>ULRP01015961.1_pt1 | contig 18347 bp, 10 predicted proteins | sample 1955521 | NCBI WGS metagenome assembly ULRP01 (sample SAMEA4835685, study PRJEB28245) | human gut metagenome | biome: gut microbiome; material: fecal sample | place: Denmark | collected 2008
TGTGATTTCACAACGCTCTGCGGGAAGTCCTCGCCGTTCACGCGGATATACTTTTTGGTGGAGCATACCACGTCAAGCATTATCCCGACGATTTCGTTTATCCTGCCTTTCTGTGACGGGCTGCTTTCAAGAAGATAATCATAACCGATGTTCTCCCGGATAATATCTGCGTAGTCCGTCCGATCATCAGAGGAAACCGTATTCGGAATTGAAGAATCGATCCTATCCATCAAATCAGCGCCGTCATTTGGATTGATTGATAGAGGATTATTTTCTTTTGATTTATTATCTTTAGATTTATATAATGAGGGGAGGACGGATTTTTCAGAGCTTGCTCCGAAGTTTCTCGGGAGCAGGGACGGAAGTTCCTCGTCCGGCTGCTCCGCATTTTCTTCGGAGCAAGCTCCAAAGTCGATATCGGCGGTGTTTTCCTCCTGCTCCGTAGTTTCTGTGGAGCAAGGCTGTTGTGCGTCAATCCTGTTCTTACGTTTCTTTTCGTAGGACTGCACAGCAGCCGGTTTTATGGACAACTGCTTTTTCTCTCCCTTTGAAATAAGGTTTGAGATAAGTTCTATATCCTCGATTATACGAAAACAGCGCTTGGCGGGAAGTCCGCGATTTTTACTTTCAATAAGCCCGGCGTCCACCAGATTCTTTATACAGCGTTTCTGCTGATACTCAGAAAGAGCGGTGCTTGCTTCAAGGTCGGGAACAGTTGAGTAGAACCAGCCGCTGTCGTCCAGCATACCGTTGCGTTCGTAGTAGCTGCATTTCGATATTAGGGAGGCGTAAACCACCGCTTCTGACAGTCCTATTGCATGAGCCAGCAGGCGGTTGACCGTCAGCGTATTGCTCGGATTTAACATCTGGAATATTGCATTCATAATAATCATCGCCTTTCTGAAAGGTAGGAATTCCTGCGGATTTATTTTTTCTGTGCTGCTTTCCACTTTTCAACCCTATCCTTGCAGCGTAAATCCTCCGCTGCTTTCGATTACTTATCTTTGAAGAACGGGCAGCCACCCTTAAAGCTGCTGCTAACCAAAGCCGAGCATTTTCCGTCCCAATATGCAAAGCACTTACTGGAATTGCAGCGGGGCGATTTGGTGTTATAGAGAATGTTCAACATAATAGTCTCCTTTTTAGATCGTTTTGGTATATTGTGGAGCAAACAAATTTCGGTTATTATGCCAAAGATTTTGTCTGCGTTTTGTGCGTGGTGATGAAATCTTTGTTATTTATTAACAAACGCTTATGCTAAAAATTGAGCAACAGGCAGATTTATCAGCAAAAAGGGAGAGCTTGAAAAAACTCTCCCTTTTATGCCATTCGATTTCTGGTTTGACGAATGTCTATACTATATTTATATATAGAAAAAGGACGTCTTTCAGTGAAAAGCGTCCTTATTATTGGTTGGGGTATGGTCTGCATTGGTTATGCGGCACTACAATTCTTTTTGTAATGCGGGTTTATGACTATATCCCTTTGATGTCCCCTGTAACCCGGAGCGATTTTCTATTATACCGACTGCGCAGTATAAAGCTTGTAATAATCGCCTTTCTTCGCCATCAGCTCATCGTGCGTTCCCGCTTCGGTTATTCCCTTGTTGGAAACGTACATGATCCGGTCGCAGCTACGTATCGTGGAAAGACGGTGCGCGATTATAAACGACGTTCTGCCACGCATCAGGTGATCAAGGCCATGCTGTAAATATCTCTCGGTCATGGCGTCTATCGAGGAGGTCGCTTCATCAAGCACAAGTATCTTCGGGTCTGAAACTATCGTTCTTGCAAACGCTATAAGCTGCTTCTGACCCTGGGAAAGTCCCGAGCCGCGCTCGTTCACCACCGTGTTGTATCCGTCAGGCAGCGACTCAATATAGTTGTCGATACCGACTATTGAGCACGCTGTCCGGATTTCATCGTCTGTGGCGTCAAGCTTTCCATATGCTATGTTGTCCCGGATTGTTCCGCTGAATATGAAGCTGTCCTGAAGCATTATGCCCATCTGCGAACGCAGGGAGTGCAGCGTTACATTTGAAATGTCGCTGTCGTCAATGCGGACTTCTCCGCCGCTCAGGTTATAGAATCTCGACAGCAGGTTTACTATCGTCGTTTTACCGGCTCCGGTAGGTCCTACAAGCGCTACGCTCTCGCCTGCCTTTACGTCAAACGACAGATGTTCCAGAATGTTGATTCCCGGCTCATATGCGAAGGTGACATCTTTAAAGTGTACATCTCCGTGTATCTCGGGCATTTCAACCGCGTTGGGAGCGTCGTCGACTGTTACCGGCTCGTCCATCATTTCAAAGATACGCTCGAGATTTGCGACTGCGTTTATAAAGGTATTCATCAGGTTGGAGAGGTTCATCAGCGGCTGCCAGAATCTCGCGGAATAATCCGTCATTGCAATGATCGTACCAAACGACACCATGCCGCGCATTCCTATAAGTCCGACCAAAAAGATGAACGCTCTGACGATGATGGACACAACATCGGTGCTCGGCCATACTAGGTTTGAATAGGAAACTGCCTTCATCCACGCCTTTTTGTACTTCTTTGCGAGTTTATCGTTGATCTCAGCGTTTTCTTCCTCGCGGGTGAACATCTGGGATATCTTTACGCCGACTATGCTCTCATGCAGATACGCATTGAGGTTGGAACTCTTGTTTGAAACCTGCTGCCACGCCTTGCGCTGACCGTTTTTGATAACCAGCATTATGAATGCGTACACAGGAAGCCCAGCCATTGTAACAAGCGCGAGCTGCCAGTTCACGAAAAACATGAATATTGTGATGAACACCAGGTTGATTATCTCAAGGATAAAGTTGATAAGTCCGTTGGTCATCAGGTCGGATATCGCGTTGATATAGTTGATGATTCGGGTCAGTATCTTGCCGTGCGGGCGGCTGTCGTAGTACTCAAAGCTGAGCCGCTGCATGTGCTCGAAAAGGTCCTTTCTGATATCGTAGACGATATCCTGACCCACCTTAGTCATCATCACCGAACGTATCTTCGCAAATATAACGCTCACGATAATGCACGCCAGAACCGCCGCTCCGCTCAGTATGATGTACTTCACGCGGTCGTCCGGTGCCACGGCGGAAGCCTGGTCGACCGGTATCATGTAATTATCAATCGCATTCTGAACTATCAGCGGCGATAACAGCCCTATCACAGAGCCTAGGGCGCTGAGTATCAGGGATATCGCGATGCGCTTCTTGTATTTCGCCGCATAGACCAGCGAACGTTTCAGGTGCCGTATGTCGAACGGGGTCTCAAGTACTTCGTCGACATCGAATTTATTTCTAGCCATCTGTATCCCTCCTTACTTCTGCAAATCGAATACTTCACGGTAGTAGCCGTGCTGCTTTATAAGCTCTTCGTGTGTTCCCTGCTCGGATATCTTTCCGTCCTTCAGCACGATTATCTTATCGGCGTACTTCGCCGTGGAAATACGCTGTGCGATTATCAGCTTCGTGCAGGGGAAATCAAGGTTTGCAAGAGCGTTCTGGATATGCTTTTCAGTTTCCAGGTCGACTGCGGAGGTCGTATCGTCGAGTATCAGTATCGAAGGCTTTACCGCAAGCGCTCTTGCAAGGGAGATTCGCTGCTTCTGACCGCCGGAAAGTCCCACGCCGCGCTCGCCGACGATGGTCTCGTAACCGTCGGAAAGCTTCCTGATAAAGCCGTCCGCGTCTGCCGCCTTTGCGTACTTTACAACGTCCTCCTCGGGCATATCGGAATCGCCGAAGCTGATGTTGCCGTCTATCGTATCGGAATACAACAGCACGTCCTGGGTTGCGAATCCTATATTGTGTCGGAGCTGCTTGAGTTTCAGGTGGGTCACATTAACTCCGTCGACCCTGACCTCGCCGCTGTTTACATCATAGATACGCGGTATAAGCTCCGCAAGAGTAGTCTTGCCCGAGCCTGTCTCGCCCATTACTACGACGGTCTCGCCGGGCTCCACTGTAAAGGAGATATCCTTGAGCACCTCTGTGTTGTCGTAAGAGAAGCTAACGTGGTCGAACTCGATTTTGCCGTCAAATCTGCCGGGCTTGTCTACCGCGTCGTTGCGGTCGACTATGCGGGGGCTTCCGTAGTAGATCTCGATTATCTTGTTGGCGGAAGCGGTGAAGCGCTGGAGGTCGTTAACAATGTTCCCGAGCGTTCTCATCGGGTTGGAAAGCGTCCAGATAAGACCCGAGAAAGCCGCATACTGACCCATTGTGATACGTCCGAACACTACGAAAAGTCCGCCGGCGATTAGCATTACAACAGACAGCGACTGCGCAGTGACCTCAAGGTACGGGAAGAACTTCAGCCACATGAACGCCGCTTTCTTGTTTGCCTTGTTGTACTCCTGGCTGAATTCGTCGAACCGATTCATTTCGTAGTCCTCGCGGGCAAACGCCTTTACCACACGGTTGCCGGAGATGTTCTCCTCGGCGGCGGTGTTCATTCTGGAGAGCTTCTCGCGAAGATCAACGTAAAGGGGGCCTACCCTGCGCTTGAAAAGCCACGTGATCAACAGTATCACCGGAGTCAGCGAAATCATACAAAGCGCCATCAGCCAATCCATGGTAAAGAAAAATATCAGCGAAGCCGAGAACAGCACGATGCACTCAACGATGGTCTTGATTATCCATGCGATGGAGTGACGCACCATGTCAAGATCGGCTGAAACGCGGGTCATGATGTCGCCGGTGCGGTATACGTTATAGAACGCCGCGTCCTGATTTTCTATCTTGTCGAAAAGCACTTTCCTGACGCGATAGATCAGGGTCTGCGACGTGTGCTCGTACATCATGTTGCTTCCGTACTGCAATCCGCAGCGAAGCAGAGTGAATCCCACCATTGCCGCCAGCATGAAAATCAGTACGTCCGTGTGCTCCTCCAAATTCTGGAGCGCGTTCTCGTTTACTATGAACGTATCGGTTATCTGCTGCGTAAAATACGGTGTGATTATGTACATCGACTGGCATACTACCGTAATGCACAGCGCAAGTATGTATATCGCGCGGCAGCCCTTCATGTTCTTCCACAGCCATCTGAAAAGAAACATACTATCTCCCCTTCCCTTTTGCCTGCGCGGTTCCTTTCTTTTGCGCAGGTCTTTGAAAACGTTTACTGTTAGTATACCAGAAATATTTGATTTGTAAAGTGGCAAAAACGTACAAGATTAAACTTGTTTATAAAGTTTTTTTGACAAATTTAATAATCATGATAGATTTGTACGATTTTTCAGGCTGATTATACAATTATGCCGAACAAGGACATACTATTTTAAGTAATGGTAGATTTGCACCAAAGAAAATTTTATCATCGGTATTGAAATTTCCTAAATCTTGTGATATAATAGAATCGATAATATTTCTTACATTAGATCAGATCCCTGGCGTGACAACATCATGAATTTGCAAAGGAGATTTCCTGTGCTTTACGGAAAAACAATTGTGGCGCTTTGCACTCCTAAAATACACGAGGCGACCAATCACAGATTCATAACAACATTTGCAAAATGCCTTGCTTCCTGCAATGCCCGGCTGCTTGTATACTCCACTCCGTCTGAGCTTTTCTGGAACTCCATTGACGAACAGGGCGAGAAAGCGGTCTTTGACCTGATCAACTACGATATAACTGACGCGGTTGTAATAAACGACGAAGCCATCAAGGACAAGGATACCGTCCGGCGTATAATTTTGGACGCAAGGGCGCACGGGCTTCCCGTGATCACCATCGGAGCGCAGTACCCCGGCTGCACACAAATTACTTTCGACTACACCGCCGGATTTGAAAAAATCGTCCGTCACGTTATCGCAGACCACAATGTGAAAAATATCCACATGATCGCGGGAATAAAGGGTAATGCATTTTCCGAGGCACGCGTTGATGTGGTAAGGAAGGTCGCCGCTGAATATGACGTGGATTTCGGCAATGATGATATCAGCTACGGAGAATTCTGGAGCGTTCCTACTGAAAGCGCTGTGGAACAGCTTTTCGTGCGCCGCCGGAAACTTCCTCAGGCAATAATCTGCGTCAACGACGCTATGGCGATCACTACTGTGTCGGTTCTGAAACGGCACGGAATCAAAATCCCCGAAAATGTAATCGTAACGGGCTTTGACGGCATAAACGAAATAAGATACAGCATCCCTCAGATAACTACCTGCCTTTGCAGCAGCGAGCACCTGGCGCAGACTGTCTCGGACACGATAATGCAGATGCTCTCCGGCAGAGCGGTTCCAGAGAGCGTTCTTGTGGTGCCTGAGCTTCAGGCTTCCGAAAGCTGCGGCTGCACGACTTCCGTAAAACTCAACGCCTCTGAGGAACTTTCCTACATCAACAACTCGTTCAACCGCTACCAGATCGAGGAAGAACACATGTTCCGCATGATATCCCGCATACTGGAATGTCAGGATTTCTCAGAGGTCGCAAACGTGCTGGATAAGTACGATTTTTACGATATGGTGATCGCACTAAACCCGGAGTGCACCGACCGCACCTTTGACCCGCTCAGGAAACATTCGGACTCCGTATTTTCCGACTTGCTCAAAATCATTTACAACACGAATTTCCCCATGCATGGCAGAATAGACGACATGAGGAAATCCGACCTCCACCCAAACCTGAAGGACATGCTGACAGAGCACGAGGAGCCGCTCATTTTTCTTTCGCTGAACTACATGGGCGTTCCGATGGGATTTCTGTGCTTCAGCTACCACAACTACGATATTCAGAACTACTATAAGACTTTCCAGATAACAAGCACGCTCAACACCGCATTCGGAGCTTTCCGCTCAATGCAGTATCAGCATTATCTGACCGAAAAGATAGAGGAAATGTACCGCTGCGATGGTCTGACTCACCTGCTTAACCGCGCCGCGCTCAAGAATCTCTATCCGGAGCTGCTGAAAAAGTGCAGCGGAACCATGACGGTTATCCTCGCAGACCTTGACGGGCTGAAGCACATCAATGACAACTACGGCCACGACGACGGCGATTACGCGATTTGCGCAGTTGCGGACGCGCTCCGGTCGTGCTGCCCGCAAAACGCGCTCTGTGTCCGCTGGGGCGGAGACGAGATGGTCGCGGTCATTCCGGGCACGATAAGTTCCGAGGAAATCCACCGGTCTGTGGACGCTTACCTTGAAAACCTGAATTCCATCTCCGGCAAAGAATTTGAGATCTCAGCCAGCGTGGGTATAAAGTCGTTCGATCTGACCGATTCTGCTGACCTGGAATACATGATCCGCATGACCGACGAGCTTATGTACAGCGACAAAAACCATAAAAAGGAACTGCGGACGCGCAGACAATGAGCAGGAAGGGACATACTCCATGAAAGCAGTAATTTATGAAAGCAACGCGGGAAGCGCGAGAAGATACGCTGAAATGCTGGCTTCAAAGCTGGGTGTTCCGGCTTATTCCTATAAGGAGGCCGTCAAGGCTATTCCCCGGGACGAGGAGGCAATATTCATCGGGTGGATTTTCGCGAACAAGATACAGGGACTTCCCAGGGCTCAGAAGCGCTGGAACCTTATTTGCGCAGGCGCAGTCGGCATGAACCCTCCCGGCGAGATATACAACAAGATACTGCATGAGAACAACCCGACCGATATCCCGATATTCTACCTCAGGGGCGCTCTTGACTATCACAAGCTGAAATGGCTCCAGAGAAAGCTCCTCCAGACCATCTGCACCGACCTTGAAAAGCAGAACAAGCCCGGAACTCAGGAAATGATAAACATTCTGAAAAACGGCTGCGACTACGTCAGCGAGGAAAATCTATCGGCGATCGTTGCGTTCGCGCTTTCAAACGGATAATATGCAAGGCAGAAGTTACCAGCTTCTGCCTTTTTCATTAAAAATTCAGCTATGCGTCGAAAAAATAGCTGATATGTCGTTGACAATATACTTAGTCTGTGGTAAAATAAAAGTATATACTGTTTTAGCTAAAAGCGGCAGTCATAATATAAACAAAGAGAAAGGTGATATGAATGAAACTGAGCGGCTCAGATATAATCGTTGAGTGCTTGCTCGAACAGGGCGCGGATACTATTTTCGGCTATCCGGGAGGCGCTGTTCTCAATATTTACGACAGTCTGTACAAGTACAGCGACAAAATCAGGCATGTAATTACCTGCCATGAGCAGGGCGCCTGCCATGCGGCCGACGGCTACGCACGCTCCACCGGTAAGACCGGTATCGTGCTTGCTACTTCCGGCCCCGGCGCTACCAACCTCGTTACGGGTATTGCGACAGCTTACATGGACTCTATCCCGTTGGTAGCCATCACGGGCAACGTTTCCTGCGGTCTGCTGGGTCTGGACTCCTTCCAGGAGGTGGACATCACCGGAATTACTATGCCCATCACAAAGCACAACTTCATCGTAAAGTCAGTTGACGAGCTTGCTGATACTATCCGCCTTGCGTTCCAGATCGCTATGAGCGGCCGCAAGGGTCCGGTGCTGGTCGATGTTCCGAAGGATATCACCCAGGCTTTCACAGAGTATACCCCTGCCCCGGCGCAGAAGCCGTTCGAAGCGGCTCCCCTCAAAGAGGACGAGATCAGCGCAGCGGCTGAACTAATTGCTAATGCAAAGAAGCCCTACATTTACGCGGGCGGCGGCGTTATCGCTTCCGAGGCCTCAGCAGAACTGAAGACGCTCGCAGAACTGACCGACGCGCCAGTTTCCTGCTCGCTGATGGGTCAGGGCGCTTACGACGAGACCGATCGCCGCTACATAGGCATGCTCGGAATGCACGGAACCGTCAAGGCAGCTTACGCGCTCAACAACTGCGACCTTTTCATAGGAATCGGCACGCGCTTCTCCGACCGCGTTACCGGCGATACCTCCGTTTTCGGCAAGCAGGCTAAGATCATTCACATCGACATAGACCCCGCTGAATTCAACAAGAATATCGACGTTGACGTTACCGTTTCCGGTGATGTAAAGGCTGTTCTCTCTGCGCTCAACGCGAAAATCGCGCAGCAGTCCCACCCGGAGTGGTGCGAGGAGGTACTCGGCGGCGACTTCGGTGAGCCTGTTCAAGAAGGCACAAAGGAGCTTCCCGTTACGCCTGAGGCGGTTATCGAGGAACTCGACAGGCTCACTTCCGGCGAGGCTATAATCACCACAGAAGTAGGTCAGACTCAGATGTGGGCGGCACAGTACTACAAGTGCAGAAACCCGCGCAGCTTCATCTCCTCGGGCGGTCTGGGAACTATGGGATACGGCCTCGGAGCCGCCCTCGGCGCAAAGACCGGCAACCCAGACAAGACCGTAGTAAACATGGCTGGAGACGGCTCCTTTGCAATGAACCTCAACGAGCTTATTTCCGCGGCTGCACACGGCATCAACATCATTGAGATCGTCATGAACAATAACGTTCTCGGAATGGTGCGCCAGTGGCAGAGGCTTTTCTACAGCAAGCACTTCTCCGAGACCACTCTTGACGCTCGTCACATTGATTACGTCAAGCTCGGCGAGGCTTTCGGCGTTAAGACATTCGTGATCGAAAAGACCGAGGATATTACCCCCGTACTCACTGAAGCGCTAAGTATATCGAAGTCAGCGCCGGTAATGATAGAAGTGCGTATTGACAGAGATATCAACGTTCTTCCGATGATCCCCGCAGGAAAGCCGGTCGTTAACCCCATTACATCAATTGATCTGGAGGCGTGATCCATGCAGGAATATGTATTATCCGTAAAAGTTGCAAACAACGAAGGCGTTCTGCTCAGAGTTTCAAGCCTTTTCAGCAGACGGTGCTTCAATATAAAGAGCCTTAACGCAGCCGAGACCGAAGTACCCGAGATCTCCAGGCTCACAATCGTGGTAGCGGGCGATCTGAGAGTCCTTGAACAGATCAAGAACCAGCTCATGAAGCTCCACGATGTAAAGGAAGTCAAGATCCTTACCGACGCAGTATGCCGCGAGCATGTCATCGTACGCGCCGGCCGCTCCGTTGAGGACAGACGCGGTATCGTAGAGGTCGCAAACCTGTTCCGCGCTAAGTCCGTGGACATCGCAGAAGACAGCATTATGCTGGAGCTTACCGGAAAGCCCGAGAAAATCGACAGCTTCATCAGCCTGCTCAAGCCGTTCGGAATCGTCAAGATGGTCAGAAGCGGCATTTCGGCGCTTGAAAGAGATTAACGGTATTCATCGCATTCGCTTCTTCAAATAAAGAATGGAGAAGCGAATGTTTTTACCCGGATTTATCAAGTTGTTTATTTTTTGTCAATGAGGACTTTACATTGATTTGATAAATAATTATCAGTCAAGCATTGATTATTTCTATAAACTACGACGAAAGGCAGGAATTGAGTTGAACATACTTCATCTTAAATATGCCGTGGAAGTGGCAAAAACGCGTTCGATAAGCAAGGCGGCGGAAAACCTCTATATGGGTCAGCCGAACCTCAGCCGCGCAATCAAAGAGCTTGAGGAATCCCTCGGGATCACCATTTTCCGTCGTACAACAAAGGGCATTTCAATAACGCCGGACGGCGAGGAATTCCTTCAATATGCGCGCCAGATCGTGCAGAAGGTCGACGAAGTGGAGCAGATATACCACAACGGAAGGCAGAAAAAGCAGAGCTTTTCGGTCAGCGTTCCGCGGGCAAGCTACCTCAGCTATGCAATGGCGGACTTCTCGCGCTGCATAAAATCCGGCTCCCCTGCAGAATTCTACTACTGCGAGACAAACTCAATGAACACGATAAACAGCGTCGTCAGGGAGGATTTCAACCTCGGGATCGTGCGCTACCAGGCGTCGTACGAAAAGTACTTCAGCGACCTTTTCAAGGACAAAAAGCTCACAAGCGAGACCGTTGCGGAGTTCACCTATGTTCTGCTTATATCAAAGAACAACCCGCTGACCCAAAGGGAAGAGGTCTGTCTTGACGACCTCGCCGAGTACATTGAGGTCTGCCACGCTGACCCTTATGTGCCATCGGTCCCCATGATAGATGTCAGAAAGTCGGAGCTTACCGAGTTCATCGACCGGCGGATATACGTCTACGAGCGCGGTACGCAGTTTGCGATTCTCGGAACAGTTCCGGATACATTCATGTGGGTGTCCCCCGTACCGCAGGAGCTCCTCAAGGATTACGGGCTGGTTCAACTTAAAATCAAGGGCAGCGACAAACCATACAAGGACGTACTGATATACCGCAGAGATTACCGTTTATCCGACTTTGACCGTGAATTCGTCGCGGCTGTAAACCGCTCCAGGGACAAATATTTCGGGGCGATAGGGTGATATGCTTTTTGCTGATATAGCTATATCAATATTACATTTTACAGCATATAAATAATGTGTTAAAATATTAACAGGTGCGAATGGGGCATTAAAACGTCTATGTCCCGCACGTGTCAATGGTTAATAAAGGTCGGCTCAGCCGATCAGGGCAATGGCGCCCAGAGAATGCCGGAAATCCCGACAGCGCCGCGGGTTAGTAAACCGTCACCGCCGCCGGAAGCTCCCAGCAGGAAATGAGCGACCCAGGCATGTATATAAAATTTAAGGAGAAGATGACTATGGCATTTCATGAACTGGTTGACAGCGTAGAGAGCTTTGAAAAAGCACTTAAGAAAGTCAAGGAAGCACAGGAGATTTTCTCAACCTATACCCAGGAGCAGGTTGACGCTATTTTCTTTGCAGCCGCTTCCGCAGCTAACAAGCAGAGAATCCCGCTTGCAAAGATGGCTGTTGAAGAAACAGGCTACGGTATTGTAGAGGACAAGGTTATCAAGAACAACTATGCTGCTGAGCATATCTACAATGCATACAAGCACACAAAGACATGCGGCGTTATCGAGCGCGACGAGGCATACGGCATTGAGAAGATTGCAGAGCCTATCGGCGTTGTCGGCGCGGTTATTCCTACAACCAACCCTACTTCCACCGCTATCTTCAAGACCCTTATCTCTCTCAAGACCAGAAACGGTATCATCATCAGCCCGCACCCCCGTGCAAAGAAGTGCACCGTTGAGGCTGCAAAGATCGTTTATGAGGCAGCAGTTAAGGCTGGCGCTCCTGACGGCATCATCTCTTGGGTAGATGTTCCTTCCCTTGATCTTACAAACCTCCTCATGAAGGAAGTTGATATAATCCTCGCAACCGGCGGCCCTGGAATGGTTAAGGCTGCATACTCCTCCGGCACCCCCGCTATCGGCGTAGGTGCGGGTAACGCTTCCGCTATCATTGACTCCACTGCTGATATCGTTAACGCAGTCAACTCCATCATTCACTCCAAGACCTTCGATAATGGTATGATCTGCGCAACCGAGCAGACCCTTATCGTTGACAAGACCATCTACAACGATGTCAAGAAGGAATTTGAGAAGAGAGGCTGCATGTTCCTCGACAAGAAGCAGGCTGACATGATCAGAAAGGTTATGCTCATCAACGGCGCTCTTAACGCTAAGATCGTTGGTCAGCGTCCTTTCCAGATCGCAAAGATGGCTGGCTTCGAGATCCCCGAGTCCGTTAAGGTAATCATCGGTGAGGCTACTTCCCTGGAGCCTGATGAGGCATTCGGCCACGAGAAGCTCACCACTATCCTCGGCATGTACAAGTCTGATAACTTCGACCAGGCTCTTGATATGGCTGACACCCTGCTGAAGAACAACGGCGGTCTTGGTCATACTTCCGTACTCTGGATCAACAACAACACCGAGAGAGAGAAGCTCGACAAGTGGGCTGAGAGAATGAAGGCTTGCCGTCTTATCGTTAACACTCCTTCTTCCCTCGGTGGCATCGGCGACCTCTACAACTTCAAGTTTGCTCCTTCCCTCACACTGGGCTGCGGCTCCTGGGGCGGTAACTCCGTTTCCGAGAACATTGGTGTTAAGCACCTGCTGAATGTCAAGACCGTTGCCGAGAGGAGAGAGAATATGCTGTGGTTCCGCGCACCTGAGAAGGTTTATATCAAGAAGGGCTGCCTCCCTGTTGCTCTCAAGGAGCTCAAGGACGTTATGGGCAAGAAGAGAGTGTTCATCGTAACTGACTCCTTCCTGTTCAAGAGCGGCTTCACAAAGGCTATTACTGACAGACTTGACGAGATGGGCATCGTTCACACCACATTCGCTGATGTTGAGCCTGATCCTTCCCTGGCTTCCGCTCAGAAGGGCGCAGAGGCTATGAGAAAGTTCGAGCCTGACTGCATCATCGCTGTCGGCGGCGGTTCCGCAATGGACGCTGGTAAGATCATGTGGGTTCTGTATGAGCACCCCGAGGCTGACTTCATGGATATGGCAATGCGCTTCATTGATATCCGTAAGAGAGTTTACACCTTCCCGAACATGGGCGAGAAGGCTTACTTCATCGCTGTTCCTACTTCTGCTGGTACTGGTTCTGAGGTTACTCCGTTCGCAGTTATCACCGATCAGTCCACAGGCGTTAAGTACCCGCTGGCTGACTATCAGCTCATGCCTAAGATGGCAATCGTTGACGCTGACATGATGAGAACCGGCCCGAGAGGTCTGACTTCCGCTTCCGGTATCGACGCAGTTACACACTGCCTCGAGGCTTATGCTTCCGTTATGGCTACTCCGTTCACAGACGGTCTCGCACTCAAGTCCCTCCAGCTCATCTTCGAGAACCTGCCTGCTGCTTATGATTCCGCTATCTCCGGCGTATATGATCCGGTTGCTCGTGAAAACATGGCTAACGCTGCTACAATGGCTGGTATGGCATTTGCTAACGCATTCCTGGGTGTTTGCCACTCTATGGCTCACAAGCTCGGTGCGTTCCACCACCTGCCCCACGGTATCGCAAACGCTCTGCTGATCGACGAAGTTATCCGCTTCAACAGCGCTGAGGCTCCTGCTAAGATGGGTACATTCTCTCAGTATACTCACCCGCACACCATGCGTCGTTATGCTGAGGTTGCTGAGTTCCTCGGTGTAACCGGCAAGAACGACGAGGCTAAGGTTGAAGGTCTTATCAAGAAGATCGACGAGCTCAAGGATAGAATCGGCGTTAAGAAGACCATCAAGGACTACGGCGTTGACGAGAAGGACTTCCTCGACAGACTTGACGCAATGGTTGAGCAGGCATTCGATGACCAGTGTACCGGTGCTAACCCGAGATTCCCGCTCTTCAAGGAAATCAAGCAGATGTATCTCAACGCATACTATGGTACTCACGAGAAGGTTTGATCCCCTCTCAATAGTACTCCCGTACTGATTTAACGCAGCCGGGCATGGACTTTTAGCCCGTGCCCGGCTTTGTGCTTGTATTCATGGGGCGCAATGCTCCTTGATATATAGACTGCCATCACTGGCATGTCATTCTTTTTACAGGAGGATAAAGCTATGTCCGAAAATATTTTAGCTGTCAGACCCGGCAAGACCATCTACCGCGAAGGCAACACACTGGTCAAGGTATTTGACGAGAGCTACGCAAAGCCTGACATACTCAACGAAGCGCTCAATCAGGCGCGTGTAGAGAATATAGGCATTAACGTACCCAAAGTGCTTGAAGTCAAGATGATCGACGGCAAGTGGGCAATCGTTTCTGAGTTCATTGAGGGCAAAACCCTTGCACAACTCATGCAGGAGAACCCCGCAAAGAAGGACGAGTACCTTGAAATGTTCGTTGACCTTCAGATGCAGGTTCATGCTGCAAAGTGCCCGATGCTCAACAAGCTAAAGGACAAAATGAACCGCAAGATCAGCGAAACCAACCTCGACGCCACCACACGTTATGAGCTGCACACCCGCCTCGAGGGTATGCACGAGCATAAGAAGGTATGCCACGGCGATTTCAACCCATCCAACATTATCGTAAAGGACGACGGCACCGCTTACATCATTGACTGGGCACATGCTACACAGGGCAATGCTTCCGCTGATGTTGCACGCACTTACCTGCTGTTCTACCTCAACAACGACAAGGAAACTGCTGAGAAGTACCTCGACCTGTTCAGCAAGAAGAGCGATACAGCAAAGCAGTACATTCAGAAGTGGCTTCCTATCGTTGCTGCTTCCCAGTCCGTAAAGGGCAAGAAGGAAGAGCGCGATTTCCTGCTCTCCTGGGTTAACGTAGTTGAATACGAGTAATTCGAATTTCACATAAAAACAGCGGCAGGTCTACTCTGCCGCTGTTTGTTTTCCTGTAATATAAAAATCCCCGCAAATCATATCGCGAGGATTTTTATTATACTGAATCAATCGAAAAGCTTAGCAAACTTGAGCGCAAACTGAACATTTCCGAAAACATACAGGGAGCCATTCTCAACCGCTTCCTTAATGGTTGTCTTGCCGTCTGCGATTGCAAGCGCTACGTCGACCGGAACTGCAGCCTCAAGGTCTCTCTCGATGTAATCATAGGGCTCAACGGAAACCTTTCCGTCCTTGACCTCGATGTACATATGAGCCTCAAACGAACCATACAGCTTAATGTCAACTGCGGCTCTGCCCTCGGCAGCCACCTGCTTACCGGCAGCCTTGTTGATGCGCTTGTATATCTTTGCTACTACATCATTTACTGTGATGGGCTTCGGCTTTCTTCCGGCTCTCTTCTTGGGAGCGGAATCTGCCTTTGCTGCTGGCTTTACAGCGTTTTTAGCTGTGGTCTTTGCAGCGGGCTTCCTAGCAGCCTTGGGAGTCTCAGCAGGAGCAGCCTTAACTTCAGCAGTCTTGCCAGCCTTAACCTCAACGGGCTTTTCAGGCTTTGCTGCTACAGGCTTAGCTGCTGTCGTCCCGGCAGCCTTTACTGCGGTCTCCGCCTTTGCGGTAGTCGTGGTCGTGGTTTTCTTCTGTCTTGGCATGATCATAATTCCTTTCAATTATCCCATGGCGCGGCTGCATGACGCACCCTGCCACTCTATATATTTATCATAACATATTTAGGTTATTTTTGCAACAGTTTTTATAAAATATTTTTAAAATTCCGCTGAATTACTTAAAAAATCTCCCTCCGGAAGGCTATTCCGGAGGGAAACGTTAAATCAGATTATATCAGCGTGGTGCGCCTGGAGAGACTTCACGCCAAAGTGCTTGTTCTCCTTAATTGCGCGAATGCCTTCCGCGCTTGCCTTTGCGGCAGCCATCGTTGTGATGTAAGGAATTCTGTGCTTGATCGCAGCCTTTCTGATGTAGCTGTCGTCAGTCACGCTGTCCTTTCCGGCAGGAGTGTTGATGATGAGCTGAATATTTCCGTTCGCGATAGCGTCGCCGATGTTGGGTCTGCCCTCGTACATCTTGAAAATGCGCTCAGCCGGGATACCTGCTTCCTTTATCATCTCGAAGCTCTTTCCCGTTGCGAGGATCTTGAATCCAAGGTCGTTGAACGCCTTCGCTACCTCGATAAGCTCGGGCTTGTCACGGTCGCATACGCTCAGCAGCACCGTGCCCTCCTGGGGAAGCTTTGTGCGGGTCGCTTCCTGAGCTTTGTAGTATGCCTCGCCGAAGCTCGGGGAGATACCAAGCACCTCGCCGGTGGATCTCATTTCAGGTCCAAGCACGGGGTCTACCTCAGGGAACATGTTGAACGGGAACACTGCTTCCTTTACGCCGTAGTGGTTGATCTGGTGATCGCGGAGCTCCGGAACGGGGCTGGGCTTGCCAGTCAGCGAGGAAGTAATGATCTGCGTAGCTATCTGAACCATGTTTATGCTGCACACCTTGGAAACTAGCGGAACCGTTCTGGAAGCACGCGGGTTAGCCTCAAGAACGTACACGGTGTCGTCCTCGATGGCGTACTGCATATTCATCAGACCGCAGACGTTCATCTCAACGGCAATCTTTCTGGTGTACTCCTTGATTGTCTCTACCTGCTTTGCGGTGAGATTCTTGCTCGGGAGTATGCATGCGGAATCGCCGGAGTGTACGCCGGCAAGCTCGATGTGCTCCATAACAGCGGGAACAAAGCAGTTCTTGCCGTCGGAGATGGCGTCTGCCTCGCACTCGGTAGCGTGGTGCAGGAAGCGGTCTATAAGGATAGGTCTGTCGGGAGTTACGCCAACAGCGGCGGACATGTAGACCTTCATCATCTCATCATCGTGAACGATCTCCATTCCACGGCCGCCGAGAACGTAGGACGGACGAACCATTACCGGGTAGCCGATCCTGTTTGCGATTTCGAGAGCCTCGTCAACGTTGACAGCCATTCCGGATTCCGGCATAGGAATACCGAGCTTCTCCATCATTGCACGGAAGTGGTCGCGATCCTCTGCGAGGTCGATAGTCTCCGGGCTTGTGCCGAGGATATTTACGCCGTACTTCTTGAGGTCGCCTGCAAGATTCAGCGGAGTCTGACCGCCGAACTGCGCGATAACGCCTAACGGCTTCTCCTTCGCGTGGATAGCGAGAACGTCCTCCAGGGTCAGCGGCTCGAAATAGAGCTTGTCGGAGGTGTCATAGTCGGTGGAAACAGTTTCAGGGTTGCAGTTTACGATGATGGACTCAAATCCGAGCTTCTTCAGTGCGAGCGCCGCGTGAACACAGCAGTAGTCGAACTCGATGCCCTGACCGATTCGGTTGGGGCCGCCGCCGAGAATCATTATCTTCGGCTTGTCGGAAACCGGGCTTGTGTCCTTGATATCATGATAGGTGGAGTAATAATATGCCGCATTCTCGGTGCCGCTTACGTGGATACCCTCCCAAGCCTCGCAGATACCGTACTTCTCGCGGGTGGTGCGTACATCCTCCTCGGAAACGCCGAGTATCTGACTGAGGTATCTGTCGGAAAATCCGTCGAGCTTTGCCTGGCGGAGCACCGGCTCTGCGGGAACTGCGCCCTTCTTCTCAATGAGCGCGTTCTCCTCGTCAACCAGCTCCTTCATCTGCTGGAGGAACCAGTGCTTGATCTTGGTGAGGCCGTATATCTCGTCGATGGTTGCGCCCTTGCGGAGTGCCTCGTAAATGATGAACTGACGCTCGCTGGTCGGGTAGCGCAGCTTTGCAAGCAGTTCTGCCTTTGACAGCTTGTTGAAGTCCTTAGCGAAGCCGAGGCCGTATCTGCCGGTCTCAAGGCTGCGAATTGCCTTCTGGAAGGCTTCCTTGTAGGTCTTGCCGATGGACATTACCTCGCCGACTGCCTTCATCTGGGTGCCGAGCTTGTCCTCAGCGCCCTTGAACTTCTCGAATGCCCAGCGCGCGAACTTGATAACAACATAATCGCCGCCGGGAACGTACTTATCCAGCGTGCCGTACTTGCCGCAGGGAATCTCGTCGAGGGTCAGGCCGCACGCGAGCATAGCGGAAACCAGTGCGATCGGGAAACCGGTCGCCTTGGAAGCAAGCGCGGAGGAACGGGAGGTTCTCGGGTTGATCTCGATTACAACGATACGTCCGGAAACAGGGTCGTGCGCGAACTGGCAGTTGC
>ULRP01000091.1_pt1 | contig 18303 bp, 14 predicted proteins | sample 1955521 | NCBI WGS metagenome assembly ULRP01 (sample SAMEA4835685, study PRJEB28245) | human gut metagenome | biome: gut microbiome; material: fecal sample | place: Denmark | collected 2008
AATACCAGAGAAAGCCCGCTGTATGGCAAACCAAAACGCCGAGAAAACCGAAAATAAGCCTGCGCCATCCCTTGGCGGGTACTGCACTGAGTGCCGCCATCGGTATAAAGCCGACGAGAAAGCCGCCCGTCGCCGAGGCGAGCACGGAGAGTCCTCCGCGAAAGCCCGCGAAAACAGGAAGCCCCACGGCACCGACAGCGAGATATACGACGACGGCTACGGCGGCGTACGGCAGGGGCAGGATGAAGCCGCAGAGTGCCACTGCAAAGGTCTGCAGTGTTATCGGCACGCCGGATGGCATCGGTATGGAAATCAGCGTACATGCGGCGATAAGTGCCGCAAAAAGTGCTGTGAATGTTAATTTCAGTAATGATTTTTTTCTTTTCATATTATCACCTCGCAGTAGATAATACCACGAAAAAGAAAAATTGTCAACCCGATTTTGAAATCAGGTTGACGATGTTGCATCTTGCCGATATCACGCTTTTTTTACGTGAAAAATCCTTCGCAGTATCGGAGAAAGCAGTTTCGGAGACTTTATTACTATAAGACGCATGAGAGTTTGCTCCTTTCGGTGATGTCTTTCATTACCATAATACGCAAAATAATCATATATGTGAAAAAATTTCGGAAAAACTATTGCAATTTCGAAAAGCTTATGATATAGTATAACTACAGTATGATATTTCAGTATAAGGAGAGTGGGCTTCGGTCCGCTCTCAATTGTTTGTAAGGAGGATTTTCATGGCAAATGGACAGAGTGTTGCCTCATTTGTTGAGGAAAAGCTCACGCCGCATATAGTCGGAATCGGATATCGCGTGTGGGATGTTGAGTTTGTCAAGGAGGGCGCCGAGCATTATCTGCGCATAACCATAGATTCCGACGACGGAATCACGCTTGATGACTGCGAAAAGGTTCATCGCCTGATCGACCCTATTCTCGATGAGCTTGACCCCATAGACTGCTCATATCATCTGGAGGTTTCTTCCCCCGGGATAGAGCGTGAGCTTCGTAAGCCTTGGCACTATGAGAGCGCTATAGGAGAAAAGGTCGAAATACGCCTTTTCTCGCCGGACGAGAGCGGCAAGAAGTCGTATACGGGTAAGCTCATCGGATTTGAAAACGGCGTTGCCGTTATTTCAACCGATGCAGGAGACAAGAGCTTCGATATTTCAAAAATAGCAAAAGCAAGTACTGTTTTTGACTTTTAAAAAAAGATTACGGAAAGGAATGATCATAAAAAATGAATACCGAATTTTTCAATGCACTTGACGCTCTTGAAAAAGAGCGCGGCATACCTAAGGAATATATGCTGGAAAAGGTTGAGGCGGCTCTCATCAGCGCCTTCAAGAGAGACAACGGCGGACGCACTAATGTGCGCGTCGTCCTCAATCCCGAAAAAAAGGATGTCAAAGTTTACAGCCTCAAGGAGGTTGTGGAGACAGTGGAGGATCCCGAAACCCAGATTTCGCTCGAGGATGCCAAAAAGATAGGCAAAAAATATCAGATAGGTGACTTCTGCGAATTTGAGGTGAAAACCAAAAGCTTCGGCAGAATCAGCGCACAGACGGCAAAGCAGGTAATAGTTCAGGGTATAAGAGAAGCCGAGCGCAGCATGCTTATACGCGAATACGAGAGCAAGAAGGAAGAGGTTGTCACGGCGACTGTAGTCAAGATAGATCCCGTGAACGGAAATGCTATCGTAGATACCGGCACAAGTGAGGCAACACTGCTGAAGAGCGAACAGATCCCGGGCGAAAGCTACGAGGTGGGCGACCACATAAAGGTTTTCGTTATGGAAGTAAAGAACGAGGTAAAGGGTCCGATAGTGACGCTCTCGCGCACGCACTTCGGTCTTGTAAAGAGACTCTTCGAGCTTGAGGTTCCCGAGATACAGGACGGCACGGTCGTCATCCGCGGAATATCGCGCGAGGCAGGCTCGAGAACAAAGATAGCCGTAGAGAGCAGAGATGAGAATGTAGATCCGGTCGGCGCCTGCATAGGTAACCGCGGTATCCGCATAAACGGCATTGTAAACGAGCTGAACGGTGAGAAGATAGATGTCATTGCATACAGTGAGGATCCCGAGGCATTCGTCAAGGCGGCACTCTCTCCCGCAGAGGTAAAGAGCGTTTCCGTTGTCCCGGGAGAGAAGAGCTGCAGAGTTATCGTTCCCGAGGATCAGCTTTCGCTTGCCATAGGCAGAGAGGGTCAGAATGCGCGCCTTGCCGCAAGACTCACCGGCTACAAAATAGATATAAAAACATCATAATTCAAATAAACACGGAAAGGCAACGATATGAAAACAGAGCCTGAAAGAAAATGTGTCGGCTGCGGCGAAAAGAAGCCGAAAAGCGAGCTCATCAGAATAGTCCGGCTTGCCGAAAGCAAGGATATAGAAATAGACAAAACGGGCAAGAAAGCGGGACGCGGCGCGTATATCTGTCCGAGTACAAAATGCCTGAAAAAGGCAAGAAAGCGCCTCGAATCAAATCTCGAAGCCGCAATACCCGAAGAAATATTCGCAAGACTTGAATCGGAGATTGAAAATGACTGAAAAAACAAAAAGCATACTCACATCGCTCGGTCTTGCAAAGCGGGCAGGCAAGCTTGCCATCGGTACGGACATGGCGTGCGACGCAGTCCGCGCAGGTAAGGCAAAGGTAGGAGTCGCAAGCTGCGCCGCATCGCAAAACTCGAAAAAACGCATTGAAAACTGTTTTTCATATTACGGTATCCGGCTTATATATATAGACTGCACTACCGCAGAGCTGGGTGCGGCTTTCGGAAAGAGCGAAGCCGCGTGCGTAGCCGTTACTGACAGAAACTTGGCGGAGCTTGTTACCGGCAAGTGCGAACGATAAGGAAAGGACGGGTGGAACTTATGTTATCATCACAGAAGCTGAGAGTAAATCTGCTGGCAAAGGATCTTGAACTCAAAAGCAAGGAGCTGACGGATTTATTCACAGAATTCGGAATAACCGGAAAAACTTCCACGGCAACTGTTGAGCCGTGGGAATTTGAAGTCCTCATAGATAAGCTGACAGAGAGAAACCAGATAACGAATATGGGAGATTATCTCTCGGGCAAGGCTATCATAAAGACGAAGAATTACCTTGAAAAAATAGAAAAAGAAGAGGCGGCAAAGAAAGCCGCCGAGGAAGCTGAGGCAAAGGCAAAGGCAGAAGCCGAGGCGAAGGCGAAAGCGGAGGCGGAGGCAAAAGCCAAGGCGGAAGCCGAAGCAAAAGCAAAAGCCGATGCGAGAGCGGCACAGCAGCAAAGAGGTGCAAGTAAATCGAGCGACAGATTTGCAAAGCCGAGCTTTGAGCGTGACAAGCAGAAGCCCGCGCAGAAGCCCGCAGAGCAGAGAAGCGATGACAAAAAGAAACAGCAGACGATAGTCATGAGCGGAAATATGGCGGCGCCCACTCCCGAGCGCAAAACGAGAATTGTCGATACGAGAACGACGCAGGTCGACCTCTCCAAATATGATGAGAGACTCGAAAACTTTGTTCCAGAATCGGCGCGCAGAAACAGCAACGCTTCCGACAGACAGAAGCTGAAAAAACAGCAGAACAAGAATCCCTATCCCGCCAAAGGCAAGGATAAGGATAAGGATCGCCAGAATATGGAGCGGATGAAGCGCGAACAGCAGGAGAAGGCAAAGAAGCAGAAGCTCAAGGTAAGCATTCCCGATGAAATAACCGTATCGGAGCTTGCTTCCCGCCTCAAGGTTACAGCCTCCGAGGTGGTAAAGCGTCTCATGCTCATGGGCGTAATGGCGACGCTCAATCAGACGGTCGATTTCGATACGGCATATCTTGTAGCCGACGAGCTCGGTGCCGAGGTCACAAAGGAAGTTATCGTAACGATAGAAGAAAAGCTCTTCGATGAGGCTGAGGATTCTCCCGAGAGCCTTATCGAGCGTGACCCCGTAGTCTGCGTTATGGGTCATGTCGACCACGGTAAGACATCACTTCTTGATGCGATAAGACACACGAGAGTCACCGCGGGCGAAGCAGGCGGTATCACGCAGCATATAGGCGCATACAGAGTAAACTGCAACGGCAAGAATATCACATTTCTCGATACCCCGGGTCACGCGGCATTTACGGCTATGCGTGCGCGCGGCGCGAAATCTACGGATATCGCGATTCTCGTAGTTGCCGCAGACGACGGCATCATGCCGCAGACGGTAGAGGCTATAAACCATGCAAAGGCGGCAGGCGTTTCCATAATCGTTGCCATAAACAAGATGGATAAGCCCGCTGCAAATCCCGAGGCTGTAAAGCAGGGACTCACGCAGTATGACCTCGTTCCCGAGGAGTGGGGCGGAGATACGATATGCGTTCCTGTTTCCGCGTTGACGAAAAAGGGTATTCCCGAGCTTCTCGAAATGGTGCTTCTCGTAGCGGAAATGAAGGAGCTGAAAGCTAATCCCAACCGCCGCGCAAAGGGTATCATAATAGAGGCGAGACTTGACAAGGGCAGAGGTCCCGTGGCAACGGTTCTCGTGCAGAACGGTACTCTCCACACAGGAGACACGGTTATCGCCGGCACAACGGTCGGCAGAGTCCGCGCGATGACAAACGACCTCGGAAAGCTCGTTAAGGAGGCGGGGCCGTCTGTTCCCGTAGAGATAGTAGGTCTTTCCGATGTTCCGCAGGCGGGCGACGAATTCAACGCCGTCGAAAACGAGCGCATGGCGCGCGAGCTTGCCGAACAGCGCAAGGATAAAGAAAAGGAAGCGGAATTCACTGCTCACGCAAGAGTAAATCTCGACGAGCTCTTCAGTCAGATTAAGGACGGCGTAAAGGATCTCAATATCATCGTTAAAGCCGATGTAAAGGGTTCTGCCGAGGCTGTCAAATCATCGCTTGAAAAACTCTCAAACGATGAGGTTCATGTCAATGTTATCCATACCGGTGTCGGCGGCATCACGGAAGGCGATGTCACATTTGCAGCCGCTTCAAATGCTATTATCGTCGGCTTCAATGTCCGTCCGGATAAGCTCGCCATGGACAATGCCGCCGAGCAGGGTGTCGATGTACGCACATACAGAATCATCTATGAATGCATAGAAGAGATAGAAGCTGCTATCAAGGGCATGCTCAAGCCCGTATACCGCGAGGTCATACTCGGCCATGCCGAGGTACGCCAGACTATCCATGTTTCCAGCGTCGGAACCATCGCAGGATCATATATTCAGGACGGTAAGATTACCCGCGCCGCTCAGATAAGAGTAGTGCGCGACGGCATAGTTATATTTGAGGACAAGATTGCCTCGCTCCGCCGTTTCAAGGACGATGTCAAGGAAGTTGCATCGGGCTATGAATGCGGTATAGGACTGGAAAAATTCAATGATATCAAAGAAGGCGATATACTCGAAGCATTTGTAATGGAGCAGGTCGCCAGATAACGGAGGTATAAAATGAATTTCAGACAGGTACACCTTGATTTTCACACGAGCGGCGAAATAGAGAATATTGGCAGCCGTTTTTCAAAGGAACAGTTTCAGAATGCGCTGAAAACGGGGCATGTAAACTCGATAACACTCTTTTCAAAGTGCCACCACGGATGGGCTTACCATCCGTCGGAGGCAAATACCATGCATCCGCATCTTGATTTCGACCTGCTCGGTGCAGAGATAGAGGCGGCGCACGAAATAGGAGTAAAAACACCGATTTATATTTCCGCAGGGCTTGATGAAAAGATGGCTCGCCTTCATCCCGACTGGCTCTACCGCAATGCGGATGAAAGCACGGAATGGGTGAAAGATTTCACCGTGCCCGGATATCATCGTATGTGCATGAATTCTCCGTATCTCGATTATCTGCTGGCGCAGATAGAAGAGGTGCTCGAAAGATATGACGGCGACGGAATATTTCTCGATATAGTGGGGGTTTTCCCCTGCTACTGCCAGCACTGCGTAGCCAAAATGCGCGAACGCGGCTGGGATCCTTATGCTCCCGACAATGCCTATAGGCTCGGCGTGGAAACATATATGAACTATCTGCGCCGCGTGCGTGAAACGGTAGACAAGCATAAGCCCGGGCATCCCGTATTTCACAATGCGGGTCACCTATCTGCAGGCAGAAGAGAATTTGCCTATCTCAATACGCATCTCGAGCTTGAGAGCCTTCCCACCGGCGGCTGGGGATATGACCATTTCCCGCTTTCCGCCGCATACGCGAGAACGCTCGGCATGGAATTTCTCGGTATGACGGGCAAATTCCATCTCAGTTGGGGCGAATTCGGCGGCTTCAAGCATCCGAATGCTCTGCGCTACGAGGCATCACTTTCCATTGCAAACGGAGCGAAGGTTTCAATAGGTGATCAGCTTCATCCGCTTGGCTTCATGGAGCCTGCGACATACAAGCTCATCGGTGAAGCTTTCAGGGAGGTTGAGAAAAAAGAGCCGTGGCTTGACGGCGTTGAGAGTGTGGCTGATATTGCATTGCTTTCACAGGAGGCGCTTTTTGCTCACATGAGTCCGGAGAAAGACCCTCCCGGCAAGCGTTCATGGATAGGAAGCACGGGTGCATCGAGAATTCTTCTCGAGGGCAAGTACCTTTTTGATATGGTGGATACGGAGGCGGATCTTTCAAAATATAAGCTTGTTATCCTCACAGATGACAGTATCATCGATGATGAGGTTGCCGAAAAGCTCCGCGAGTTTACCGAAAACGGCGGCAAAATCCTTGCTACGGGTGACAGCACACTAATGAATGACGGAAGCGGCTTTGCCTTTGACCTCGGTGCAAAATACATCGGTTCATGCAAGTATAACCCGACATATCTCCATCCGAAATTTGAAATGGAGGGGCTCTATGATTCGGCTTATGTGATATATCAGCCCTGCAACGATATAGAGGCAACGGGGGATATCCTCGCATACAGAGAAGACCCTTATTTCAACCGCTCGACCTTTAAATTTTCGTCCCATCAGCACACGCCCAATGACCCCGAAAAGGTTTCTCCCGCGATAACTGTGGGTGCAGACGGCGCATATATTTCATTCAGACTTTTCAGCGAGTATGCAACAAAAGGCTCGCTCATCGCAAAGCAGGTAATCAAGCATGTAATAGATGTTCTCCTCGGAGAAAACAAGACTCTGACCACAAGCTTGCCTGCACAGGGCGTTGTGACGCTGATGAATCAGGTTGCCGAGAGACGCCTTGTAAACCATCTGCTTTATGCTTCTCCCGTCAAGCGCGGAAACGGAGTTGAGATTATCGAGGATATCGTTCCCGTTTATAATACAGAAGTATCGATAAAGCTTGACAAAGAGCCGGAGAGGGTGTATCTCGCCCCGCAGGACAGAGATATAGACTTTGACTATACCGACGGTATACTGACTTATACGCTCGACAAGCTTGAGTGTCACCAGATGGTAGTAATAGAATATTGATCCGGATGATAATATCCCCTTGCCCGATCTCGGCAAGGGGATATCGCTTTATTTTTATCTGATGCGGTTAAAAGGACTTGAACCTTCACCGAGGAACCCCGACCGGAACCTGATGAAAATGACATCTCGGTGACAAGCAATCTGCCAGTACCGTTTCATTCGAGCAATAGTATAACATAAAGCCGATTGTAAGCATAAGGACTTGAAAAACAGCCGAAAAAAAGGTATAATTGATTTTAGAAAGAAAAATCACCATTATGAAACGCAAATATTCATAAGCTGTTTGCTTTTATTTACCACCTATGAGACAATAACAACCACCTATCGGGAAACGGTGGAATTTCTTTTCCCAATCCTTTATAATGTAACAGCGGAAAGGAGGAAATCGGATTGAAGATTGAAATCAAAATTGATGAGAGCTGCACCGAACCGAAAATCGTCATAGTGACAGACAGGGTCACAGACAAGATTAACGAAATTATAAAGAAGCTTTCGGTGGAGCCATCGGAGGTGCTTGCGGGGGTTCGGGATGAGCAGGTGACCGTACTGGAGCCAAACGAGATTGATAGAATCTATGCTTCTGGCGGCAAGGTCTATGCCGAAACGAAAAACGGCGCATTTCTTCTCCGCCTGCGGCTGTACGAAGCGGAGCAACGTCTTGCAAACTCATCCTTCGTGCGCATATCAAACAGCGAGATTATTAACCTGAAAAAAGTCAGGGGTTTCGATCTGAGCTTTACGGGAACTATATGCGTTTCTCTCTCAAACGGAACGGTTACTTATGTTTCCAGACGGTATGTTGCTAAAATCAAACAATTATTGGGATTATGAGGTGATAAAAATGAAAAAGAAAATTATTTTGCGCGGACTGTTCGGACTGCCCGTCGGAATTGCCATAGGGTTTGTAATTACGCTGCTGATCTCCATCTGCATCGGAGACGGCTCTTTTTACCCTGTCACGCCGGAACTGATCCAAACGACGGGGAACGAACTGAATGCAGTTGTTTTGCAGACAATCCTTTGCGCCATCCTTGGTGTGGGATTTGCGATGGCATCAGTGATCTGGGAAATTGATTCATGGAGCCTTGCAAAGCAAAGCGGCGTATACTTTTTGATTATCAGCGTGGTCATGCTGCCGATTGCTTATTTTGCTAATTGGATGAAGCACTCAATTACCGGTGTTCTTTCTTATGTGGGAATCTTCGTGATGATTTTTGCGGCGGTTTGGATTTCACAGTATCTGCTTTGGAAGAGGCGCATAAAGAAAATGAACGCACGAATTCACGGCGAGGATGATCAAAAGCGAAATTAAGTTCGTCAATGAAAGAAATAACAAACCCACCGCCATATCAGCATTTTGGAAGTGAACCAAAATACTTAGGTGGTGAATCCCCCGACCACCGTGTGACAACGGAAAGAGAAAAGCAAAAAAGCCTTGAAAACTCAGTGTTTTCAAGGCTTTTTTGTGGTGCAGTGAGTGATGATAAATCCGAACCAAATGCCTCTTCTATTTCGGCAAAGGTGATAGTTTTTGTGCCTTCCTTGTAGTTGAATGTTATGACCAAGTAATCGTCGAACAGATAGATCGCATTGACAAAGCTATCGATCAGACGGCGGCGGTGGTCAAGCTGTTTCATATTGAGCTTGCGGTACTTGATAAGATATGCGAGTATATCGTCTTTTGTAACTGTGGGTTTAGCAATTTCTTCTTTGAGAATCTGTACCGAGATCTCGCTCTTTTCGGCTTCAAGCTGCTCAAGACGCTGCTTGGTGGATGCGGTCAGAATTCCCGCTTGAATGGCGTTGACGAGATTGTCAATGCCTTTTTCTATTTCATCAAGCTGCTTGCGAAGAATCGGAAGCGTGCTGCTCTCGGCATTGAGCTTTGCGATCAGCATATCTGCAAGTCTGTCGAGTAATTCATCGTCAAAGATGAACTTTTGAATAAGCAGGATTACAACCTCCTCGATCCATTTCTTCTTGATGGTTTTCTTCTTGCACGAGCCGCCCTTGCGAGTTCCACGGCACTTGTAATATCGGTGAACCTCCATTGTATGACTTGTTCCGCTTTCTCCCGTAATCAGACACTTGCAATATCCGCAGAACAGTTTTGTTGTCAGCAAATATTCGTCCTCGGCTTTGTGCTTGGCGGGAGCCTTCTTGTTTGCGGCGGCTCTCTCTTGCACTTGTTCAAATAACTTGGCAGGAACGATAGCGGGTATACCGTTGGGGACAACTACATCACGATATTGATATTCACCGATATATCTGCGGTTGTGTAACATTCGTGTCACGGTGTTGAGGCTGATCTTCGTTCCTCTGACAGTGCGAATACCTTTGATGTTGAGCTCGTCGGTGATCTCTTGCATCGTTGCTCCCTTGGCATATTTCTTGAACGCATCGAGAACGGCAGGAGCGGCAACGGGATCGATTTGGAAAAATTGATTTTCGTCAACTGTATATCCGATGGGAAGTGTACCGCCGTTGTATTTGCACTTGAGCGCGTTTTCTGTCAGACCTCGCACCACCTTCTCGGAGAGCTCTGCCGAGTAGTATTCAGCCATACCTTCAAGCATTGACTCAAGAAGGATACCTTCTGCGCCTTCGGAGATCGCTTCGGTTGCCGATACAACTTTTACTCCGTTCTTGCGAAGAACACTTTTGTAGTGCGCCGAGTCAAAACGATTGCGGGCAAATCTATCCAACTTCCACACTATAACAATGTCAAACTTTTTAGCTGCGCTATCTTTGATCATCTTTTGAAAGTTCGGGCGGTTGTCCGTCTTGGCTGATAGAGCTCGGTCTATATACGGCTCAAGCAAGGTGATGTCATTCTTCTTGGCAAAGGCTTGACACTCACGAAGCTGACCTTCAATGGATTCCTCTCGCTGATTGTCCGAGGAATAGCGAGCGTATATTACTCCTGTCATTGACTCTCCTTTCTGCCACAAGATAGTGACGATTATGATACTTTATTTTCGGTAGCTTGAATCTTATTCTGCGCCAATAATTCTTGTTCTTTCTTCCACGCTTCAAGCTCGGCACGCCATTCGTCCGAGGAGAAGAATTTTATAACACCGGGCAGGAGCACATCGGCAAGGGCTTCTATCTCATCATCGGGAATCATACCGATGCCGCCGTGCTTGTCTTTTAGAATCGCAATGATTCTTTTGCGTAGCGCGTCAACGTTAATTTGTGGAAGCTCTAAATAAACCCACGTGGTGTGCTTATCTTTGAGAATGTCAATCATTTCCTTTCTTAAAAATGTTATTGTTTGGCATCAACTATCAAGGATATTTACTGGGGCGGTGCTCGGTGTGATGCCGACAACAGCAAGTCAGCATCACATATCACCAGAACACGCGTTTTCTGCGAAAACATAAAGAAATCCAAACCCTTCGCCTACCGGCTTTGGGTTCGGATTTCTACTGTTTGGCGCGGGTAAAAGGACTTGAACCTTCACCGAGGAACCCCGACTAGAACCTGATGGTTGCGACACCTCGGTGACAAGTCGATCTGACCGTACAGGGCAGGCACGTTCAGTTCTTTTGGTCACATGCCCGCGTTTTCGCTACCCATTCATGCCAACGGGGGTCCGCCTGTATTTCAGACTTTACGTTTGAAGCCTCGGGTACGCACCACCATGGCCAGTCTTCGACAAGACTTGCATACGATATAGGTGGGTGGGAATCGTCAATTGTCGCATCCGGTTGAATCAGGCGTACTAGGGGCGCGGTATAGCAATGCGCGCCTTTCGCGCAGGATTCCTCAAAATATCTGAATTGCGTAAGAGCACAATCCAATGCTTCAAACGCATCGTCTTTTTTGCCGTCCAACCATAGATACACCGAAAGCAACGTATAGATTCTTGCAATGTAAGGATGGTATATTCCGTAGTTTCCGTCGGTGCAGACATTGCCGAAAATCGCAATGGCTCCGCGCAGGCTTTGTGCCTTATCGGCAGGAGACATATTCTTTCCGAAAGCAATGACGCCGCTTACCATAAGCTCGGAACATGTCATGACTGTTTTCAGCAGAGCCTCTCCATATGCTTTTGCGCGCTCTTTTCCGTCTGTTGCCTTTGTTTTCAGGATTTCTCTTGAGCCGTAAATATCCGGAGCGGTCTCAATCACGGCAAGTGCCTTTGCCTGTTCTCCGATATTCAGATACAACTGTGTAAGTTCGCGGATTACACGGTGACGCGGCGCTCCATCCTCCATGGTTTTCAGCAATTTCTCATAAAGCGATATTGCCTCTTTCCACTCCGAATAAGTCCGATGCCTTTCGGTATCCAGAATATCGTATCCTTCTTCGTCCGTTAAATGGCGTTCTCCGTAACGCACATATCCGGCATTATACAATGCCGAGGCGAGGCAGAGCATGATTTTTTCGTTTCCCGGGAATTCGATCAAGGCGTTCCTTGCAAATGAAATACATTCGCCGATGTTAATATCCACTCCGTTATTTTGAAAATTCATATTTTCGATTTTCTCAACCAACATGTTGATTTTTTGTGAACGCTCATTGTTGTAACCGAAAAGTTCGTCTATCGAAACGCCGAAATAATGAGCAATGGACGGAATCATTTCCATGTCGGGGTACCCGCCGTTTGCTTCCCATCGTGAAACCGCCTGTGACGTCACACCGATTGCCTCTGCAAGTGTTTCCTGTGTACGTCCGTCCCGCTGGCGAAGCTCGCGTATTTTCTGTCCCAGATTAAGTTGCATAAAAGCACCTCCAAATTTTATTTCACCGGTGTGATTATAGAATAACACAAATTTTTCAAAAAAACAATTATCAATTCATTGTTTCAAATCCAAGTAATCATTGGATTGAGCGTGATATTGCCTGATAGCGTATAAAAGCGAACTGAAAATCGGCAGACGCACCGCCATAGGTGGTGCATCCCCCCCGACCGCCGTGTGACAACGGAAAAGAAAAAGCAAAAAGCCTTGAAAACTCAGCGTTTTCAAGGCTTTTTGTGGTGCGAGTGTTCATAACGGATTTGATTAAAGATAGGAAAAACAAGCCGTAACACACATATTCTGCACTCAAACCGCCTGTTTTCGTTCCTTCAAACACAAAATGGAGGAATATATCATGGAAAACGAAATTACTTACACAGAAATTAATGGCGTCAACTATCCGAACCTCGCATTGCCGGAGCAACCGAAAGTCAATATCGGAAAATACGGTCACATGCGACTCGACTATCTCAAAAACCACCGCAGAGGCACATATACCACTCTACTGACCGAAGGAAGATTATTGGCACACATATCTGCCATAGACCAAGAAGCACGCGCACAAGTCGAATATCTTACCACAGAGCTTGCCAAGAATCGTGGCATTGACGAAAACATCAAAGCAAACAATCCTCTCCTGTGGGTGCGAGAAATGAACAACTGTAAAGCATCCGCCGAGGAAGTTGTGCTTCAGGAGGTGATTTACAAATAAAACTTCTTATCAAAGAATTCGAGCAAAGAAGTACCGGTTAGTACAAAAGACAGCGGTGGCAACATCGCCGCCTTTTCGTATTCCTTAAAACAGATTTTGGGAATAGAAATACCAAAATTATTCTTGAAATCTATTGATAATATTCCCGAAATGTGATATAATAAAATTGTATATGTAGTTTTTTGTTTGGAGGTCATTCAAATGGATTATATAAAGGTGTCCAAAGCCGCTGAAAAATGGGGGATCTCTGCTCGCCGCGTAAGGGTATTGTGCGCAGCAGGCAAGATTGACGGCGTTGTTCGTAAGGGGAAATTATATATGATTCCCGAAAATGCAGTTAAGCCTATGGACGGCAGAATGACACGCTCTGCGTTTATTTTGCTGATAGAAGGCAAGAAAGAAAAGCTTTCGCAGATGCGTCCTTTAACACCCGGCGAGGTGGAGAGATTGGCCGAGGAATTTATGATCGACTTCACATATAACTCCAATGCGATTGAGGGAAACACTCTTACCTTGAAAGAAACCGCCTTGGCGCTGGAAGGTATGACCGTTGACCAAAAGCCGCTCAAAGATCATCTTGAAGCAGTGGGACACCGTGATGCGTTCCTTTATGTGCAAGATATTGCAAAAAAAGAAAAACCGATTTCCGAATATGTGATTAAAAACATCCACTCTCTCGTGCTGATGAACCGACCGGAGGATAAAGGCGTGTACCGCCGTATTCCCGTGCGTATCATGGGTGCATATACCGAGCCTGTCCAGCCGTATCTCATTGAGTCGAAAGTGAATGAGTTGCTCGCAGAGAACGAAGCTCGCAAGAGCAAGATGAAACCGGTTGAGCGCATCGCACGCTTTCATCTTGAATTTGAGGGCATCCATCCCTTTATTGACGGAAACGGCAGAACCGGCAGACTTTTGCTCAATCTTGAACTGATTCGCGAGGGCTACCCACCCATCAACGTAAAATTTACCGACCGCAAACGCTACTACGATGCGTTTGATGCCTACTACCGCGACGGCGACGCCGGCAAGATGATTGATTTAATTGCCGAGTATGTGGACAAAAGACTTGATGAATATTTAGCTGTTCTCTCACAGTAATAATAGGAAAGGGTAACACAATGGCTTCTATCATAGATAACAGAAATAAGACAATGCTCGACTCGCTGAAGAACTCGTTGAAGCAAGCCGAGAGCGTTGATATATTGACTGCATTCTTCTACTTTTCGGGATTTAATGCCTTGGCAGAAGAATTGAAGAATAAGAAAATAAGAATTTTGGTGGGCAATACTATTGATCCGGGTGCTATTACCGACCTATGTAATGCCGTTAAGGACAGCCCCGATGAATTGCTTGAAACCTATGCGATTCGTGGATATACAAGGCTGAACAATTCTCAGAAGAGAAACTATTATGTGGATAGCTTCGTGGAGTTGTTTAATAAATCCTCGCTGTCGGATGAATTTGATTCCACCGATAGCCAAGCAATCTTTAAGATGTTTCTTGATAAGATTGCTGATGGAACGCTTGAAATAAGATTAACCGCTACTCCTAATCACGCAAAGGCATATATTCTTACGAATATGTTTGAGTATTCTTGCTTTGGTGATCAGAAAGGCGTTGTTTTCACGGGTTCTTCTAACTTCACCTACAACGGACTTCGTGGACAGGGTGAGATGAATGAGCGTTTCAGCGATAATAGTAAATATGAGGAATATTCCGATAGCTTTGAAAAGCTTTGGAATGACAGCAAATCCATTGACGTTTGTGTAAAGGACGGTAATCAAGATTTTATCAATGAGTTGAAGAAAAAGCTTTGGATTTTTGCAAAGCCTACGCCGTATCAGATATTCATTCGTATTTTGTTTGAGCTTTACGCTTCTCTCGAAAGTAGTGTGGTTAAATCTCCCTACGAAATTACCGATAGAAAGTTCTCCAACTTGAAGTATCAGTTGGATGCTATCAAGTATGGTGTGGATTGTATCAATAAGAATAACGGTGTTATTATCGCAGACGTTGTAGGTTTGGGTAAATCCGTCATAGCTTCGGCTATCGCCCACAACTTAGATATGAAGCGAACTGTTATTATTGCGCCCCCTCACCTTGTAGATCAATGGAACGATTATCAGCAAGACTTCGGACTTCGCGGTGTCAGGGTGTGCAGTAGCGGTAAACTCGAAGAACTCTACAATACATATGCCGCAGATCCTAATCCCATCCTATACATCATAGACGAGGCGCACAGATATCGCAACGAGTTGAGCGATGCTTATCAGTGGTTACATCAGCTTACGCGTTCTCACGCAGAAAACAAGGTTGTTCTACTGACTGCAACACCCTATAACAATAGACCGCAAGACCTTTTTGCACTTATCAAACTTTTCCAAACACCGAGCCGTTCCACCATTCACTCTGTAGACAACCTTGGTGTTCGTTTCCACGAGCTGATTGCACAGTACAACCGCTTGGAAAAGGAAGGCAAAAAAGGACTTACATCTGAAATCAAATATGAATTGGATCAGCTTAGCCAACAGCTTAGAATCTTGATCGATCCCGTTATTGTAAGACGTAGCCGCATTGACCTGCAAGAAATCAAGGAATACGCAGAGGACCTGAAGCTCCAAGGCATACAATTCCCGCAGGTTGTCGGTCCCGAGCTTGTAGAGTACGACTTGGGAGAAATCCGTCCCTTGTATCTGCATACCCTTGATTTGCTCAGTAATAAGTTTATTTGCGCCCGTTACAACCCTTCGGCATACCTTGTAAATCCCGAAGCATTTATGAAGCAGTATGGTGAGTTGTTCGGTGAAATCAACATTCAGCTTTCGCAGAGAAACTTGGCTATTTTCATAAAGAGATTGCTCGTTATGCGCTTTGAAAGCTCTAAGTCTGCCTTCAAGTCAACGCTTACAAGTATTCTGGTCTCTTACGAAAACATTATTAAGTGGTGGGATAAGGGTTACGTTCCTATTAAAAAGAGCGGATACTTAGACGAGCCGGATGACGAAGAAATCCAAGAAACACTTGACGAAATCAGCAGCATTGACGAGCTTGGTATTGATCTGAACAAAATCAAGAAGAAGGCTATTCCGATTGAAAAGAGTTTGTTTAGAGAAGAATTTATCCACGCAGTTGAAAGCGATATTGAACTTTTGAAGGGCATTTACACCGAATGGTTTGAAAGCGATGATGTTGGCATAGACCCGAAATATAACGTAGTTAAGCAGAAAATAACAAAATCTCTTGAGGAAAACAAAGACCGCAAGCTCGTTGTTTTCTCCACCTTTGCCGATACCGCTGAATACGTCAAGGAACATCTTGAAAGAGATGGCTTCAGAGTATTACTTTACACGGGTGGAGCCTCGCAGGTTGACCGCAGTGTTGTAAAATGCAACTTTGACGCATCCTGCAAGCCTTCTGATCAATCAAATGATTACGATATTATTGTCGCTACCGATGCTTTGAGTGAAGGCTTCAACTTGAACCGTGCTGGTGTTATTATCAACTATGATATTCCTTATAACCCCACAAGAGTTGTTCAGCGTATCGGACGTATCAACCGTATCAACAAAAAGATGTTCGATAACATCTATATTTACAACTTCTTCCCGACGGATATTGGTGAGGAAAACACGCTTATTAAGGGTATTTCTACGTTGAAAATGCTCCTTATTAACAACATTGTCGGTAGTGATACCAAAACACTTACCCCCGATGAAACCTTGCAGAGCTACTTTAAGAAGCGTTACGATGAAGCCGATGAAGAAAACAACGATAGAAGTTGGGATAATGAATATCGCAATATCTATAACTCAATCAAGCACAATATGGACTTAATTGACGAGATACACAGCATTCCGGAGCGTGCAAGAATTGTCCGCAAAGGTCAAAAGGAAGCCTGCGCTATATCCTTTGCAAAGCGAGGAGATAATACTCTCTTTGCAATAGCGTATCACGACGTTCCACAAGCCAAAATTGTGCCTGCTGATAAGGTGCTCGATTTGTTCTCGGCTGACTATGAGGAAAAGGGATATGAATATGACGAGGAGCTTGATAAGAAGTTTCAGATTCTGCGTGACGAGATTCGCAAGCCCCATCCGAAGATTAGACTTGACAAGAGAAAGAGCGAAGCTCTTGATAACCTTCAGCAGTTGCTCGCAATTTGCCCCGCCGAGAAGGACTATATTACCGATTTGATTGATGTCATAAAGACCTATGACGATTTGAGCGACGGTGAATTGAAGTATTTGGCGGCTCTTGTTGTGAGAAAAGCCAATGCTGACGAAATCGTGGTAGAATTGAAGCAGAAAATTCCCGTACACTACATCATTCAGATCAAAACGAGAGTTGAGGCTATCGATTCGCAGGCAGAAATCATTATGTTCACAGAGGATTTGAGATACTCATAAAGAAAGAGTTTGAAAAGAAGTTTAATGCCGGCTCTCTTGATTACATAAGAAAATTAAGCGTTATTCAAAACTCTATTTTTGGAGTGGATATTCAGCCTATTGCGGTTGAAATTGCCCGTTTGCGTTGTTTCCTCTCCCTTGTTATCGAGGAAAAGGTATATGATGACGAGCCAAATAGAGGCATCAATCCTTTGCCCAGCTTGGATTTCAAATTCATAATTGCAAACTCTTTGGTAGCAATTGCCTTGAACAAACTTTCATCAAGGTTGTTTTCTTCTGCAAACTCGGAAAGGGTTCCACATAAATACGATGTATCCTGTGGCACATAAGAAATTACAAGCCCAGAGCCAAGTGTTACTGTACCCGTATAATCTATGGACTGCCCGACTACCAACTTTAACAGGCTACTTTTGCCACTGCCGTTCTTTCCATCAAGCACAATGCGTTCTCCCTGTCTTATTTCAAACGAAACGGGTTCACAAACTGAAATGCCATCATAATAAACTACTACATTCGATAATGATGCAAGCAAATCTGTATGGTAATTAAGCGGTTGTATCTTGAGGGCTTCTGCGGTTTCCATATTTTTCAGCAATGCTGATTTTTGTTCGATTGTCTGTTGTTGTCTCGCTTCTATAGATTTTGAACGCTTCATCATTTTGGCGGCTTTATGACCGACATAACCTTTATCTGCTGCCCCAATTTTGGAAGCTTCTACACGTTCAGACCATACTGCAGCGCGTTTTGCCGACTGCTGTAATCGTCTGATGTCCTTTTGCAAACGTTCGTTCTGAGCCAGTTCAAATTCTTGCTGTCGCTCAAAATTTGACATCCATGATGAAAAGTTTCCTCTTTGCACTTCGATATTCGCTCGGTTAATCGATAGAATATAGTCAACACAATCGTCAAGAAAGCGACGATCGTGAGAAACTAAGATGAATCCCTTTTTCTTTTTCAGATATGCCGCCACACTTTTTCTCGCTTTGGCATCCAAATGGTTGGTAGGTTCATCAATCAGTAGGAAA
>ULRP01030113.1_pt1 | contig 18253 bp, 21 predicted proteins | sample 1955521 | NCBI WGS metagenome assembly ULRP01 (sample SAMEA4835685, study PRJEB28245) | human gut metagenome | biome: gut microbiome; material: fecal sample | place: Denmark | collected 2008
GTAAAGGATTCCGTTTTCCGTGATCCGTACGATTCCGGGAAGATCGTCCCGGAATCCTTCCGCGCGGTAGAATCCCGTATATTGATCCATACCTTCCAGTGCGCGTATGGCTACGTCATTGCGTTCATATACGGCGTCGATTTTTTCGCCTTCGGCGCGCAATTCCTCAACCAGCATACGGTAGAGCATGTCTTTTCTTAATTCAATGCCGAGGGAGAGCGTTTGCGTAACAAGAATATTTTCAAAACGGTCAACAGTGAAACCGGGGAAGCGATCCGCCTCGCCGAAAATCAGGCGGCAGGCACGGCGGTCTTCTTTCGGCATGACCGTGCGGCGATAAAGAAGCGCGTGTTTTATGCGGCGCTGAAAAAACGCTTCGTCAAAGCGGTCGTTGGCGTTATCCGAAATCACACGAACGCGGATCTTGGACATGCTGTTGTAAAATCCGCTGCCGAGATAGCGGCCGCGCTGGGAAAATACGTCCACAACGGCGCCGTTTTCCACTTCGTCCGTCGCCGTAACCTCATCGGCGTATACCCATGGATGCCCGCCGCGCAGTGCGCGTTCGCCTTTTTCCGTAATGCTGATCTTGCCGAAATTCCGTTCCATAATCTGACTCCATAAATATTGAATACATGTATTTTACCATATTATCGCTTTTTTTTCAAGAGAATCGGCGGAAATATCGAAAAAAATCGGGAAAAGTCGTGAGTTTTTTTATGAAAACTATTGACTTCCAACGAGAGAAATGGTAAAATATTTCTTGACGCATGTGTCGGGTCATAAACGGCGACAAGCCTACCTTAAACAGCGATCTCGTAAGAAAGAGAGGTACTATTTCGTGTTTGCAGTAATCAAAACCGGCGGAAAACAGTACAAAGTCACCGAAGGTGAAGTTATTTTCGTTGAAAAGCTTGATCTCGAAGAAGGCGCAACCGTCAATTTCGATCAGGTTCTGGCCGTATCCGGCAATGAACTCAAAGTTGGCACGCCCTTTGTTGACGGCGCTTCCGTTAGCGCGACTGTTCTGAAGAACGGTAAATCGAAGAAGATTTATGTTCTGAAGTATAAGTCGAAGAAAAACGAGAAGAAGAAGATCGGTCACAGACAGGCTTACACCAAGGTTCAGATCAACAAGATCGTAGGTTAATCATGACAAAAGTTGTTTTTTATAAGGAAAACGGTGTTTTTTACGGCTTTGAAGAGCAGGGGCACACCGGGTTCGGCGAAGAGGGAGACGATGTTCTTTGCGCCGCGCTTTCGGCTATGACCATGCTTCTCATCAATGCCATTGAAGTTTCCTACGCTTCGGACGTTGATTATGTGATTGACGAGAAAACCACCGATATCCGGCTCACGGCAAAAGCGGCGCTTCCGCGTTTTGAAAGCGACATCCGCAAACAGTTTGCCGTTTCCGGCCTTATACAGGCTTATTTTTTCCAACTGAACGACCTGACGGAGGACTATTATCAGTTTCTGACCGTTGAGGAAAAAGAAGTTCCGTATAAAAAATAAGCGTACTCCCGAGGGAGTTATCAAAAACGGAGGAATGAAAGATGCTTAAGCTGAGTTTGCAGTTCTTCGCCCATAAAAAGGGCGTTGGTTCTACCAAAAACGGCCGTGATAGCGAATCGAAACGCCTTGGCGTTAAGAGAGGCGACGGTCAGGCAGTGCTTGCCGGCAATATCCTTGTCAGACAGCGCGGCACGAAGATCCATCCCGGCGTCAATGTCGGTATCGGTTCCGATGACACGCTCTATGCTTTGATTGACGGTACCGTTAAATTCGAGTACTATGCTAAGGACAAGAAGCGCGTAAGCGTTTACGCCGACTAACAGAAAAAGGGCAGAGAAATCTGCTCTTTTCTTGATTTTTACCCGAAAAAAGCAAATTATTACTGTATCGACATCAAAAAAATCCAAAAGGAGAGATACATATGACACTCGTTGTTCTTGCCGCCGGCATGGGTTCGCGCTACGGTGGTCTGAAGCAGATGGATCCCATGACCGAAAACGGAGAATTTATCATTGACTTTTCCGTATATGACGCTTTGCGTGCCGGATACGATAAAGTGGTGTTTATCATCAAACACGAGATTTATGACGCGTTTCATGAAACGATCGGTAAACGCATCTCCGAAAAAATCGAAACGCATTATGTGTTCCAGACGCCGACGCTCGGTATTCCCGCAGATTTCACCGTTCCTGCGGAGCGTGTAAAACCTTTCGGTACGGCACATGCGCTCATGGCCTGCCGCGATATTGTAAAAGAACCGTTCGCCGTTATCAATGCCGATGACTATTACGGCACCGAAGCCTATCGTCTTGCAAAAGAATACATGGAAAGCGCAGAAGAAACGCCGACGTTCGCACATTTCTGCATGGCCGGCTACCGCCTCGGCAATACGTTGACCGATTCCGGCACGGTTTCGCGCGGTATTTGCGAAAAGGACGAAAACGATCTTCTCACGTCTATTACGGAACGCACAAAGATCCGTCACGCGGCCGATAAATCCTGCGCCGAATATCTCGACGATAACGGTGTATGGAATAAACTTTCCTATGACAGTATTGCGTCTATGAATTTCTTCGGATTTACTCCGGCCATTTTTTCACATCTTGAACCGGGTTTTGCTGATTTTCTTCGCAATCCCCACACCGATCTTTTGAAAGGCGAATATTTCCTGCCTAAAGCAGTCGACGAAATGCTGACCGCGAAACGTTGCGATCTCAAAATTCTTTCCACACCGGACTCATGGATCGGCGTTACTTACCCCGATGACAAAGCCGGCGTTGTCGCGCAGATCAAGGCAAAAATCGAACAGGGAATCTACCCGGATAAACTTTGGAATTAAGGCGAGTTTCAATGAAGATACTGCACAGATTTGTCTGTCTCTTTCTTGCATTGGCAATCTCGTTTCCGCTTTTATCTCTTATCGCCTGTAACGACTCCGATAAGGACGGTTCCGATAACGTCTCTTCGGAAACAGAGGTTAAAAAGATGGACTATTCTTCCTATAGCGCACCGAAAATCGCAAAATGGTACGGAAATAAGAAAGCCGCCGTGACGCTTACGTTTGATGACGGGCAGATTGAAACCGGCGAATATATTGCGGAACTTTTTTCTGATCTCGGTTTACGCGGAACAATGTTCATGATTCTCGAACATTATCTTTCGGAACGGACGCCGCGTGAAGGAACGGCCGCTTATGAAGAGTGGATTTCCCGCTGGCAGAGCGTTGCGGATACGGGAACGCTTGACATCGGCAACCATTCCTATCATCATTACAGCAATGTCATGTATCGTGACGGCGTTTCCAGCCGGAAAGACGAAAATTATGAGACCGAGATCGCCGCGGCGGACAGAAAATTGCGCGCATATTTTCCCGATCAGCGCCTTATCGGCTTCGCAACGCCGGGTGGCGGTTATTGCGAAAAGACCCGTGATATGCTTTTAGGATACGGCTATCTCGCCAACCGTACTCTTGGTAGCGGGCAAAACAAAAGTTCGCCTGACGATATGATGAATATTACGGCGGTGCAGTTAATGAAGAATACCGATCCCAAAGCGGTGAAAAAAGCGCTGGATACAGCGATTGCGGAGGGAAACTGGTATGTTGAACTTCTGCATTGCGTGGCCGATGAAAATGACGTTGCCGTTTGGCCGGCAATGGATAGTTATACAGCGCCCCGCGATTTTGCCGAAGAACATTACGGTTACATCGCCGCGCGGCGAGAAGATATTTTCTGCGGCAGTTTCAATGATGTTGCTGCCTATATTATCGAACGTGACAACACTACATTTTCTTATACTGACGCCACTGAAAACACGTTGATTATAACGGCTGAAACAAGTTTTGACGACGTGCGCCTTGATTTTCCGCTGACGGTAACGCTGGAAGTTCCGAAAGAATGGGAAAAGGTCAATGTGCATCAGATGGGAAATGCAGTTTATACAGTCTTTACGGAGGACGGACGTCATTATATTCGTGCCGATCTGATTCCGAACGATATGCCGATCACACTGTCGAATGCAAACTGATTTCAATAGAAAAATCCGCGTTAAAAAACGCGGATTTTTATTTTTTGCTGTGAAAAACGAGGCTCCGGACATTGGAGCTACGGAAAAGAACGCTGCCTGAAAACTTATGCGTCTCTTTTTTCGGTAACGGTGTCTTCGGATGCCGGCGTCGTATCGTCGCGGTAGAACAAAAGCGGTTCGCCCGTTTTCCTCACGGCCTCTGGCGTGATCTCTATTTTGGCAACGCGGTTGTCAGAGGGAAGTTCATACATCGGTTTCATCATGACTTCTTCAAGAATAGAGCGCAGTCCGCGCGCGCCGGTTTCGCGTTCAATGGCCAGTTCGGCGATGGCAGTCAGCGCTTCGGGATCAAAGACAAGTTCGATTCCGTCGTACGCCATAATTTTCTGATATTGTTTACACAGGGCATTTTTCGGTTCTACCAGAATACGCACAAGCGCGTCTTTGTCGAGACTTTCCAATGTGGTGATGATGGGAAGACGGCCGACAAGTTCGGGGATAAGGCCGTACTTGACAATGTCGTGAGGAGAGACGTCCCGGTAAATGCCGGTGTCTTTCTTATCGGATTTGGTGGCCGGTTGTCCGTTAAAACCGATGCTGTGTTTGCCTTTTCTCTGGCCTATGATATCGGCAAGTCCGTCGAAAGCGCCGCCGCAGATAAAGAGAATATTCTCTGTATGAATCTGAATGAATTCCTGGTTCGGGTGTTTACGTCCGCCCTGCGGAGGAACATTGGCGACCGTGCCTTCAAGAATTTTCAGCAATGCCTGCTGCACACCTTCGCCGGATACGTCGCGGGTAATGGAGCGGTTTTCGCTTTTTCTTGAAATTTTATCGATTTCGTCAATATAGATAATACCGCGTTCGGCCTTTTCCACGTCATAATCCGCCGCCTGAATCAGGCGGAGAAGAATATTTTCGACGTCTTCGCCGACATATCCTGCCTCCGTAAGCGTTGTGGCATCGGCAATGGCGAAGGGAACCTTCAGTGTGCGCGCAAGCGTTTGCGCAAGATAGGTCTTGCCGACGCCGGTCGGGCCGAGAAGCAGAACGTTACTTTTCTGAAGTTCCACGCCGTCATCGGCAAGAGCGTCGTTTTTCTCATTACGGCTGAGAATACGTTTATAGTGATTGTAAACTGCGACCGAAAGTACTTTTTTGGCTTCTTCCTGACCGATCACATGCTGGTCAAGGCTTTTTTTGATCTCCATCGGTTTCGGAAGCGTCTCAAACGTCAGAATATCGGAAGACGGAGCGGCGGAAGACATCAGTTTTGTCTGTTCTGCAATCATTTCACTGCAGGCGTCGATACAATTGTCGCAGATATAGGTGCCGTCCGTAGAAGGAATCAGGAACATAACCTGATCTTCGGTTCGCCTGCAAAACGAGCAGTGGCGGAGCGGCGGGGTATTGTTCTTTGCCATCGGTGTTATTTACCTCGGTTCGGATTATTTCGATTCGGTGCTGTCGGAAATCCTTTTATCAATGACCTTATCTACCAGACCGTAAGCCATTGCGTCGGCGGCGCTCATAAAATTATCGCGTTCCGTATCGCGTTCAATGGTTTCAAGCGGTTTTCCGGTGTTTGCGGCAAGAATCTTGTTCAGCTTTTCACGCATAAGCAGGATATGGTCGGCCGCAATTTTAATATCGGTGGCCTGACCCTTGGCGCCGCCGAGCGGTTGATGGATCATGATTTCGGCGTTCGGAAGAACAAGACGCTTGCCCTTTGCGCCGGAGGAAAGCAGAAACGCGCCCATGCTGGCGGCCATACCGACGCAGATCGTCGAAACGTCGCACTTAATGAAGTTCATGGTGTCATAAATGGCAAGGCCCGCGCTGACAGAGCCGCCGGGACTGTTGATGTAGAACGAAATATCTTTATCGGGATCCTGCGCTTCGAGGAAGAGAAGCTGTGCCACAATAATGGACGCCGTGGCGTCATTCACTTCATCGGAAAGAAAAATAATACGATCTTCAAGCAGGCGGGAATAAATATCATAAGAACGCTCGCCGCGTGAAGTTTGTTCAATGACCATTGGTACCAGTGCCATAGGGAATACCTCCGAATTTAATTAATATACGGAAAAGAGACTGCCTCGTGTTATAACAGAAGAATATCTCCCGCGAAATTCCGTCCGCATGCCGTCATAAAGCGGGCGGACGGATTCCGAAGATTCTGCTGAACTGAGACAGTCCCGATTTCATTACTTGTTTTTGATAACGGCTTTTTCTTTTACAAGATCCATAGCGGCTTTGACCTTAAGATCGGCGGCAATGTCGTCGGAAGCGACCATCTGTCTTACCTGATCTTCGGGTACATTATATGCTTCGGAAATTCTCTTGTATTCGGCGTCGATCTCTTTCTTTGTAGCAGTAAGTTTTTCAGCCTTGGCAATTTTTTCAAGAGCAAGACGAACCTTTACCTGTTTCTCGGCCTGCGGACGAAGCTGTTCACGGAGTTTGTCAAGATCAAGGCCGGTATACTTGAAGTAAGTCTGAAGGTCAAGTCCCTGCATACGAAGACGATTGTCGTAATCGCGGACATAGTTTTCGGTTTCGGCTTTGAACATGACTTCGGGAATTTCAGCGGTCATATTTTCAAGCAGTGTATCGATCAGTTTTTCTTCGACCTGCGCCTCGGCTTCTTTCTGATTTCTCTCTTCGAGTTTTGCCTTGACGCTGTTTTTATATTCAGCCAACGTATCGAATTCGGAAACGTCTTTTGCAAATTCATCGTCCAGAACGGGGAGTTCTTCGGTTTTCAGGCTGTTCAGTTTTACTTTGAAGACAACGGCTTTTCCGGCAAGAGATTTTTCATGATAATCGGCAGGGAACGTAACGTTGACATCAAATTCGTCGCCGATATTTTTGCCGACGATCTGATCTTCAAATCCGGGGATAAACTGTCCGCTTCCGAGTTTCAGATCATGCTTTTCGCCTTTGCCGCCGTCGAACGCCACGCCGTCCGCAAATCCTTCAAAGTCGATATTGGCGATGTCGCCGAGTTTGGCGGCGCGATCGGTTACATCGATCGTGCGCGCGTTGTTTTCGCGTGTTCTTTCAATGTCGGCGTTTACTTCGTCATCGGTGACGGGTTTCACTTCTTTTTCTACTTCAATGCCGAGGTAGTTTTCCAGTTTCACATCGGGTTTTACGTAAACCTTTGCCGTAAAGACAACATCGGTATCGTTCATTTCCTTGATATCAATTTCGGGCTGACCGACCATATTGAGTTTAGACTCTTTCAGCGCCTCGTCAAAAGCGGCAGGCATGCAGTCGTTGATGGCGTCTTCAAAGAAAACACCTTCACCATAGAGTTTTTCCACCATATGCATCGGTGCCTTGCCTTTGCGGAAACCGGGAACATTGATTTTCCCGATGCTTTTCTGATAGGCCTTTTTCTTGGAAGCGTTGAACGTTTCCTTGGTAACCGAAAATTCAAGGGTGTATGCGCTCTGTTTTTCTTTTTGCTTTTTGATGAGACTCATTTTAAAGTTTCCTCCAACTTGATCGTCCGATAGCAGAATGATCTTTTATTTAAATTATTGAATATAACTCAACTTTTTATATTTTACATGATTTTTCGGCATATGTCAAGCGTTTTACAAAGAAAAGTACCGTCACATGCAAATATTACCGTAAATTGTTCTCTGTACGCAGATGTTCGTTCAGTAACCCGATTCCGGAAGAACCGGCGCCGGGCAAAAATTCAGAAAGTCCGCGGCAATCAGCGCGTAGCGGATACCGTCCGCCGTAAAAGAACGCGGCAATGTATAGTTACCGTGTACGTGACCGAAATATACGCGGCGTATACCGAATTCATGCAATACATCGGTAATGGCGGGAACGGTAAGGCCGTTATACACGGGCGGGAAATGAAGAAAAACGAGCATTTCTGCGTCGGGCGCGTTCTTTTTCAATGACAGTCCCGTTTCAAGCGAAAGACGAAGCCGCGCGGCCTCGCGTGCGGTCATCTTTTCATAATCGGTATCCTTGGGAATTTTTTCGGCGCCGGGATCGGCAAACCAGCCGCGCGAGCCGCAGAGGATGAAATTCTCCACATGGTAAGCGTTGTTGTACAGAAAATCAATTCCGGAAAAGCCGTGTGCGGCAAGGAATTTTTCCGTTTTGGCCATGGTCGTCCACCAGAAATCGTGATTGCCTTTGCCGAGAATCTTTCTGCCGGGCAATAAATTCAGAAATTCAAAGTCTTTTTCCGCATCGTTCAGGGTCAATGCCCATGAAATATCGCCCGGAACCACCACGGTGTCGCCCGGTTCCACAACGGCGTTCCAATTGTTTTTGATTTTGTTTGTGTAATCGCACCAACGCCGCCCGAAAACCTCCATGGATTTATCGGGATCGGCCATCGAAAGGTGCAGATCGGCCATAACGTAAAGGGACATTGTTTTTCTCCTGACATGTATAAAACGGAAACGGCATGCGCAGAATAGAGGCATACCCGAATTTAAGGAGGATATAAAAATGGAACACAAGAATAATTGCGAAAATCATCCCTGCGAAGAAAAGCGCATTGACGGTATTGTCTGCGATGCAAAGCATTGCATGTATCATGACATGTCGAACAATTGCTGCGCCGGCAAGATTGCCGTCGGCCCGGCAAGCGCACAGAGCTCCGGCGAAACCGTTTGCGCCACCTTTAAACCCCGCGAAGAGTAATCATTTTTTCGGATTTTCGGCAAAGCGAATGACGGAATCCGTCATTTCCTGAACGGAGATCACATCGGAAAAACGCATTTTGCGCGACGCAAGGTCGGCAAGAGCATAATGGATAGGCACACCTGTGTAAGAAGAAAGAACGGAGGGCGCAAGGAGGGCATCGGAGGGTTTTTCTTTTCCGAGAGCCGCATATACGTCGGCCGCGAATTTATACGGGCTTGCGGTGGAAGCGACGAGAATTTTTCTCTCGCTTCCGCTTTCTTTTTTGTAACATTCGGCCGCATAATAACCGACGGCAGTATGTGTATCCATGAGATAGCTTTCACGTTCGTATACTTCCCGAATGGTGGCGCGGATTTGGTCCTCAGTAGCGAAATATCCGCAAAAATCGGAGGAAATAACGGAAAATTCTTCGGCAGAAAGCGTATAGCAACCGTTTTTCGCAAGAGATTTCATGTACGCCGCGGTTTTTTCGGGACCGGCGACAAGGTAGAGCAGACGTTCAAGGTTGCTTGAAATCAGGATATCCATGGACGGCGAGATGGTAGCGTGGAAAGGACGGTTACGGTCATAAGTACCCGTTTTGAGAAAATCGGTAAGGACATTGTTTTCATTGGAGGCGCATATGAATTTTCCGATCGGCAGTCCCATTTTCTTGGCGAGAAACGCGGCAAAAATATTCCCGAAGTTACCGGTGGGAACCGCAATGTCCACCTGTTCACCGAGCGCGATTGCACCGCTATTCACCATATCGCAGTAAGCGGATACATAATAAACGATCTGCGGTACAAGTCGTCCCCAGTTGATGGAGTTGGCGCTGGAGAGAAATACGCCGTGTTTATTGAGGCGTTCGGCAACGGCTGCATCGGAGAAAATACGTTTCACGCCGTTCTGGGCATCGTCAAAGTTACCGTCGATGGCGGCGACATCCACATTTTCTCCTTCCTGCGTCATCATCTGCAATTTCTGCACGCGGCTGACGCCGGATACGGGATAGAAGACTTTGATGCGTACATGCGGCACGTCTTTATACCCCTCAAGCGCCGCCTTTCCGGTATCGCCGGAAGTGGCAACAAGAATCAGCGCGTCACGCGTTTCATTGGTTTTGACCAGTGCGCGCGACAAAAGACGGGGCATGATCTGAAGCGCCATATCTTTGAACGCCGCAGTGGGACCGTGAAAAAGTTCCAGAAGCGAAATGTCGTTTTTCAGCGGAACCACTGGGGCAATACCGCCGCGGAATTTTTCCGCGCTGTACGCCGCACGGCAATCGTGAAGCAGTTCTTCGGCCGTGTAATCGGTAAGGAACAGACCGAGAATTTCTGCGGCACGGGAAGGGTAATCCATCTTTGCAAGGCGTATGATATCCTCTTTTGAAAGGGACGGAATGGTTTCCGGCATGAAGAGACCGCCGTCGGGGGCGAGACCCGTCTTGATGGCTTCGGCGGCGGAGACGCCCGCACCGTTTTGATTTCTTGTACTTTTGTAATTCATATCGGTATCCTTTTCTTTGAATTTTGCTTTTAAACTTTTTTCGTCAGAATGTATTTTTCGGTGAAACGGCACAGATTGCCGTAAAAAATATCGTCAAGAAGCGTTTCGTCCATGCCGCGTTTTGCAAGGTATTCGCGGAATTTCGGAATGTCCGCAACAGTGGAAAGGCCGTCCGGAAGAACGTCCACACCGTCAAGATCGCATCCGAGCGCAAGGGAATAACGGCAACCGTGCGTAAGGAAATAGTCAATATGGCGGTAGGCGCAGTCGAAGTCTGCTTTTCCGTCTTCTGAGAGAAAAACGGGGTACAGATTCAGACCGATCACGCCGCCGGTTTTGTTTACGGCGTCGATCTGACCGTCTCGGAGATTGCGGGAGTGAGGATTCAGAGCATAGACAGCGGAATGGGAAGCAACAACGGGGCGGTCATATCCTGCCGATAATGTAAAGATGTCATCGGCCGAACGAACCGAAGCATGGGAAATATCCAGAACCATGCCGCGGGAAAGGGCATCGGCAAGCAATTTTTTACCGAAAGGCGTAAGGCCGGCATCGGTATTGTGCGAGCCGCCGACGGCGGTTTCTCCCGACCAGAGCGGGGTCAACAGACGAACGCCGTATTTTTCGGCTACAGCGGCGCCGTCCGGTATAACGGAGAGGATTCTGGCGTCTTCAATTGTCAGAACCGGCGTGATATTTTCCGGCAGATGCATAGTTTGATAATATTCGGCTGTTTTGATGAAAAGTTCGTATCCGTCTTTATCGGAAAGTTCCGGCGCGGTGAAAAGTGCAAAATATTGAATCACTTTCGGATAAGAAGCCAAAGCGGAGATCGGATTCTGAAGTTTATTTTCCGGCGTTCCGGCATAAAGACATGTCAGCGTATCGCAATGGAAATCGGCATAAGGAAAAGAATACATAATAGGATCGTTAACCTCCCAAAAAGAATCTTTTTATTGAGATATAGCAGGGCAGAAGAAAAAGGACGTCAGTGGAAAGCGTCTTCGATAATATGTACTTCGAGAACTTTCATACGGGAAAAAAGTCCGCGTCCGAGATAGACCTCGGCAACGTCGAAACGGATTTTTCTGTTTGTGGGATGCGCGCTGAGATAAGCATATGCCGCCTGCTTCAGAGAATGAATTTTGTCCTGCGTGACGGCCGAAGCGGGAATACCGAAAAAGGGATTGCTTTCCGGAGTTTGCGTCCGTGTTTTGACTTCAATGAAAATCAGTGTGTCGCGGGTTTCGGCGATCAGGTCGATTTCATGCCGGCCGGCACGGAAATTGCGTGCGCAGATATGCGCGCCGTGACGTCTATAGTATCGGGCGGCCTGTTTTTCGCCGTAGCGACCGATCACCTGTTTTTCCGTTTCGGTATTTTTCATTTCTTTTCGTTCAGAAAACCGAGAAAGCTGCGACGGTGAATCGGGCACGGGCCATATGTACGGAGAGCTTCCATGTGTTCTTTTGTACCGTAACCTTTGTGTTTTCCGAAACCGTATTGCGGATAGTTTTCGTCGTCTTTTATGCAAAGGCGGTCACGCGTGACCTTGGCAATAACCGACGCGGCGGCGATCGACAGCGAGAGCGCGTCGCCTTTTATGACCGGAACGGCCGTGACGGGAAGATCACGGGCAATGTTGCCGTCGACCAATGCAAAATCGGGCGGCGTTTTCAGATTTTCCACAGCGCGGCGCATGGCCAGCATGTCGGCGTTCAGTATATTCAGGCGGTCGATTTCTTCGGGTGACGCCATACCGACGCCGACCGCAACCGCTTCGCGGAGAATGACGTCATAGAGCATATCGCGTTTTTTCGGAGTCAGTTTTTTGGAATCGTTAAGACCGGGAATCATTACGTCAGGCGGCAGAATAACGGCCGCGGCGACGACGGGACCGGACAACGGACCTCGCCCCGCTTCATCAATGCCGCAAATAACTTTGTAGCCTTCTGCCTTGTATTTTTCCTCAAATTCAAAGTTCGGCATCGTATTCTCCCGGTGTTTCAAGTGTGATTTTTCCGATTTTTCCGCCGCGGAATTCGGTGAGCAGCATATCGGCCGTACGATCGGTGTCGATCTCGCCGCCGGCTATCAGCATACCGCGCTTTTTTCCGATAAGGAGAAAGAGTTCTTCTTTCGTGACATCGCGGATCGCGTCATCGGTCAGTTTATATCTTGCCGTCAGAAGGGCGGGATAACGTGTACGGAGACGGTCGCAAAGTATGGCGGCAATTTCTTCCGTTGCGAGAATATCGTCTTTTATTGCCCCGGTAATAGCGAGGTTTTCGCCGGTTTCCCGCCGGTCGAAGCGCGGCCAGAGAACGCCCGGCATATCCAGAAGATCAAGACCGATTGAGGTCGGCACCCATTGTTTATTGACGGTGACGCCCGGACGGTTTTCCGCCTTTGCTTTTTTGGCGCCGGCAAGACGATTTATCAGCGTGGATTTGCCGACATTGGGAATTCCCACGATCATCGCTTTAAGACGGCGGTTGGCCATGCCTTTTTCGGCATAGCGCGCGCATTTTTCCTTCAGAATCGTGCGTACCGCGTCGCTGATCCTATTGATACCGTCGCCTGTAACGCAATCGGTAAAAAGGCTGTTTTCCCCTTTGGCTTTATAAAAATCAAGCCATTTACGCCCGTAAGCGGGGTCGGACAGGGAAGATTTGTTATACAGCGTCAGAAGCGGTTTTTCGCCGACGATACGCTGTATTTCGGGATTGCGGGAACTGAAAGGAATCCGCGCGTCCGCAAGTTCAATAATGATATCCACATCGCCGAGACATTCCTGCATCATGCGCCGTGTTTTGGCCATGTGGCCGGGGAACCACTGTATTGTCGATGAGGGCATAGTATCTCCTCTCTTTATTTGACGGTGCCGAAGCGTGAAAAGGGGCTGACGCGAAGGATCACATGACCGAGGACGGTGCGTTCGTCGATAAAACCGAAGTAACGGCTGTCAAGAGAATCATTCCGATGATCGCCGAGGACGAACAGTTTTCCGTCCGGTACCGTGTAATCGACGGAAAGGCGGATAACGCCGCGTGTAAAATAGGTATACGGCATATTATCCGTGAAGACATAATCGTCGGCGATTTTTTCACCGTTGACATAAATGCCGTTCTGTTCCATGCGAACAGTGTCGCCCGCGGTGGCGATCACACGTTTGACAAGGGCGTTTTCATGTCCCGTTTCGGCCTGAGACTGAAAAACGATGATGTCGCCGGCTTTCGGCGAATAGAACAGATCGCTGATAAGTAAACGCTCGCCGTCCTGCAAGGTGTTTTGCATGGATTTCCCGTCCACAACGGTCTGCCGCACAAAAAAAGAAAAGAGAATGAGGACAAGCGACATGGTGATGATAAATATTTCGAGAAAGTCAAAACTGTCGGAACGGAATTTTCCGGGTTCCGATGTTGTTTTCTCATTGTTTTCCATTAGGAGCACATCTCCTTTATTCGATTTTTTTACGATATGGTTTCCGACCGTTGTCCCAAAGCGGGAAAAACGACGTATAGAAACGATAAAATGTACAGTACTTATGTAAGTATAACACATCTTGACGGCTTTTACAACAGAATTTTTGCGGCGAATACAAAATTTTCCGAAAAATCACCCGCATTTTCGGAAGTTGTCGGCAATGATGAAAAAGTATATGTCCGTTTTCGCAAAAATTCTTGAAATAAATGCAATTTTGCCCGATATTTTTTTAAAAACCTATTGCAATCCGAGGAAGAATATGCTATTATTTATATGTTGCGCCCGTGCGCAACGGATTCAGAACAGTCCTCTGCGAAGCTCTGCATGAATGTTCGGTATGAAGGAGGAGCCTATTATGGATAAAATCCAGGCTTTTGTCAATGAGCAGCTTAAGACCGATCTTCCCAAGTTTGAAGTCGGCGACACCGTTGTGGTTCACAACAAGATTAAGGAAGGTTCGAAAGAGAGAATTCAGCTTTTCGAAGGTACCGTTATCGCAAAGCGTAACGGCGGCATTTCCGAGACCTTTACCGTAAGACGTGTTGCTTACGGATGCGGTGTTGAAAAAACCTTCCCGCTCCATTCGCCCAATGTAGCGAAAGTCGTCGTCGTCCGCGAAGGCCGCGTACGCCGTGCGAAACTCTTCTACCTGCGCGATCGCGTCGGTAAGAGCGCCAAGGTTAAAGAGAAGATCTGATCTTCTCGCTCCACGGTTCGGGAAAATGAGTTGCTACGGCAACTGAAGAGGCTGTCTTGAGAGAGACGGCGAACGTAAGACGCGCGGCGATTTTTTCGCCGGCGAAAACGAAAAAGCGGGCACAGAGACCGATTCCCGGTATCTGTGTGCCCGTCATTCGTTTTTCGGTTTCTTTTGTTCGGCGGCGCTCGGAGACGGCCTTTTTCCGTTCAACCCATACTTTCGGGGAGTTTTTTTCCGCCGAGCAGATGAAAGTGCAGATGCATAACGCTTTGGCAGCCGTCCTCTCCGCAATTGGTGATGACGCGGTATCCGTTTTTAAGGCCGGCTATGGCGGCAATTTTCGGAATTGCGGCAAAAACGGCGGAAACGGCGTCCGCATTGTCCGGATTCACATCGTTCGCCGAAGCGATATGCGTTTTCGGCACGATAAGAATGTGCACCGGCGCCATCGGATGTATGTCGCGGAAAGCGTACACCTTTTCATCTTCATACACTTTTTCGGACGGAATTTCTCCCGTAATGATTTTACAGAAAAGACAGTCCATGATTATTACCTCACTGAAATTCAATTTATGACAGCCGCGGAATATGTCCGTACGGCTTAAAATGAGTATACCATTTCAACGTTGAAAATGCAAGAGAAAGGAGAAAAAACATGACGGAAATCTTATCTTTACCGGATTATCCCGCTACCGATGACGTTTTTTCACGCCTTGTACGCGAAACGCGCCCGATCGTTGTTTACGGTATGGGAAACGGCGCGGATAAGTTGCTTGCGCGTTTCCGGGAGTACGGCATTACCGTGGCAGATTTTTTTGCAAGCGACGGTTTCGTGCGCGGACATTCCTTTCACGGTAAACGCGTTCTCTCGTTTGCGGAAATCCGGGATAAATACCCGGAATTCTGCATTGTCCTTTCTTTTGCGACCAATCGCGAAGACGTGCTGATGTATCTTTTGGATCTTGACCGGCGTTACGGTATGGTTATGCCCGATCTGCCCGTTGCCGGAGACGATACGTTCAATGCGGCTTATTATAATGCGCATTTTTCCGACATTGTCCGCGCGTATGACCTTTTGGCGGACGATGAATCCCGCGCGCTCTATTCTTCCGTTCTTCATTATAAACTCAGTGGCAATATCCGCTATCTTTCGGAGCATACGGTTTCTCCCGCCGATTGTTATGCGCTTTTTCCGACGGAAGAACTGAAAACAGTGATCGACTGCGGGGCATATAACGGAGATACCGTGCGCGAGTTTTTAAGCATAAATCCGTCGGCGGAACATATTTATGCTATAGAGCCGGATGAGAAAAATCTGAAAAAACTCTGCCGCTATCTGGAGGAAAACGACCTTTCCGACAGGGTGACGGCGGTTGGCGCGGCGGTGTCGTCACACAGCGGCACCGGAATCTTTGCCTCCGGCGGCAACCGCAATTCCACATTGTTCTGCGGTTCATATCAGAATAAGGAACGGGCGGTGCCCCTCATTACGGTTGACAGTTTATCGGAAAACATACATACAGACTATCTGAAGTATGATGTCGAAGGGGCGGAAGCGGAAGCGCTCCGCGGTTCGGAAAATACCGTACGCCGCGACAGACCGTGCATCACGCTTTCGGCATATCATCGGAACGAAGATATTTTCGCGCTTCCTTTACAGCTTCATGCCATGGCGGACGACTATTTGTTCTACTATCGCCGTACGGCCTGTCTTCCGGCGTGGGAACTGCGGCTTATTGCCGTCCCGAAAGAAAAAATCCGACAGAAAAGGGAAGTATAAATGCCTGAACTTTTATCGCCCGCGGGCAATTTTGAAAAACTGAAAGCGGCCATTCGTTACGGCGCGGACGCCGTATATCTATCGGGAAAACGGTTCGGCATGCGGGCCGCGGCCGGAAATTTCAACAATGAAGAACTGAAAGCGGCGGTAGAATATGCCCACGCGAATCATGTCCGCGTATATGTGACCCTGAATGTTATGCCGCGCACGTCCGAATACGATGATCTGCTCATCTATATACGGTATCTCCATGAGATCGGCGCCGACGCGGCGATCGTTTCCGACATCGGCGTTCTTGCTCTGATCCGTGAAAACGTGCCGGATCTTGAAGTGCACATATCCACACAGGCATCGGCAGTCAGTGCCGCTACCTGTCGCGCGTATCATGCATTGGGAGCAAAACGCGTGGTGCTGGCGCGGGAACTGACGCTTCGGGAGATTGCGGAAATTCGCCGCGATACGCCGCGTTCTTTGGAACTGGAAGCGTTTGTTCACGGCTCCATGTGCATCGCATACAGCGGCCGTTGCCTTCTTTCCCAGCATTTCACGGAGCGTGACGCCAATCGCGGCATGTGCACGCAACCGTGCCGCTGGAATTACCGTGTTCGCAATGCGGTATACGAACTTGTCGAAGAAAAACGTCCGGATATGCCGATTCCGATAACGGAAGACGGCGGAGAAACGTTTATCATGAGTTCAAAAGATATGTGCATGATCGAGCATATACCCGAGCTTATGGAATCCGGACTTGACAGTTTCAAAATCGAGGGGCGCATGAAAAGCGCCTACTATACCGCCGTTGTCACCAACACTTACCGCATGGCGATGGACGCATACAGCCGTTCGCCGCAGAATTATTGCTTTTTGCCGGCTTACGGGAGGGAACTGTCGAGTGTAAGTCACCGCGAATATGATACAGGTTTCTACTTTTCCGACAGTCATACCGACGCCAAATCGACATCCGACACGGGATATTTGCGTGAAAAAGCATTTCTCGCCGTCATACTGTCCTATGATGAAAAAAACAAACGTGCTTTGTGCCGTCAGAAAAACAAAATGACGGAGGGTGAAAATATTGAACTATTGGTTCCCGGAAATATCGGTATGCCCCTGACGGTTTCGGGTCTCACCGATACGGAAGGAAATCCGATTTCCGATACGCGACACCCGGAAATGCAGTTCTGCATGGATATGCCGTATGCGGCAAATCCAGGAGATATACTGCGCGGGGGATAAGGAGGCAACTTGCGGGAAACGATCAAGGCATTACTTCTCGGACTTTTGCAGGGAATTACGGAATGGTTACCCGTCAGCAGTACGGGGCATATGCTTCTTTTCAATACATTCTTTCCGATGGACGTCTCCGAAGAGTTTCTTTCATTGTTTCTCGTAGTGATTCAGCTTTTTTCCGTATTTGCCGTCGTGCTCTATTATCGTCGCAGGCTTTTTCCGCCGATGCGCGGCAAAACAAAAGCCGAAAAGAAAAAATATGTTCATCTTTGCCGCAATATTCTTATCGGTATTCTGCCTGCCGCTGTAGCCGGTTTTTTTCTTGACGATCTGATTGAACGGGTATGTTATCGCCCCGAGATCATTGCTTCGGCTTTGATTCTGTTCGGCGTAATCTTCCTGTTTCTTGACAAAAAGTCAAAAAAGCCATTGTATACCTCGGCAGAAGATCTGAGCGCGGGTTCATCATTTCTTGTAGGCATATTTCAGACAATGGCGCTTATTCCGGGTGTTTCCCGTTCGGGCGCAACCATGGTCGGCGGCATACAGGCCGGTGCCACGCGCGAGACCACGGCCGAATTTTCCTTTTTCCTATCGATTCCCGTCATGATAGGAGCTTCGGGATTGCGGGCGGTAAAATACTTTCTGACGGGGGATCGTCTGACAACGCAGGAGATTTTCCTGTTGGCGGTCGGCGGTATCACCGCCTTTCTCGTTTCGCTTGTCACGGTACGCTTTCTATTGGATTTTGTGAAAAAACACGGTTTCTTTGCGTTTGGCGTTTACCGTATTCTTCTCGGATTTCTGGTTTTCATCTTGTTTCTGCTTATATAAAAAGC
>ULRP01059364.1_pt1 | contig 18203 bp, 15 predicted proteins | sample 1955521 | NCBI WGS metagenome assembly ULRP01 (sample SAMEA4835685, study PRJEB28245) | human gut metagenome | biome: gut microbiome; material: fecal sample | place: Denmark | collected 2008
AAGTCCTTGACATTCTCTTAACCTCCTTCCTTATGTATTTTTCAATTTAGGACAGTTAATTTTATCGTCCCATTAAAGTATAGCCCTCAGGTGTGAGTTCTACTGCTGTAACGGTTTCGCCAAAGCTCGAAGCCCAAGCGTCAAAATGCTGCAAATCGTGTTCCTGAAGTGCTTCATACTGCAAATAACGCTGTATAGTATAAAGTTCTACCATTGAATTTGATACTGGAGTTCCGGTAGCAAAAACCACGCCACGCCCTCCGGTGATTTCGTCCAAATAGCGGCATTTCATAAACAAATCACTGGACTTTTGAGCCTCTGTCTGAGCGATACCGCCGACATTTCTCATCTTTGTGTAAAGGTACAAATTCTTATAGTAGTGTGACTCGTCGATAAAAAGACGGTCTATACCAAGTTCTTCAAAGGTTACCACATCATCTTTTCTTGATTGATCGTTGAGTTTATCCAACTTTGTTTGAAGGGAACGCTTAGTCTTTTCAAGCTGCTTGACCGAAAAACGGTCGCCACGATTTCTCTTTATATCCGCAATACCTTCAATAATATCATCAATCTGCTGCTGCAAAACTGCCCTTTGTCGCTCAATGCTCATCGGAATTTTCTCGAACTGACTGTGACCGATAATAACGGCGTCATAGTCTCCCGTTGCAATCCTGCCGCAGAAGCGTTTGCGGTTTTTTGTTTCAAAATCTTTTTTCGTTGCAACCAAGATATTCGCCGCAGGGTAAAGCTGCAAGAACTCTGCCGCCCACTGCTCTGTAAGGTGATTTGGGACTACAAAAAGTGATTTATTACACAGACCGAGACGCTTAGATTCCATTGCAGCGGCAGTCATTTCAAAAGTCTTTCCTGCACCGACTGCGTGCGCTAACAGCGTATTGCCGCCATACAAAATGTGAGCAACCGCATTTTTCTGATGTTCCCTCAGTTCAATTTCAGGATTCATACCGCTAAAAACAATATGACTTCCATCATATTCACGGGGACGAATTGAGTTAAACTTTTCGTTATATAACCGCACCAGTTTTTCTCGTCTTGCAGGATCACGCCATACCCAATCCTGAAAACTTTGCTTAATAAGCTCCTGTTTTGACTGAGCAATAGCAGTTTCCTTTTTGTTTAGAACGGCTTTCCTTTTTCCGTCTGCTTCCTCAATATAATCGAAAACACGGACATCTTTCATATTGAGTGTTTCTTCAATAATCTTATAGGCGTTTACTCGCTTTGTACCATAGGTGTTGTAGGCTTTCAGGTTACTGCGGTCATAGGACTTTCTCTCAACATTCCATTCGCCCGTAAGTTTTGAGTAATGGACTTTAATATTCCATCTTGCATACATAGGGGTATCCAACAGCTCATACATAAACTGTTGCGCTATTTCTTCGGGCAGCCAAGTAGAACCAAGCTGCACAAAAATCTCACTGGCATTCAGGTCTTTGGGCTGAACCTTTTCGAGAGCTTCCACATTAACCTGATAATCTTCGGGATAGACTTCTGCACATTTTCTCGCCCAAGCAAGCTTTTCTCGAACATTGCCGGAGAGATATTCGTCTGCCATCACATACTGGTTTTCAGTGCTGTTCCCATATCCATACATAGGATTAAGGAAGATAATACCCTTTAATTCCTGATAAATTTCCTGCTCTGTCTTTCCGGTCAGTGAACACATATATTCCATATCAATCTGAGCTTTTTCACCCATAGATACGGCAAGAGCCTCACTTGCGGTATCAACCGAAGTAACAGGGGTATGCGGTTTAATTGTTCTTTTTGTAAACATATCCGCCTTGCGCTCCAGCTCACCGTTTTCGTCCAGCACCTCCAGTGCGGAAAGCAGGGCAAATGAGCTATCCTGAGAAAATGCGGACACATTAGCTCGGCTGTTAATCAACCCGTATTTTTTTGAAAAGGTATCATACAACTCGTTAAGCTTCTGCTGTTCTTTTTCTATTTCCCAATCAGGATAATTCAAAGTCTGAATTTCAATCAAACTGCGAATACTGTCACGAATAGCAATCATACCTTTAATGCGATTCTCGGCTGTTGCTGAACACTCCACAGGAGTCATTCTTGAATTTTCACGGTAGTAAATTTTATCATCTACAATCGTATAAGAGAAGTTTCGTACTTGTGGATCAGCGGGAATAGAATTATCTTCTTCGGACAGTTCCTCGTCCACCTCATAATCAGTAATTTCGGCGTGAATATTGGAAATTGCTTCTTCTAAAAGCTGTGAAAGTTCGGCATTCTCGTAAGGGACAACAGTATCTTCATCACCGAATCTGCCGGACACAGTTTTCCATTCTCCTAATACCATTTCAGGGTGATCGACAAAGTAGGAGTTCATCTTAACGCCGTTTTCGTCGGTATTCAGGTGTACCCAATCAGGTTCAAGGTCAATAAGTCTGTCACGCTTCTGTAAAATCAAAATATCAGACACGACCTCTGTTCCTGCATTTCCTTTAAAGGTATTATTGGGCAGTCGGATTGCACCAAGAAGATCGGCTCTCTGTGCAATATATTTTCTGATAGCAGGATTTTCCTTGTCCATTGTACCTTTGCTTGTGATGAGCGCCATTACACCGCCCGGACGAAGTTTATCCAAACATTTAGCAAAGAAATAATCGTGGATTAAAAAGTTATGCTTATTATATCTCCTGTCATTGATACGAATATCACCGAAAGGTACATTGCCTATTACTGCGTCAAAAAAGCTGTCAGGAAGATTTACTTCTTCAAACGGCTGTGCCGCAATCGAGGTTTTCTGATAAAGTTGCTGTGCGATACCCGCCGAAACCCTATCAATTTCCACACCGTACATCTTTGCATTTTGCATTGAATCAGGCAGCATACCGATAAAGTTTCCGATACCGCAGGAAGGCTCCAAGATGTTTCCTTCACGGAATCCCATCTGTTCCATTGCCTTGTAGATCGAGGAAATGACAACAGGCGGGGTGTAGAAAGCGGTCAGCGTGCTTGCCCTTGCGCTCTCATATTCGTTAGGGGAAAGGGCGGTATAAAGCTCGATGAACTCATCAGCCCACGAGGAATTGTTCTCGTCAAAGGCTTCGGGAATACCTCCCCAACCCACATACTGCGAAAGAATTTCCTGCTCTTTAGGAGTAGCAAAGCGATTCTCAAGCTCACATTCTTTCAGTACATTGATTGCTTCCATATTCCTGCGGAAGCGTTCCTTTTTGCCTGCCTCCGGTACTTCGTGAGAAGCAAGGTCAAAGGTATGTCTTTCGGACATAGGTATGTCAGGGTGCAAGTCAAAGGTTTGTACCCGTGAGCGTTTCTGCTGATTAAAAGTAGGAGATAAAAGCTCACCCTTTTCTGATGTTTCCTGTTCTTTCTCATCAGCTTTATTGATTGAAAGGTAGGGCGAATCAATAATTTCAATACTTTTCGGCGGTGGATCAAGATGTTCTGCAAAATCTCGTGATATAGTATTTCCGTCCTCATCTTTATAGAAAACCACCGAAAAGGAGACACCGTAATATGCTTCTTGCCTAATGTCGTTACCAAACAGATACGGGCTGGTATACTCAACACTTTCACGCACTGTTCCGTCCGTATTCAGATAATCAATTCTGCCTACTGGCTGAGACTGTACCGGATCTTCCTTATTGGTTGATACGATATTGTATGTCTTTCGTTCTCCGTTTTCAAGTGAACTAATCGCTACATCAAACCCACGATCAAGCAGCATATTCATATAGGTTTCGAGACTTTGTGACGGCAAGCCGCACAGTGATACTGTCTGATTATTTCCGATAGAGCGAGAAGTCAAGTTCATTTTCAAAGCTTCGCCTATGGTCTGTGCGTCATTACCGTAAGCTTCATAGAAATCACCAAGCTGATACAAAAGAATACTGTCAGGATTTTCATTTTTTAATTCGCTGTACTCACGGTAAGCGGATACAAAACGGTTATTTTCTTTTTCTTGCTCGGCGGCTCTCTCAATTTGAGTAATCACATCTTCAGGCAAACCGTCCACATAGTAGCGAATTTCGCCTTCACTGCTGATATGAGCGATATTTTGATAATCTCCGTTTTCTTCAACAGCTCTGTTCCAAACGGTAAGACCGTTTCCGAGATAGCCCATACCAATGTCAAAGGCAGGTGCTTCGTCCGTTTTTTCTTCGAGTGGTAATTCCTTGACTTTCAAATGGTCGTTCATTGGGTTTTCTTTTACCCTACGGTCAAATTCATCTCTGTTTATTTCCTTGTTAAGCAAAGGGAATTGTGTATCATAAAGCTTTACACGGTTTTCATCAAAAGAGAGGATTTCATATTCGTCAGCACCAATATACACCGTATCACCAAGATGATACTCATACTTAGGTTGTCGCCGCTGCCATTCCACAATGTTGATCTCTTCTTTTTCTTCTTCCTTTTCAGGTGGTGCAGATGAGAGAATTTCACGGTTTTTCTGTTTCTCTGCAAGCTCAGCTCTGCGTTCCTCCTGCTTTGCGAGCCACTGAGGATAAATTTCTTTTTCCTTCGGGTTGAGATAACGGTCAATCTTTATCAGTTCAGAAATTCGCTTTTCTACCTGATTCCAATTCAGATTGATATACGGTTTACCATCTCCAATTCCTTTAGAAATCGTAATTCCTTTTCCGTCGTGCTGTTCATCAATTCCTGTTCCGATTATAACGGGATAAGAGCCGCCCCAACCGTACTCATCTTTCAGGAAATCAATGTTTTCTTTTGTAGACAGACTTTTTTCAAACTGCTCATAGATACGGAATTTACCTTCTGCAACACCGCTTCCACGAGTAAGTACAGTGTCAATGATTTCTTGTGAAAAAGAAAAGGCAGAGGGTTTTTCCTCTGCCTGCATATCCATAAAATTCAGTTGTCCGTTTACAGACGGTAATGGCTTCATTGTATCGTACAGTTCACCGAGCAGTCTCATTGCTTCAAAGTGTTGTGCAATCACACCCCAATCATAGAAGCTTTGCTTTGTACGGGACGGGTAGCTGCCCTCCCAAAGCTGAAGAACATTCTGATAGGTCTTATATCCCGCACGCCTTCCGTCATTCAAAATCACTTCGGTGTAATCATTGTTAAAGATACCTTTGATATATTCGGTACGGATTGTGTTATCGAGATTGTTCTCAAAGAAAGCACGAATTTCGTCTTTTGAAGCTTTTAAATGTGGTGTTGTACCGAGAATTTCACGAATGGTATCATCTGTCCCGAAAAACGGTAAGCTCTTGTCCTCGTGTTCCCGGTCATAATAATCTAAGCGAAGATTATCTCCGCTTTCACGATCTCCTGAACTCTGTTCCTCAAGTTGTTCATTCCCTGTACCCACTTCATCATATTCGTTGCTTTCAGGCTCTCGGTCAAGCCCTCCTGTACCGCCATCTTCTTCATAAGAGTTTCTTCCAGTCTGAGTGCCGTCTGTTCTGTTTCCGCCAAATGCTCCGTCAGCGTGCAGCTCGTCAGAAGATTGTAATAGCGGATTTTGTGGTGTTCCTTGAGAAAATTCCTCCTCATCTGAGCGTATCTGCCCAAAGTCACCTCCGGCTGTTCCGGCATTGTTAAGTTCGGCAGGTTGTAATCGCCCTGCATTGTGTATGTGATTTCGCTCATTATCAAAACTCCTTTCAGTTTTATTTTCACCTTCATTGTAATCCGTTCTGCTGTTATCTGCAATTATGCGATTTTGCTTATCAAGAGTAAGAACTGTTCGGGCAATTTCTCCAAGTCCCATTTCCGCAATATCGCTTGTGGCAATGCCAAGCGCATTTAAAGTTTCAGGTGTATTGAAGTTCGCAATTTTTGAAAAATCCTCTGTTTCAAAATAACGCTCAGTATCTATTCCAAGCCGCACCATCATCATATATGCCACGCTGTCAGTTATGACCGACTTATACATTGCGGAAATCATATCTTCTTCAAGACCGAAAAGAAAGCTGTCGTCAACATAATACAGCAAATCATTCAGGTAGTCGGGAATATTGTCCTCAACAGCATTTTTTGCAGCACTCAGCACTGCTTGAGCAATAGAATCTTTGTTTTCCAATTCACCGAAAGTGTTTTCAAGGGTTTCGATTACCTCCTGCGTATATTCCGATCTCATCTGCCAAATAGGGACAGGACGGGAATATCGGCTTTCGTGAGTATCTGAAACATCAAAATAGTGGATTAAACGCTGATTTTTCCGATCAGCGTCCTCAAAAACAGCAATACCTTTCGCTCCACGATTAACCCACCGACCAAAGCTATTGTTCCATCGTTCAATTTCAAGCACCGCAGTTGCGTCCGGTCTTTGTGCATACACAAGAAGCTGTTCATCAAAGCGCAGCTTGTAATTTCGACAGGCACAACGCAAAAACGCTTGCCAGTTCTGCACATCAGCGGTAACAGCATTGCAGGTACGACGGTACATTTCAGAAATCAGGTCGTATTTTCGTGCCATTGGCTACGCACCTCCTATCGTTCATAATCTTTATTTTTTATTTTTACGGGAATACCGTTTTCATCATAGTTCTTTGGATCGGCGGCAGGAGCACCCCACCCAAACATAGATCCGGCTTTCATTGCTTCCGTTTGACCTTTTGATATGCCGAGCTTTTCATTCATTTTGTTTGCAATGGCATTTGTTTCACTGGGCTTGCCGCCTTTAATCTCTGTGCGGTAAAATCCGCTTTCGCCTTTTTTGACAATCCCCACACAGTTTTCTGTCTGCACAAATATATAGCACTGTTCAGGAAGTGAGGAACGAAGCGGAATAACGGTATTTCCGTTTTTCTCTATTCGCTCATCAAATTCACAAATGTGATAAAGATTGTTTCCTACCTCCAAATGATAATCGTCTATATATCGGCAGGTACGGTCTAACTGTTTACCGTCACTCAGTGTAATGCGTATTTTATCTCCGTCGGGGATAGTAAACTTTTCCTTGTAGTCGGAAGTGATAAACCGAATACCTCGACTTGCTTTTTCTATATGCTGGTCAAGCCATTCCCGCACAAAGCAATAGCAATAGAAATTATAGTCTCCACGGGTGGGATTACACCGTATCAGAAAAGCGTACTTTTCTGTGTCAACACGAAAACCATACTCAGTAGTATAGCTGCCTTCAAAAGCACTGTTTGGACAGTTATTTGCATACTGTGACATATCGCTGCGGCTTTTTAACAGTCCGTATTTTTCAGACCGCAAAGCGTTGATAACCTCGTCCAGCTCGTTTTTAAACTGTTCTGTTTTTAAATCACGCCTGCGGTCAAACCAAGAAGTAAAAAATTCCTTGCCGCCTGAGCCAAAATCACCTCGCAAATGTCCTATACACCCTGTCTGTCCCTCTATCTGTGTGCTTTGTGTGTAGGTGTATTTTTGTTCGTCTGTTTTAAGTGGTCGGATCTTCATTTCTCTCGTCCTCCTCTAAATCATCTCCATTTTTACAAAGCTTTGTAGCAAACGGTTTTCCATATTCAAACACTGTAAATTCAAACGGATCAGCTCCGTCTATGGTAAATAGAAACACATCATCAAAATAATCTTTAAGTGTTCTTAAATCCTGAGCAAACTTTTCAAGAACTTTCTGGTGATTGTCGTCGGCTTGATAAACATAATAAGTGTGGTATTTTGTTCTTTCATTGATAATGGAAATCGTATTGCAGGAAATGCTTCCTGTTTTATAAATATAAAAGCTAAGCGTTCCTGCATTTCTGAGCTTAAATGAGCCTTGCTGTCTTTTAAGAGAAATGGTTTGCAATGGGCAAGATTTTTCTATATATAATTCTGAGAAAAAGTCCATCAATACTTTTGCCGCTTCTCTCATAAACTCCATTTTCTTCATAGTCCTATCTCTCCTTTTCCTGTGAAATTCTTTGCTTCGGGATATTCCAACCGTATACACGGGCAATGTCATCACCAAGTCGTTTCGTAACTCTTGTGATGTCTGCCCGTGTAGCTTTTCCAAAGTAGATTTTATCTTGCAGTCTTTCGATTTGTTCAGGCGAAGCATTATCCTTAAACACACGGTACAAATAGTGATTCGTGCCGTCGTGGTGAACAGCGTCTGCACGCAAATCACCATACTTATCTACATACCATTCAGTCATATCCGTATCGGAATACAGGCAATCTCTGATGTTTCCTGACTCGATCATCTTGTACCCCATAACCCTTCCGTTCCACCTGCCAATATCTCCTATGATGATAATCGGCTGAGAAAGCTGAACATTGAGATTTGCCCGTTCATCATCAAGATAATTACCGTTTATTTCACACATTGTCTGATACAGTTCATCTTCAGAAAGGTCAGGATAATCGGCTTGTAAGTCCTCACGCCAATCGTCCAAATCAAGGTTTATGTCGCTCCATATAATATGCCTATCCTCCGTTTTGTTCTGTTTGCTGCTCATCATCAGCACCTCCCAAATAGGAAAAGAGCCTGTTTTTTGTAATCTGTTCCTGAAGCTCTGTGATTACGGTCATATCAGACACCGTTATATCGGGAATTTTTAAAATATTTTGCAAGCTGAGAGCCTTCAAATCTTTTTCGGTCTTACAACCGGAATCGTATAGTTTTGCAAGCACCTTTACTTTTTGCTGTAAAGTATCTGTTTTTCTAACTGCCATAGTCTTTATCCTCTCCTTTATTTACTTTTAGCGTAGTCGGAATAGACACACTGCATTTTATGCCTTGCTCGGCGGACTTCGGGAGAACAGCCAAGCTCAGGATATTTCGCCTGAATCTTTTGTCTTGTTCTTCGGACGCTTTCAAAACAAGGGATACCATAAGCCTTATAATTGATCATCACATCTTCAAAGCTAAAATCTGCGATACCGTGAGTATCATAAATACACATTTTGCTGATGAGCAGATAAAGCTTCATATCATCATTTCTTGCTTCGGGGTGTTCTTTTAACACTGCAAGCACTTTGTTTTCAATGGTTTTAAGGCTTTTCATATAAACCTCCTTAAATAGAAATAGGGGCGAAGTTTTTTACTCCGCCCCCCAAACAATCACTTTTTCTTTCTGTTTCGAATTTGTAAAAAAATAAAGCCGCCTACAATAAAGACGACCAAAACAATTCCGATAATAGCTTTAAGTTCCATTATTTATCTCCTTTCTTCTTTCTTTTGAATCCAAGAATGCTGCAAACTGCTATACCTGCTGCCGATACACCTGCAAGTGCAAGCCAAAGACCAAGATTGCTGTTATCTCCGGTTTTCGGAGTATCTCTCAGTTCGTTGTGCATTTCTACGATAGTAGTAGATCCAATCTGCACAGTAGCTTCCTTGTCGGCAGGAAGAATATACATTGCGGAAGCCGAATTGTTTACTTCGGAAATCTCGTATTCACCAATGCGCAGACCTTCAAGGAAAATTTCTCCGTTTTTATCTGTTTCAAGAGTAACATCATAACCGTTCTCTCCAGTGATTCGGAAAGCAAAGCCTTCCACTTTTCCGTCAGATGATGTTTTCACAATTTTCAGGTTTCCACGCATAGCCTCATTTGCAAAACCTTTGCCCTCTGTATTTTCGACCTGATAGGTCTTGCCGTCGGTGTCAATAAACACTTCATACACGCCTTCGTCCAGCGTGAAGCCCTCCGGTGCTTTTGTCTCTTTAACAAAATAGCGTCCATAGAGCAAACCATTCATTTCATACTGTCCGATTTCTTTTTCGGTCAGTGTTCCAATAAGCTCATCTTCTTTATCCAGTTCGCCATTGTCATTAGAGTCTTTGTAGACCTCAAAAATAGCGCCCGTCAGCTTCGTATCGGTGTATTCAGCGTCCATCTTTGTCAGAGTGATATTGCCACGAACAAGTTTATTGACGATTTCAATTTCAATAGTCTGTCCGTTCTCTGAAATATTCACATCATAGACAGTATCATTAAGAACAAATCCGGTCGGCTGCTCGATCTCACGGATATACCAGTTTCCGTAAGGCACATTTTCAAAAGTGAAACTGCCGTCGTCTCCGGATACGGTCGTCATAATGGCATTTTCTTGTGTAAACTCAACATCATCAGTCTTGAACAGACCAATGAGCGCACCGCCAAGTCCTTTGCCATTTTCATCAACCTTTTTACCGGAAACCGAACCGTAAATCAGCTTATTCTCAATCGGCTCTCCGTCATTCACGGCAATATGCACTGTTGCGGTTTCCTGTCCCGCATACTCAAATACAACGGGATATTTTTCACCGCTTAGCAGATAATGCTCATCTGCTGCAAGTTCTTTTACATAATAGCTGCCCAATGGCAAATCGGTTTTGACGGTCGCCTTTCCGTTTTCATCAAGGGTGATAACCTCAATTAAGCCATCTTTTGGAATGGAAGTGCCGCTTGCAGAAACGATTTCTTCATCAGCAAATAAGCCAAAGCTGATATTTTTGATTTCGCCATTATTGCCGATACCAAACAGCTCGCTTGTTTCAAGTGCTTTTTCAAGGCTTACTTCAACCTTCTGTCTTTCGTTGACAAAGGAAGTGGCTGTTTCGGTTACAGCAACATTTTGTCCTGCGTAAACGAGTTCTACGGTATGGGTTTCATCACTCAATACCATTCCGTATCCTGCTTTTACTTCTTTAACTTCATATTTTCCGAGATAGAGTTTGCAGCTCTTTGCAAATCCGTTTTTATCCGTTGTAACGGTATCTACAAGCTCGCCTTTGCTATATCTCAGCGTACCGTCAGGAGTTACCACATCTTCGGCTGCACGAATTTCATATACTGTATCGGGAAGTCCTTGTGTTTCATAAATTGGCTGATAAATAACGGGAAGTTCCTGCCCGTTTTCATCTGTGCCTCCGATTACTGAAACACCAAAGAATACTTCACCCGTTTTTTCAATGGTGATTGTTCCTTTTTGCGGCATATTGGCTTTTTCAACTTTTATCACTGTAACCCCACTTCCCTCAGAAGAATTTTCTTCTGTAATATCAAAATAGACAGGCGTACTGTCGAGAACATATCCGTGTGGACTCTGTACCTCTACGATTGAGTACCCTTTACCGTATGGCAGTTTTTCCGGCGTTACGAGAGAGCCATTTGCGTCGGTATAGAAAGTGTCAACGGTAGTTGGAGTTGGATAAGTAAACTGCATTGTTACCAAATTTCCGGAAGGATCATAAATCTGAAATCCTGCACCTGCATACGGAATGGTTTTTCCTGTTTCTGAGTCTACTTTTACCACTTGAATATAGCTCTCAAAATAGGCGTTGTTAATCAAGTAACGGTAGGTTTGTCCGTCCTGTGAGATAAGTACATCAAAGTCATCCATCAGTTCACGACCTTCCCAACCGGAAACCTGATGAACGGTATATACGCCATAAGGCAGATCTTTTGTTTGAGCAAAACCGTTCTTGTCACAAGTAAGTGTGTCACGCTCAGATTCCTTTGCATTGGCAAAGCTGCCTGCGGATTTAAGATATACTTCAAAAACAGCGCCTTCTTCGGGTGTTTCAATCTGTGTATCGCCATTATCGGTGTGTTTAATGATGGCAATATTCCCTTTGATAACCTGTTCATTTACATCATTTGCGGTTTGATTATGCTCGATAGTGTAAAGCTCCGGCTCTGCGCCGACCTTATGAACAGTTGGATCAAGCAAGTACCCCTCGCTTGGCTCCAATTCTTTGATCGTCCAGTCTGAATCGCAGATATATTCCTTTGTTGTAAACTGTCCGTTTTCGTCGGTGTAGTATTCGTCAATGAGCTGTTCACCTTTGAAAATTCCGTATTTTGCATTTGCGAGAGAAGCATTACCCTGAGCTGTTCCGGTTTCAGCGTCGCTCTTGGTAACGGTAACGGTAAACTTCTTCAGGATATTGGTGAAATTACGGGTAGTGACCTCATTCCACTTAACGGGTGCCGTCTGATCTTCAGGAATAACATAGCGGATTGCAGTGTCCACTTCCTCAATGGTATATAGTGTTGTTCCGCTAATCAGCACATCTTCAAAGATTGCTACTCCGTTTTCATCAGTAACAGCATATTCGTCTACCTCAATACCGGAAAGCGAAGTGCCATACAGGTGGAAGGTGACACCTTCGTTGAAATTATCTTCTGAAGATTTAATAACTTCAATGTCGCCACGCTTTAAGGTGTTGTTGAAGGTAACGGTTGCGACCTGTCCTGCAACAACGGTTACTCTGCGAGATTCCTGTGTTTCATACTGGTCATATTCCTGCTCGGTTACGGTGTATACACCCGGCATTAGATTATCGACCTGAATCTGCCCTCCGTTTGCAGTCTGTACGATTTTATCAATGCCATTGCCTTGAATACGGAAGCTGATACCATCTACTTTTCCATCTTCTGCGGTTTTCACAATCTTTGCTGAACCATAAGAAACATTTAACTTGATAAATCCCTTGACAGGATCGTTGACTGTCTGTGTATAGGTTGCAAGGTCTTGAATACCAGTGCTTGGCTTATAGATACCGTCGCCCCACACAACAATGCCTTTTCGCTGTGCAGTCTTTTCGGCAGTGATTGTAACTTCCGAACTTGGTGCTTTTTCTGCTGTGATTGTCAGCTTATTGCCGTCTTTCTTAAAAGAAATACCGGACTGATTTGCCGAGAAATTGTAGTTGCTCAAAACGCCGTTACTGTCAGTGAGAGAAGCAGTATAGTTCGTACCATTCCATTCAAGCTCAACAGTTTCAGCTTTTCCAGTTGTCTTGCTGCAAAAGCTCGGCAGCTTGCTATGCTTCTGCACACTCTCTGCAATACGATTGTAATGTTCCATCATTTTAGAGCGCAAAGGGTGATCCTTTTTGACGGTATCAAGGATAGCGTTATAGCTTCCGGTATCAACCTTTTCAAAATTTTCATCACGCTCTCCCACAACAGTCTCCCAAATTAGAATCTGCGTTGCCATTGCTTCGGAAAGCTTGTCGGCGTCTGAAGCGTTTTGAGAACGCCAGCTTGTACTGACTGTTCCGGTATATCCGTACTGAAAAATTCGACCGACAAACATTTTGATCTCAAATGGCGTAATTGTATGGTTGTAGTCGTCTGGATAGTTATCCCAATAGGTTTCATCTTTTGAAACAAGATTGTCTCCTGTTTTCAGTGGAGTTCCCGGCTCGATACAATAACAAATATTACCACTGTATGAGTTTACAGCATATACGGTTGTATATTTCGAAGATTTTGTGCTCCACCCATTCATAAATGTCAGGCTGCCGTGTCCCCACGAATTGCTGTAATTACTGTCTCCGTCACGGGGGAACGACACGAGCATTGCTTCTGCTTTTTCACCTGCGGCATAGGCTGTGGTAGAGCCGATACCTATAAAAGTCGAAAGACACATCACAAGCGCAAGAAGCGCTGAAGTCGCTTTCTTAAAAAGATTTATTTTCATTGTTTTTAAAACCTCCCTAAAAACAAAATGCACCGTGTTTTTTTTACACAGTGCATTGAATAATGTGATTTAATTTTTAAGCGTATCCGATATACAAATCAAAGGTGTTATCTCCGATTTCTTCCGCCCATATCCAAACGGCTGTTATATCTTCGTCTTCGGCATAGCGGTTTAAACAATCGGTTATATCCCTTTCAAGATACTTGCTGTGAGCGCCTGCGCCCAAAGGAGCGTCCCAACAGTAAATTGCTTCACTGTCGAGTTCAAGCCCAACATCTTCTGCATATTCTTGTGCAAAAAGAATCCAGTCATTGATATTAAAGTCAGGTTTGACTTCGCTCGGTGTTTCTCCTGTTTTTGGCGGCTCAGGCTCAGGTTCTTTATTTTCTGTTTGTTCAGGATTGCTCGTTTCAGGTTTCGGAACAGGTTTTTCGGTCTTATCCGCTTTATTTGGCAATTCGATTTGCTGCACCGTCTGCTCTGTATCAGAATCAGTCTGAGGCTGTTCGGAATTAACCGTGTTCCTTTCCTCTGCTTTTTCCTCATTTTCAGATTTTGACGAATTTTGCTCGATTGCAGGCTTTGTTTCAACCTCTCTATTCTCGTTTTCCACAGGTGTTTCCAATTCAGAAGTGCTTTGACTACTTACCGAAAAAGAGGACAACTGCGTCTTATTTTCTTTTGGCGGGGCATTGTTGCAGCCTACAAGCACAATCGGTAAAAGAGCTGTTAAAAAAGCAAGCGTTTTAGTTTTCATTATCTTTCACTCCTTTGTTTTTCTGCCGCTATTTTAACTCTAAAATCTGTTGCAGACAAAGGTGCGAAAACAAGGGGTAATCTTAAATCATAACTCATTCCTCCAAACTTTGAGAACTGTGCGTTCTTTTAAGATAGATTTAATATATTAGATAGATTTAATTAAGTGAGATAGTTATTTATTTCGGGTAGTTTGGTAGTAATAAGGGGTTGGAGTGTGAGGAAGGGGGATGGAAAAAAACAGACTCATCTGCTGTCACGCTCCGCCCGATTTCTCAAAAACTTTTTGTAATGTTCCAATGCCTTGCAGACATATTCCTCCGTTTGGTCGATCGGAACATCTTTCGGAATAAGACTTCTCACTCTTTCCCCACGCAGCACAATTTTTTCACGCTGATTCGGTTTTTCCTCACTCATTATAGCTTGGATTGATTCCGGTGTAAGTTTTCCTTCCTCGAAAAACTTTCGCATACGAATTGCCTGTGCGTGGGACGGGGTACAGTCATTCAAGTCGATTTCATCAACCAAATCTCTTTGACAATCCTCGTTAAGAAAAGACAATTCAACAGCGGGACGCATTTTCATTTTGCCCTCATCAACAAATTCAAGCAGTTCAGGGACAAGATAAGTAAGGCGAATATATCTGCGAATTTGCTCACGACTTTCGCCGACCTCAACACTAAGTTCTTCATTTGTGCGCAACTTCGACACCACTGGTGTCGAAGTTAAATCAGTGCGTTTTCCTTGTCTGTTCATTGCTTCAAGCCGCATTTTGTATGCATAAGCTTTTTCTGAGGGAAGTATCTGCGACCTTTGGAAATTGCTTTCGACCATTAAAATCGTTGCTTCATCACGGTCGAGTTCCACCACCTCACAACGCAGCGTTTCAAACCCGGCAAGCTCACAAGCCTTTTTTCTTCTGTGTCCTGAAATAAGCTCATATCTTCCGTCATCTTTCTGCCTTACTGTTGCGGGCGTAATAACTCCACGCTCTTTTATACTCTCCACGAGTTGAAACATATCCTCATCTTCCCGAACTTTAAATGGGTGATCGGGGAAATCATCAATTTCACTTAATGGAATGTCTCTGATTTTAGAAAGCTTTGCTTCATCTCGTTCTGCTTGCGAGGAAAACAGTTCATCGAGTGTGTTCATTGGAAGCGTGAAGTCGCTCTTTCTGCCTGCCATCAGCTAACACCTCCCTCGTAAAATTGGCATAAGCCTTAGACACCGCACTGTTTGGCTCGTAAGCATAAATACTTTTTCCTTTTGACGAAACTTCTGCCGCTTTCACGGCGATTGGAATAGCTGACTTATATACTTTGATATGACTGCCGAAATTTTCTCTCAGAGTCTCTACCGTACTTTTAGCAAGATTTGTTCTTCCGTCTACAAGCGTTAATAGGATACCGTCGATTTTTAAATCAGCGTTGGTGTGCTTTCTCACTTTGGCAATCGTACCGAGAAGCTGAGTCATTCCCTTTGCAGGAAGGTACTGTGCTTGAACAGGAATAATAACGCTGTCCGCCGCAGTCAACGCATTAAAGGTAATCATACCCAAACTCGGCATACAGTCTATGAGAACATAGTCGTATTTGTCTTTTACAAAGCTTAGATAATTTTTCAAAACACACTCTCTGCTCATTGCTGTTACGAGTGTCATTTCCAATGAAGATAAGCTAAGATTTGAGGGTATAAGGTCTACCTTTTCTGCGTGGTGCAGAATACCGTCAAAAGGATTTTGTTCCTGTTCTGATATAATTGCTTGAAGCTTTTCTGTCAGCGTTAAAGAAAGACTGTCAGTATCTCTCCAACCAAGACAAGTAGTTAGATCGCCCTGCGGATCTGCGTCAATCAAAAGAACTTTTTTCCCTTGCATAGCAAGTCCTACTCCTAAATTTACTGCTGTCGTCGTTTTGCCGACACCGCCTTTTTGATTACAAATCGCTATTGTTTTGCAGTTTGACATCTTCAGCCTAAACCTCCTTTCTTGAAATTCACAGCCAGTCTTATAAGGATTGGCTATGTATCAGCCGCAGTATTTGTTCTCAACACCCCCTGCGGAAAGCGATTTGCTTTATGCGGGAAGCACTAAGGTTACAGTTTGCTAAACCGTATCATAGGAATTTCACCTCTGCCGGGTTCTCCGCCAGCTCCGTAGAGAAGTATCATTATCGTTCTGACTGTCATTGCCGTTTCGGTAGCAAACCGAATTTCAGGTCAGGAATTCTCGCTCGCTTTCAATGCTGAAAGGTCTTGGCGTACCCACCTTCGGGCTATTCATCAGAACTAATGTCCTTAGTGCCTGTATATTCAATTTTCAAGTTACAAGGAAGGGGGAAATTCTTGTTCAGGATTTAACCCCTTCACTTATTCCCACTGGGAGAGGTCAAATGCACCCCCTAAATCACAAAAAAATTTAAAAATATTTTTTTAGCCTTTAAAAATTGCCTATAAAACGCAAAAAAGCCGCCTGCTTCTCCGTAGAGAAACAAGCGGCTAAAATAACCATCTATATTACCAAACAGACCGACTATTTCTAATTTATTGAAAGTGATCTCCTTTTTCCTTATAATGAAATCACACAGAGGAGGTGGCATAATGCAAATAGAAATTAAGATTGAGGACTCCTGCAAAGAACCTAAAGTGATTATATTGACGGCTTCAATGACTGAAGAAGTTAATTCTATCATAAAGAAGTTGTCGGAAGATGTTCCTCAGATAATAACCGGCATAAAAAACGAAAAAATTGAAGTATTGGAGCAATCAGATTTAATCAGAGTCTATGCAAGTTCAGGAAAAGTTTTTGCTGTCACTGACAACGGAGAATACACTCTACGCATTAGGCTGTACGAGATAGAGGAACGCTTGAACTCTCATCAATTCGTCCGTATTTCCAACTCGGAGATTATTAATCTGAAAAGAGTTGATAATTTCGATTTGAGCTTTACCGGAACTATTTGCGTGAAACTTTCAAATGGAACAACAACCTATGTATCCCGACGATATGTTGCTAAAATCAAAAAAATATTAGGAATATGAGGTGACGAAAATGAAAAAGAAAATATTCTATCGTGCTTTAATAGGTTTCCCTATTGGTATTTCCATCGGAAACTTAATTATGATTCTTATATCTCTCGGATGGGCTAACGGATATTACTCTCCTTGTGTACCTGATCTCATAACAGCAATGGGGAATGAAATAAATGCCGTCATTATTCAGACTGTTCTCTGTGGACTGTTAGGTTCAGGATTTAGTGTCAGTTCTGTAATTTGGGAAATAGAGGATTGGAGTATTGTAAAACAAACCGGAATTTATTTTCTGATTATCTCTGTAATAATGCTGCCTATTGCCTATTTTATGTACTGGATGGAACACAGCGTTACCGGATTTCTTAGTTACTTTGGTATATTCATTCTGATTTTTGCTGTAATTTGGATTGTCCAATTCATTATTGGAAAAAAGAATATAAAAAGAATGAATGAGAAGCTATCTGAAACAAGAAACACAGATTCTAACAACTAAATCTATCATAATTTCAAAACAAGAGCCTCCATACACTACGATAGGGAGGCTCTTGTTATAGGTATTGTACCTTGATCTTCTTCTGCTTTGCTTTGAAGAATTTACAGAGAACATCATCTACTGCGTCTGTATATCTGCCTTGTGCTATAAGAGCGTTTTTAAGGTCAATAAGAGATTGTATAATCTGCCAGCGTTCTTGTTCATCTAAATAAATATGGTAGTCTTTTTGTTTCATCTGCCACACCTCCTGACTACCATCACTATACAAAAAAGAAACTAAAATTTCAATTATGCCTCTCACAATAAAAAAGGACTCCAACTTTTTATGGTTGAAGTCCTGATCGTATTTATGGCTTTACTTCAAAGCCACTTATCATTATTTCATCTGTTGCAAAATACTTTTTGCTTTCAAGGTGTTGCAAAAATGTTGCAAAAACAATTTAACCATTTGGGTAATGTCCGCAAACCCGCATAAACACTGGGTTTTTCGGCACCTCATAACCCGTTCCGATCACTCCCACTCCACCGTTCCGGGGGGTTTGGAGGTGATGTCGTA
>ULRP01076924.1_pt1 | contig 18051 bp, 7 predicted proteins | sample 1955521 | NCBI WGS metagenome assembly ULRP01 (sample SAMEA4835685, study PRJEB28245) | human gut metagenome | biome: gut microbiome; material: fecal sample | place: Denmark | collected 2008
CAGCCGCCGTCTTCTGTTTTCTCGACACGTCCTTTATAGTCAAACAATTAAACCACCACCTTCATGATAATACCGTCTATATGGATACGGCAATTCGCACTAGATAGAGAGACTCGTAACTGAAATAATCGATATCCACGGAATATATTCTTTGATGTAACAGATAATGTTTCATCTATCGTAATCGGTTCCCATGGCGTCCAGACAAGTGCTTTATCATCTTCCCGACATCCTCGGATTTCAAATTGAATATGGTCCAAGTCATGGATACGGGAAGCTGGAATCTTAGTCAATTGATAATCACTGGTAAATCCGGTATCGAAAAGTTTCGAAATCATATTCCCAGAATTATGATACTTGACATGCGGCGCGTATTCTCCTTCGTAATATTCACCAAATAATTGAATAGATTGGATAATCGAATCTTCTGGCATCGTGATACGAATTCGGATATATTGTTTCAGATATCGGGAACTTACGATGATATCGTTTGTATCTTCTTTTGTAAGTACCGTCGTAAAAATCCCGTTTTCCATATCGGATGTCAGGATTTCAATCGTATAATTCTTATACGTATCGTCAATCAGCATATCGTTTATCTTGATATCTATAGATTTCAAAGCTTCGAAATTCGGGATTTCATAAAAAGTTGTAAGGATCGTACCTGACTCTTTCTGAGTCTGGAATACGCCTTTCAGATACGTAATCCGATTGATCTGACAATCATCGAAATCTATGTTTTCCAGTAACGTTAATCCATAGTCGACGGTCATACCCATCATAAGTTCGCCTTTTCGATCGAATTCAATATCATTCTGTCTCGCAAAAGAAGGCGTAAATCCGAGTGGAACCAACGCGTCTTTCTTACGATTTTCTGTAACGATATAACCGAATTTATCGATATTTTTCTTATGAATGTCATCGATAACGGTATCTGAAATAATGATTTCAGATAAAGTAATCGGCGTATTCGGTGTTCCTTTGATAAGAAGATAATATTGCGCTTTATTATCATAATCTGTCAATTTTAATTGGTTATCTTTAAATTGTTCGACAGGATCAGCATAAACGGCTTTGCGGATATGCATATTATTCAATAATATATCCTTACATAACCAGATATCGGATGTCCCAGTTATATCTAAACTGATGACATCATTTTTATTTAGATAATCCGTGATATCCAATACGGCATAACTATATAAAGAATCCGGCGTTAATACGATATTGAATCCAGCACCATGTTCTTTTAACGTTTTATCCATCATGAACGTATGCCAGCCAGTAAAAGAATCACAGGCTGAAATCGACCGGAGTTTACTGATTTCCGGAATATGCTTATTCGTCAAGAAATCGACAACACATAAAGTATCTAAATAAGATGTTGCCATTGAACTGTTCGCTATATGGTTTACTGATTCCATATTAAATAATAATTTTCCGGGAATTCTCATTATATTTTTAAATGTTACGCCTTCGAAATGATCTGGGATTTCTTCGTATTGATCAGCGAACATCCAGTATTCCTTACCGGCGTCATATAGATATCCATTATGGACGGCGACAACATTCTTATCGCTGATTGCATAAACCGAAATCAGCTGATTATCTTTAGAAGATTTAGCCAGGAATCCATCATTGGAACAGATAAGCGTCAAATGGTCCGCGTTCGGATAAGATACCATGAACGTATCGCCATCTTTTTTATTCGAATATATATCAGGTGTACTGTTAATAGCTTCATAAGCATCAACTGTATATCCGACGATATTATAAAGATCGTCTAACGACAAGAAAGACATCGTTTTCGGCACCAGATAAGTATACGTTACGGTAGCTACTTTACCGTATAGATTTTCATCGTTCCATACAAGGATACCTGCATCCGATAATAACGAATATTTCGATTGGTCCAATGTGATACCATCTACTTGTATTTCTTGAATGACAGATATATTTGAATAGAGAAGTTTCGTAAACCCATCCGATTCGATACGGACGTCGTCTATTGCTTCTTTCGTATCATAATCGATACGCATATTATCGGGAGATGTCACGATATATTCAGCAAGTTTTATCGTTTCTCCGTCTATTGTGTATTCATCCTGTAACTGAATTGCGTTTGCGATAACGAAATTCTGTTGTAACTGTTTTGTTTCTATCTGATAGTTCTGCTGGTTCCCTTGATCCATATCCATCTTAATATGAATACCTTGTTCTTTACGGCCTAAAGACCAGGAAGCGGCACCATTTTGTTTTTCGAATTCTATCGTAATCGTATCCGGGATATCAGTTAATTGGAATAACACAAAAGCTGAAGTACTTAATACAGGACTAAAATTATACGTCATCTGCACATGTCGGACTTCCGGCTGAAACATCTTAACAGTATTATACGCAATATATTCTTGATACGTATCTGGATTAAAGGAAATCGAGACGAATGGTTCCTTCGTTTCATAAGCTATCTTAGATGATATCGTGTCCTGAATGAATACTGGTTTCACCGGATTATCGCCTGTCGATATGCGATACATATCACAGGAAGGTTCTAGATAACTTTTCCGTAACGTAAATAATTGTTCCGAATTCTTATTATACAGAATGATACTAGATATATTTTGGTTTACATAACAATCATATCCAGAAATATGCTGTTCATTCAGAACATCCGATAATGTCTTTACGGAGCATAATCGACTAGAAGTACCGGAGATAAGAAGACGTGAAATCTCGGCACCAGGCGAAACAATGATATAATTATCGCCTGTTTTTGCGTCGGCATATATCTTAGGTACGCTGGAACTGATTTGCGAATATCTCGATACGTCCAGATAAATGATTCCGTTATCGTTTGTATCATTCCGATAACTCGATTTCGTCGTATAATTTTTAACGATTTGTCCAGTCGTCTTATTGACTAGCGTGACACGGCAATTTGTATCGATATCTAATTCTCCAGGATTTATAGACTTAATATTATCTATTTTATATACCGTACTATCTGGCAATGTAGCTCCGATATGGATATATTTCAGATATGGGATGCTGTTTCCATAAGCTTGCATCTCGACGACGACTTCTTGTGCCTCTTTCGGAACTAAAGTACCAAAAGGCGTATGAATCAATTGAATTTCTTCGTTTTTACTATTCCTTCCGGTAACGGAGAAACCAAAACGTGCTGCCATAATATTCTTGATATGGACCGGATTCATACCGCTTTTCTGAATCTGGATAACGATATCTGTCGGCATATCATACGACAAAGAAAATGTTCCGGCCGAAAAGATATCTTTTTCACGACGAGTTCCGTTTTCAGAAATCAGAAGATGAAGTGTTCCTTGTTTCGATGCGTCTGGTTCTTTCAATAAATCGAACGAAAAATTCTTTACGGACGACATTTTTATTGTAATTGTGCTAGATACATCATTATAAACATCAGAGATAACAGAACCTTCGTAGCTGAAATGGCCGGTTAACGAAACGAACTGATCGTTCGTCGTATAATCGATCTTACTACAATCCGGATACATAATGATATATTGGTTATCAATGTCTGAAGTATCGACGACGAGATGAGCCGGCCGTGTAATATCCGATATAGTCATCCCGATATCAGAATCTTTCGCGTTTTCGTAACTTACGAGATTCTTGATACTTTCCGAATAGAATTTAACGTCAGTATTCTGGAATATACCTTTATATGTCTTAAATGAACCAGAAGGCTTTAAAAGTGACGTCGTTTTATTTCCGTCTTTTAAGTTGCATTTCCCGATCTGCATCGTACCACAATGGTCGCCATTCTTATTAACTGGTCCATTCGGATAAAATAATAACTGATATTCTGTATTGGCAGAAATAGCGTTCTTCTTTATTTCGGTGATATTCTGAGTATCCAGAATGATATCTGAAATATACTGTGCTTCTGTATTTGACGAAGTTTGATATCCACGAAAACTAATTGTATCTGGATTCAATTTCACGACATTCGAAGCTTTGATCCGATACTGTACCGGGATTGTTTTCAGGATATTCTTATATTTTTTTAAAGAAAGTGTCAGTTGCTTCTGGATTAGATTCTTCTGGATATACTGTTCGATTGCTTTTTTCGATTTCTTATAAGCGATGACCGATACATCCGTTGTTTTCGTACTAGATAATTCATCGGTCGTATGTACCAGTAAAGAATCATTATATCCGACGCCGTCCTGATATAATTTTATCTGGGCATCCCAGAGATGCGGCAGAAACCCGAGTGTCTTAAAATTATTCTGCCAATAAGTCAGATTCCATTGCTTTGTCCTGGCTAAGTCTTTATTTTCCTGTGCCAGAAATTCGAATACCGTACCATATTCCTCGTAAGGGATAGCCATATTTTCTTCGTCTGGTTGTTCCATCGTAACAACAGCTTTCGATAAGATATCGGACGCAATATTCGTAATCGCATTCCGAAGTCCTTCTTCCGTGATATTGGTACGATTCTTAAAAGCCGATATCGTACGGGTACATAAATCTTTATTTGATTCTTCGTCGAATCGTTCTAATCCTGCGAACCAGGCGAATTCATCGAAAACATTCCAGACATGCATCGGTATCCATTGGATACGATATGGATATCCATTATATTCATACGACAAATATTCATGGTCTTTATCGACGAATCGAGGACGTACCAGGATATATCCATCTTGATAATATAAAGTTGTTGTATTTTTCTGAAATTCCTGTATATCCGTCGTTAGTGTCAAATCGAAGTTTTCTATTTTTAATTTAGAGAATTCATCGATAGTTCCGACATGAGCCGAACATAGCTTATCCAATATTTCGTCTTCGTGTCCTAAGAAATTGACCAGGAAAAAATCCTTCTGATATTCTTCGATAGCCTTACGTACCTGATTATATTCATCCAAAACAGAAGATAACAGATTACCTTCTTCACTTTTATAAGGACGACGGCGTATGTTCATCCATCTTGGGAAAAATTCGATGGCTTTTAAGAATATCTGGTTAATCGAATCCAAATGTTTACACCTCCGTCCATGTAATATCGTCGAACATCATTTTCGTCTCTACATTCTGTAAGATTTCTATTCCAGTTTGTGTTACAGAATCGATAGAATAAGAAATGATTCTGAAATACGTTACTGTATCGAGTGATAGAATATCTTTTTCGATCGTTCCAATACTTAACATTTCTTTTGGAGCGATGGCGTCGATATAATTCTTGATACGTAAAGATATTAATGATTCTACGATCGAAATATCGGTATCACTACGTACCGATATAGCACACTGGAAACGTACCGGAAGTATCCGTGGTACGATATATTGGATATATAACGAAGGAGAGATGACATCTTTCAATCGTTCTTTTGCTTCCATTAATGCGTTCGCAATCGTTTCATTAGAATAATCTTTCGGGATGACATAAGCAACTCCTGTACCACAGCCATATACTTTAGGCACATACGTTACGTTGCTTGCGTAAGTTAAATCTAACAAAGCAGCGTCAATAGCGGTCGTATTCCCTTTCGCATTCTCCAATGTCCAATTATGTAACCGATAAAGTAACGTCTTATCGGTTTCTCCAGTACGTCGTACGATACCGACCATGGTGCACATATCGTCCAGATTCGTACCCGATAACTTAGAATAGAGATGCGGATTCTTGGCATCTTCTATTTCTTGGTACATCGATTCCATGGAATCAGATATAGAATTGTTATAAAGATCGATAACGGATCCGGGACGGATCAACTGGTTCGTCTTCTTTTCGAAGACCTGGGTTATCGTATTCTTGATTTCTTCAGATGTACGCATACTATTCCCCTATAACGTGAAACGGCAGATTTCGATACCTGCCGTTGTCGATAAATAAATCGTAATATTCTGTCCGTAAAAATAACCGGCCGCATCGTTATTTTCCGATACGACTCTTGCCGTTACCGGAAGCCCGACGATATCGGTTGCCGTTTGCTCTGCGATTTGTCTGATAGCTGACAGATTATCTTTACTTGTGATGTCTTTATGCTTATAACTGTATAATTCAGATCCGAACGATGTATCGGGTAATTCTCCGAGTTCTGTCTGCAAAGCTATCTTTATATTCTGCGCTAATTCTTCGTTATCTATGATCGTATCCAAGCTATACGTTTCATCTTCTTTTTCTGCCGTATAGAATTGGATATGAAACGCATGATCAGTAGCCATCGGAGCCTGTTCTTTGTCAGTCGTGAAACGTACATGAAAAACAGGGTATCCGGCTGTTGTGAACTGAATATGCAGTTTCTTACTCGATTTGGTGCGAGAAAAAGATACATCATCGGTTTTATTTAGTTTAAAATCAATCATAATTTAAATCCACCTATCGATAGATTATCTAGATTAATGAACTTCTTGATTTCGTCAATAGCTTTCTGCTCTAGTTGCTGAGTATATTCTTTCGCTTTTTCCTGAGCTTTCTCGATAGCCGTATTGGCAGCTTGTTGGAACGTCGATAATTTCGTTTGATATGCTTTAATGCTGGCTATCTGTGGAGCAAGATTCGTTAATTGTTTCTTAATAAAGCTTTCGGTTCCCTGACTAACTAGTGATTCGGTTATTTTTTGTAAGGACGAAAAATATGTGCCAACAATCGGGATATTCGTTAGTCTACCAAAAGTATCATTTGCAATCATGGAAGAAATATGGTTCACGGTTCTTGTCGTCGATAAAGCTATCGTATTATCGATGTTAATATTCGTAAAAGAATCGAGCGTATTATTCAGCGTATTTTTCAATATCTTTCCGGTAACGTCGATATATTTACCACTTGTTATCCGGAAGGAATTCATATCTTTTGTGACTTCGGAAACGGCAGCATCCTGTATCGCCTGAGTGATATTCAATTTAATCGCTTTCTGCAATTCTGGGTCGTTATTCAAATTATCATGATAAGCCCGAATCAAAGCTTCTAAAATGACGCGGTATTCTTCGACACTTTTTCCGGCTTGATCGATTTGAGAACAAGCATTAGAAATCATATCGTCGATATACTTATTATATAATTCGGTCTGTGCTTTTAAGGAATCCGGATCTGATGTAATAAAATTCTTTATGAAAGTCTGGGTTTTTCGTTTCAGATATGGACTCAGCGTATTTTTTGCACGATTCTGATAATATTTTGATTTTGCGTCGACTTTTTTATTGAATGAATCGCCTGATTCTTTCTTATTAATTTCGTCCGTAATTTTAGATATTTCTTCTGTAGTATGTTTATTAAGGTGTTCCAGATATATTTCTTTCGATTTACCCAGCCAGCTCGAATCAGAACTATATTTCTTGGTGGTTCTATCGAGTATATCTGTGACTCGGTTCGACATAAGGATACCTCCAATTCCGCCTTAACTATTACGATTTCTTTTTATATTTGTCGGTCTTGCTCAATATATCTATCGCATCGAATATTGAACAACCCTGATTCAACAAATAGTCAATATCATTTTGACTATATGCATCTCCATTCGGAGCTGTCAGATTCGTTGTATATTTGGAATCCTGTGACAAGATTTGAATAGCCTGTTTCTTGGCATCTTCTTTCTTTAAATTTTTATCCGCAGCCATTAATTGTGTTACTAAATAATTGATGTCGTTATCTTCATATGCTAATCCATTTGGCGCTTTTCCGTTATCATTTGATGTGGTTGTGTTAGAACCAGCATTTACTTTATCGGCAGCGGCTTGCACCTGTGACGAGGCATCTTTACCATCAGCTTCCTGCTTATTCATAACACCTACTAAATCGACTGTCGCTTTCGTGATATCGTTCAACCCCATACCTGTCTTTACTTCGGGAGGTTTGATAGCCGGAGAAAATAACGGAATGCGGGCCAATCTCCGAATAAAAACATAGCGCTTCAAATCAGGTTCCCAGGATTTCGTAAGTACTGTACCAAGGACCGTGAAATTGCCGACGATCCCCGTTTGGAAATCGCCGGTCGTCACTTGTTTAAAATCCGTTAAATCATACAATTTATTATTCAAAATATGATGATTGATACTGATTTCATCAGCTACGATATCGACACGGTTTGCCGTCGTTACTTTTTTCTGTGCTGTTTCCTGTATGGATCCGTTACGACTTAACAGAAGATGTGTGTCCGTATTCGATGATATTTCGATACTTCCATCATCACGAGTAGCCATACTCGGCCCTTGTCCAGACATGACAGAAGATTCCGTACGACGGTCCGGATAATTTGCTCGTTCTTTCTGACCAGGAAGAGATGGCTTCACTTCCTGCGGTACACTGCTTTCGGTCATAATCTTGAATTTATTATCGATTATCGTTGTTTTATTTGTTTCATCTGCCATTTTTATTCCATCTCCTTCTATGCTATCGTATTTCCTACGATACCGCCTTGGGTATCTACGTTATTTTTACTAGCTGAAAACTGAGTACGTTGTGCCCGATAACTCGACATAACACGGGATACGATGATAACCGTATCGTCGTCGATCATCAGATGCACAGGTTCCCCGGCTTTGGGGAACCAGTTATCAGCATTACCTATCTGCACCTGTACATTCTTTTTCCGTTGAAATGTTCCTTGTTTCGAACGATACATAACGGTACATTGATTATCCCGTTCATTCGATTCCAGAACGATACCAATCGCATTTCCGATATCGTTCGCGGTCGCTTCAGGAACAACTGAATTCTTTATTGTATCTTTGATACTCATGATATATATCCATCCTTTATTGATTCGGAGGCGTTACGACGCACGCGTATTCACTTCCATTACATTGATACTGGAATACTATATGCTTCGTACCATCGTCATCCTCGCTATTTGCATTATCCATGATATTCTTTATGACTGTCGAGAATTGATCCGTCAACGGGCTACCATGTGGTTCGATAATAAAAGAAAATCCGGAAGACGAATAAAGATTGTTGTCGCCAACCGTATATGCTTTCTTTAAGACAATAAACTGGCCGTTCGTATCTTTCATTGTCTGTGCATTATCGTTTGCGTTCGACACGGATCCATTCGTTACGATACGGTATGCTTTGTATAAAATATCTGATAAGACAACACAAGCATCCTGATGTAGTATCGGGAAATCGATATGTCCTTCGTTATCTGTGATACCATATACCGTCGTGACATGTCCTTTTATATTCAGGTTATATTCACGGATACGACTAATATCAGAAAATACTTGCGCATCGTGTACAATACGAAGGAATCGATTTCGTACAAAAGGTTCGATCGACGGGAACGATTTTATAATAACTAATTTATTGAGTGCTGGATCTTTCGAGATATTCGTTATATCTGAACAACGATATTTATCGGTATTCTTCTTAACTTGAGTATAATCGTCGACAGCTGCTCTCGGTTGTAATTTTAATCGTTCCGAAGCTCCTTCAAAACACATTGTTCCGTGCATGATATTATTTTCCAAACCCTTAAACATTTCTTCTGTTTGTGTAGGATTTCCGTCGGCATCAACTATATCATTTTCATGCGTAAATTTAGCGGCTTCGTTCATAACATCATCGCTCGTAAATAATTCTCGGAAAATATTTGCAATCATAGAACCCATACTGTCACCTTTACCAGGCGCAAATATTGTACCAACAATCTTTCCAATATAATCTTCCTTATCCCAAGACGGTGAACCATAGACTAATCCATGCGACCCATCCAATCCAGAGATATAGGGTTTACCATATCGTTTGATCGGGAATACTTTAACGACACGAAGATTCCGTATCCAGTTATATAACGCGGAACTTAATGATGTCGAAATAATAAAGGAAGCGGCCATGCCTATAATAGTACCAATCAAAGCTTCCGGTGCTAAAGCAACACCACCTGCAACAACGAGTCCGCCTTTGACGAGTGCTTTTGCTATCGATCCGATATTTTTCATCTTACCGATTTTCTTTATACTGGAAGCCTTTTCTAATGTTTTTTTAGCGAGACTACCTACTTTTTCGGTTCCCTGTTTAGCCAGCTCTGTCGAGCGTTTTCCGAGTGCTATTTTCTTCAGCGCTGCCTGGCTATCTTTAATCAGTTTTTCAGCATTTTGGATAGATTCTATACCTTTATTCGCGAAATATGAACCTATTCCTTTAGCTATCATATACGTCGTGAACGTCTGTATAGAACGAGCTAAAATAATGGAGCAAGCACTCTGTACGATATATTCATCACGATCATCAACTGTTACGATACAATCCGGTGTAATGGCTGTCGTAAATCCAGTCTGAGCCGAGAACATCTGGGTAACATCACGAACCAGGAATTGTCCGTTCATATCCCGATATAAATCACTGAATATGATACGATCATAAGGCTTAACAGATGGATCGCCCATGATAACGAGTTGTCCTTGGTATAATTCCTTCATGCAGTCTTTCAATTTCGAAGCTGACATGTTCCATGCTACTTTGTGATGTTTATCGTTCATTGCACCTTCCGGAATTAAATCACCGATTGTATATCCAATATTATCGGCGGCATCTTTTATGATATCTAATCCTTTCTGCAATGGTGCTTTGGCTAATGCAGAAAAAGTACCATCCGTACCTGCATTATCTTTTCCATATCGTCCCGGATATCCACGAGTACAATCCTGATATTTTCCAATATACTGGGTATCGAAAATAATAGAACGCTGATTTTCTGGATAAATAGAATAATCGGCATGTAACGGACCAACCTTGCAGTTTTCGGTAAAAGGAGTCTTCCGTTTAAATAATCCGGTGACAACAGTTTTTACTTTTTTGGTCGATGTCGTAATCTGGTTATTCACGATATCGGTAGCACTAAAATATACGTGATATTGTTGAAACGGTTTCCGTCTTTCGACAAGCATATTATTCGGCTGTTTATAATCATATGCATAATAATAATGCGGACGTCCAAAGAATAGCGTACTCCGAAAGTTAAACGGAGCGATACTCGTGATAAATTCTGGATTCGAGGAAGCACAGATATGCGCGATATCCCATAGTGTCTTATTGGCTATTTTAAAAGATAGCGTAGGCGGTCCTTCTACAGTCGAGTTATCTGAATTAAAGATTTCTTCGTATTTCTGGGCCGGATTATATATATCGTTTTGTAACGTATATTCCGTCGTATTCGTCGATATATTCCCCTGGAGTTTACCAGATTCATCGGCCGTAGGTTTTGAATTTCCATTAATATTCGTTGTCGTATCTACTTTCGTAGTTGCAGCGATATATCCAAAACTCGGATTCTTATCGATTTCATAGATATTCTGTGTTGGTTCACCAGTTTGGATAATGTCCTTGAAATCACGACTGCCGAAATGATATAGACCATATGGGTTTTCGTCAAAGTATTTCGATATGGACCAATCTTTTACCTGTTTTGCCAACCAACTACCGGTTGTTGTAAAGAGATTATCCAATATCGTTTTCGGCGTCTGACCTCCAGTATCTTCGAATAACGTATTTCCCATGAAGTTACTTCGATATAAGATCTTATCGATATCCGTATCGGCATCGACATCCAATATTTGGTTACAGAGTTCGATACCGTCACCTTGAGCTATCAGTTGTACAACAGGACCTTCCTGTACTTCAGCTACGACGCCATTAAAAGAAAGCGGCATAATAGAAGCATTGTTTCCATAGCCAAGGCGTACATGGATACGAGCACCAGTACGTATCTTTGCTTTGTTGATTTCCTGCGTCGTCTTTCGTCTTATTTCTTCATCTTCTGCGTAAGCTTTAGGAGAAAAAATCGATTTAAAGACATCTGAATAATTATATTTATAATTATATTTCCCATCTTCGTCTTGATCAGTAAACGTATTAAAGATATTGCTCATCGTGATGGTACAGATATCCGACGGATTTTTACGGGATTTCGTAATCTTGATATCAGAGATAGAATTCGTATTATAGAAATTATCGTGCAATTTCCAATAACCGATTTCACGGCCTTCATCGACCAGAATCATATAGAATGTCGGGAAGGCACGAAGCATACGGCCACGACAATCCGACTGGGCCATATCTAGGAAACTATGGAGCAACCAAGAAGAAGGTCTATTAGCCGCTTCCAATATCTTACGTTGATTGAAATCCGATACGAAACGCTGGCTGGGAAGTTCAGCAGAATGACCAAGATCATCCGGTTTATTGATAACACCCGTACCAATACAAGCTAAGATAAATTTACGCATCAGGAATTTAACGGTATTCTGTGTATTGTTTTCTGGCGAAGAATGAGCCGCTTCTTTGACGTAAGCATTCAATGCCCGATAATTCCGTTGTTTCATATCCTGGAAGATACCAGTATCACCATCAGTAACGACTAATGTCAATGCCGCGAAAATCTTCCCTAAATCCAAAGCATACCCGGATTCTTTTAAGAATTTCGCAATCGTAGCGGCCATCCGTTTTTGCATATCCGTTAAGGCTAATGAATTCTGTTTAGTAGCTGTCGTCGTCGACTTCGTACCACTCGTATCGGAAGATGTATCCAATTGATTCTGTTTTTGCGCCTGTTCTTCGTTAGATTTATCTGTTTTCTTATTGGCTAATAACGTAGCCGCTTGATGGACATTCGTTCCTGTCTTTTCTTGCGTATCGGCTACATCTGCCGACGTTGCTTGTTTGTTCCCGTTGTACTGATCGATTTGTTCCTGCAATTCAGCAAGTATCTGCTGTTCATTACGAGCTTCTTTTCGATGGATATCGAAAGAGATACTTGGCATCGTATACGTGGCATACAATCTGGATAACCAATATAAGAATTCACGGACAAATATCTGAGCCGAGAAGGTCGTACTTTCGATTAGTTTCTGTTTGAAATCGCGGATTTCAGATACCGTTCTATATCGATAATATGGATCGATACAAAATACCGGATCTGATCCGTTATATCCTTCAGCATCTTTCGCCTTTAGCTTATCATCATCTAGGATATCCGGTGAAATCTTATTGATGATACCAGATTTAGAATAGAACTTGATACGGCATACACCGACTTCTGTCAGACTATCCAGCAGATTATTAAAAGTATCGCCGCCGGCTTCTTTAGCTGCATCGTATTGTTTTTTCGTAATGTACTGACGTCCAGATGGATCCTGTCCGACAGAATTCGTAGCTATACCGACGATATGAGCATCTGGAAGCCACATTTCGGTCGTATTTGTCAAGGCATCTTTGAACGTATATTTTTTACGGATAACGTTCGAAGCTAAATAACCAGCTGCGCCACCTAACGCGCTACCTACCGTTGCCAAGATACCACCGCTAGCAATACCGCCTATAGTCGCACCAATTGTAGCGCCGGCCGCTGTCGTCGCCTGTTTGTTCCGTTCTTCGAATTCCTGGTAATTAAACTCTTTCCGCCCAGAACGAGCCGCTACTGCTGCGGCAAACAGATTGGATATCATTGACATTTCTTTCGAAGCATCATGTGTTTCGTCAGCAAAACATGAAATATAATTTCCGTAAATTCCATACAGATACATGTCTAACGTATCGACTGTAAAATCAGAAGCATCTTCGACAGGATTATTTAAAATGTCTGTGATTTCTTTTACCTTATCACGAACAATCTGTAATCGGTCATATAAATGAAGACCTTTCGTCGCTTGATACGATATTTTATCGGTCTGGGCGTCGGCTTTCTTTTTATCGGTATCTGTCTGGGTATCTGTAGTAGCACTACTTCCGTTCGTATCAGTTACCGGTTTGACATCTACTTTTTGATCTTCTGTTGTTGTCGTTTTGGAATTGACGGTCATTAAATTAGATTTCTTTGTTTTATCAGTATCAGACGATGCATTTTTTCCTGTCGTAGCTGTATCTGTTGTCGCTTTTCCGTCATTATCGCCTTTTGTTTTATTATCGGTATTCGAAGAAGCATTCATAGCCATCCAGGCCGCAGCAGCTGCTTTCTTATTCTTTTCTACTTGTGATTCAACTTTTCCTTGTGCCGCTTGTTCTATCGCTTTCTTATCGTTAGCTAATTGTTGCTGAAAATCCGGATCGTCATCATCTGTATTATCCTTATTCGCTTCATACGCTTCTTTTTCAGATAACGTATCCGCTTTCGTATTATGCTTAAAAATACCCAGCTTAATTTGATTTAGATATAACATAAGTTCACGGAAATAATAAGTTTCCATGAAGACGACTTTTAATTGCGGTGAAATATCCCAAGATCCAGGATCAGCAACCATGGCTCCTTCCAAAGCTTCATTCATGACTTCCGCACGACGGTTTGCGTCTTCTATTTCTTTCTTTTCCTGATCGCGCATGAAATTCATTTGCGCTTTGAATTTCTCGTTAGCCGATTTCATATCTATCTGTCCTAAGAAATTCATATTCAGTTGCGCACCGAATTTATCTGAATAAGATGTGTTTCCTAATCCACGTTTCATGGCATCCATGAAGCTGAAAATCGTTTCGCGGATAATTTCGTTAAAGATAGCTCCAGGATAAATGAAATAGAAATCCGGATCCGGATATTTCATGGTACGGTTCTTATATCGAATAAACTGGAATCCATGTTCTGCCAATTCTCTTACGGAAGGAAGCTCTAAATCAGGATATAAGTTAACTTGCGAAATTGTATCGGCTAAATCGAAATACGTATTAATTCGATCTTTCTGGACATCTACATGATTCGTAATATGTTCGTTTGTATGATCGACAACATTGACTCTTTTTAAGGCTTCACGGTTCCGTAACGTCCTATCTACCGATTTAAGCGTAAGTTGTATCGAATAAACTCCTGGAAAATTCGGTACAGTATTCACGACAACATTATCGAACGATACTTCGTTAATACCCAACATCCGTGTGAAATCGGAATCTATTTTAACGGGATACATCGGGAGTACCAGATGATATGTACGATGTAAGTAAGCTGAATATTTCGGAAGTTTATCTAAAAGTGCAGCCACACTTTCTGATGTTGTCGTCAAATTAACGACTAAAGAACAATCAGTACCACCCATATATTGAGGTGCTACGGAATCTGAATTCTGTAAGGCTACCGACGTCATTGTATTTGCAAATTGTACAGAGATAGCGTCGATCCGTACATGACTTAGATATGGTTCGAAAACGATAGAATCCTGATCTTCGATATCGATAGACTGTTTATACTTCATAGCTTCTGTATTCGCGTCTTTCGTATTCGCATGATCGTAACAATATGTCGCGAACAGCATATCTTTCGATTGAGTATCTAAATACCAGGTACCATTCCCGTCTTTATTCAATGCAATAGTCAACGTTTTATCCTTAATGGCATCACTTAGATCGATAAAGCCACTATCAGCACCAGCCATGTCTCGCAATGTTTGTAATTGGGTATCTGATTCGATACTTGGCGCGTCTATCTTTATTTGGATATAAGGATATGAAGCGCCATTCGATGTGTTGATATTGATATCGGCTACGGCTTCGTTACCATATTGTCTTACGTATTTAGCTATCGTAGAAAATACTGTATCGAATTGTTCAGTAGAAGGAGAATCTGGAAGATTTGAAAGATAATCCTGTAGTGAACTATCATTCTTAGCTTCGTAAATCCCTTGAACAACTTTTGAAATAGCGTCCATATATTTTTGTTGAGCTTCCGTTCTCGGCTGGAATGTGCCGCCAGAAGCTTTCTGTGCCATATTTCGTTTTATATCTAATAACTTGTTTAGATACGATTCGGAAGCAACATAGAAATCCATTTCCGGCGTATCGAATCGACATGGTAGCATCGCTGTACGATTCGAGAATAATGTCTTCGTCATGAAATCTTTCGAAGTAATGTTGATACGGCTATTATTCTTAGCAGCTTCTTCGGCTAACTGATTCCCTAAAATTAATGGACGCTGATAGTAATAACGCATCGTTTCGTAGTTGATCATCTTTGCGAAATAATTGCGGAAGTCGATCTCTTCGAATTTATCTGGTATCTGCGGAAGGAAAGATGCCGGACTAAATTCACGTAGCGTTAAGACACACTGAATAAGCTTCGGGAAATTTGGTACTGTCGATATCGAGATATTTTGGAAACATACAGCCGTTACATTTAAGACTTCATTGATATATTTATTATCGATTGGAATATACGGGACTAATCGAAATTCAGAGACAAGTGCCCGCAATCCGTTCATATAATAAGTGATCTTAGCATCTTCCGGATTCTCTACCTGCGTTGATTTTGCAGTCGGTAAATCTGTAGTCCATGATACTCCGTTGATACCTTCTTCTTCGTTAAAGAATAAATGGATTTCGATGAGTCGATCAGAATGTTCCCCGCCTTTAGCTATCGTACCTTTAGCACGCACGAGTGGTATCCGTTCTGTCGTCGTCTGTGTAATACAACGAATACTCGTCGGAGGTACCATGAAAGCTACGTCGCCGATTAGGCAAGTCCATTCTTTTAATTCATCGAAATCGGATATATCAGCCATCGATCTTAGTCTGCCAAGATGACTTTTTAAAACTTTTTTCTGAACATCGTACCGATCATCGAATTTCTCTAACCGATCCCATAATGCATCGGCATATAAAGCCCAATTATATTCGTAACTTTCTGCACCAAATACATCCGGAGCTAAATTATTTAATGCACCATTTACGACAGAATTATTGATACTCTTATTAACTTGTGTCTGCGGTGTTTCAGATGCAATGTATTTTGCGGCGTTGATCCATATTGGTGTATCGGAATTTCCGAACGGACCATACAGATAAACAGCGCCTAATAGACGGCCATATAACTCTTGTCCAGCTTGATTGAATCCGCTACTCTTGAATAACGAATGACCAATAAAAGGTGCCGCCAATTGCTTTAAATCATTCCATACGTTACCAGTCGGAGAATAAGCATCCTGATTATTGATCGATCCATTTAAAAAATGCGTCGGATAACTGGAATTTCCTTTAATGGACATATTTGCGGCATTGATCATGATGCGGCAATCCGTGGCCTGGTCCACCAGTTTATGCATGATACGGCCGGCCGCATATCCTTGCGCCAATAAAGCTTTATTCGTATTGTCTACACTGGCAAAGACGTAATTTGTAGCGTCAGTATAATCTAATCGGCTGTAATCGCCACGTAATTTGGCGTATTCATCTTTGCTAAGAACTTCTCGTTTCGATCCACCTATCGTGATATAATGAGTGTCCGTATTTGGATCTCGTGAATCATAAGTCCATGATATCGCGTTATCGTTCGTATTATTCGTACATTCGTATTTAATAAAAACACTATCACCGTCTGCTTGCAAATCACCTAACTTACAAGAAGAGACACTGGATTCACTTCGTGACGATAGTACCGATACGTGCGGTACTTCTGGACAGTCAACGCCAAAAACACGTACTTCCAGGGTATCCAGTTTTGCTTTGTCCCATATTTCATCGGCTGAATCAGAAGAGATTGGATCATAACCAAGCATCTTGATTGTCATTTCTCGAGCTGAACTTTCGATGAAATTCTGCGTTTCGCTGTCGCCGCAATTACATTCAGAAGCCGAGAAACTAATCGTATCTCCATCCTGATATCCCATGAATACATCGACATCTTGTGATTCACGTTTTAAATTCGTAGGCTGTATAACATATACTTGTTTATCTGGATAGTATCCTGGTTCCATGATCGGAGGATCTTCCGTATAATAAACAGCGGCTTTCGTTTTATCTACCGGTGTCGTACCGGACCCTGCTTTTACAGCATTGGCTATATTGACATACCAATCCGTATCAACAGCATTTATATAAAAATCTCGGTCTGTAGGCAGCGAAAAAAGATTACTATCTATGATATCTGTCTTCGCATCGACTAAAGAGTCGATTTCTGCATATCCCGTTTTTTCTTTATCAGTATCCGGAGTCCGTTCAATCATATCCGGGCTTTGTTCCGTATTCGTCGAGATATTATCTGTTTTCTTCGTATCTTCTGCGTCGGCCAAGATAATGAGTCCCCTTTCTTTTTTACAAAATCAGGGTACTATTACCAGTTGAACCTCTCCCGCTTATAGAAGCGGGAGATTCTTGAG
>ULRP01047140.1_pt1 | contig 17808 bp, 21 predicted proteins | sample 1955521 | NCBI WGS metagenome assembly ULRP01 (sample SAMEA4835685, study PRJEB28245) | human gut metagenome | biome: gut microbiome; material: fecal sample | place: Denmark | collected 2008
TATATATAGGAAAACACCGCTTTGCTTCCATTTCCCCCCATTTTGCTGCCAGGCGCATGGATTGTTAAATATTTCACAGATTGGCGTGTTGCACAAAAGCTAGCCCATATATTTGTGTATTATTCCATATTGTAATTTTGTGCGCAGCATGCTATACTATAATTGCAAAGGGGATAAGGGGCAAGAAACAAAGTAAAGCCCATATTCCAGAATAACAGAAAAAAGGGGATTAAAAAAATGAAAAGAAAAGAATTCATCGGGAAACTATCATACTATGAATCCCTTAATTGCTCTCGCTATGGCAATCCAAGGTATTATGCAGTATTTACAAGCGAAAACGGGGGAACGCTTTCCGGTAAAACCGCCACTGATGCAGCTTGTGCTTATGGTTTTTTGAATAATCAAAACGCGACAAGGAAAGTAGCATATCATATTACTCGGAACGGCAATATTATTTTTGATTATATAAAGGTACTGGAATAAAAGGAGATTGCAAAAATGGAAAAATGGTACAATTTTGAAACGTCGTCTGTCTCATTGGCTGACCGCCTGTCAGCGTTTCTAAAGCGTTGTGGAATTTACTATGAACGTTCAGGCGCGTACAGTAACTATCATTTTGAGATTGTTGCGGACGGTAAGGAAGTTATCGCAGTCAATGCGTTTATTGATGCAAATACTATGATGGAGGGATAATTTCTATGAAATACGGCAAACTTTCGGCCGAACGTCGCCGCACGTTCACGCTTGGTATTACTGACATTGACCACGAAATGACCCGCGAAACCGGGAACGGAACGTACACATATAATGAATACGCCGCGCGCAAGGCGTTGCTTGAAAACCAGGTGTTTCAATGGGATTGCGCTGCGTTTGGATTCCCGGCCGATATGATTGTGCATGAATCCGACAGCCCCGACGTTTTCGACATTGGCGTTTTTTGGCGAAACTAATCTAAAATCCGAAACGTCCCTTTTTAGGGACGTCGTAGCGAGATGAGCGCCGCCGCCTGATGATGGAAACGCTCAAGATTAAAAGAGGGCCGCGTCGCCCGAACAGACGCAGAAAGGAAAAAAGCTATGAAACACATCACTAGAACCATTCGTATTCTCAATGTCGAATACCCGGTCAAGACCGAAAACGGCTTTGAGACGCGCACGGCAAACCTCATTGACAAGGGCGCGGCTGCTATCCGCGCGGAACTCAAAGAGAAATGCGCGGGTGAAAACGTGAAATTCCTTGGCGAGTATGATGTCCTTGGGGCTGATGAAAAACTGTTCTCTATGGACATTGAGACGTTTGTCCGTTACGCGCAGACCGTCCGCTAACAGAAAAATCCAAGCTGCGCTATCGGCTATACGGGCAGAAAGGAAAAAAGAATATGAATGCTATCGTTATCAAAGGCCGTCTTACTGCTGACCCCGAAATGCGCAAAACCACTAACGGCGTTCCTGTTGCAAACTTTACCGTTGCCGTTGACAGGACGTTCAACCGTGACGAAACGGACTTTTTCCGCTGCACGGCGTGGCGCGCAACTGCCGAATTCATCAATCAGTATTTCAAGAAAGGACAGGAAATTCTTCTGACCGGCGAAATGCAGTGTAATGTTTGGGAAGATGAGGACGGCGAAAAACATTCGTCGTGGGCCGTCCAGGTTGCAAACGCTGAATTCTGCGGAAGCAAGAAGGAAGTATTGGAAACGCCCAAAAAGAAAACGTATAAGAAGTAATCAAACTAGCGGGCGCGTGTAAAATTACATTCGCCCGCTTTTCTTCTAAGATTGGAGTTGATAGCATGAAAAAAGTTATTCTTGAACAAATGGCTTGTGCTTTTATTGGGGCAATTTTCGCAGCAGCTTGTTTGTTTATTCCGGTGTTGATGGGGGCATGGTAAAGTGTCTTGTAAATATGCAAAAACCTGTTTTGAATGTCCGTTTCCCGACGTGCCGCCATCTTGTAATCATACTTTTAGCGCTGAAGATTATCGTGACGGTATTCAAATTTTTCGGTCGAAAAGAATTGAACCGTTCCCGCGCCTAGCTATTGGCGAAAATGCAGAAGTTTCTGCTGTTTTCAATAGAGAGAGCAATATATTGTATCTGTCGTTTTTCTATGATAAGTTTCTTGTTGGCTATATCGACATTGGCCGTCGTTCACCGTATAAAAAAACAAATGTTTTGTATTCTATTGGCCTTGAACAATCTCTTGGCAGGAAACGAGCCTATGAACTAGTGCAGGGGTGTTACAAGTATTGTTTCGGTGTTGGCAATCTAATGTCTCATGCGATAGATCGCTTCTATGGCGACATTATCGCGCGCAAAGTTAAAGGCGAAATAAGCAAGAACGAATACCATGCTATTTGTGATAGGCTGAAATTAAAGAAAGGATGCACCTTAGTATGAATATCGTTGTAAATGAAGATAACATTAGATTGCTGGCAGATAGCGGCTGCCCTAGAAACCTGTGGGGTATCAATGATGACTTTTATTGTCTTCTTCATGATGACGATACTTATTATGAACTATATAATGGTTCTGTCATAGATGTTTGCCGCACTTGTTGGTTGAAGTGGCTCTCTAAAGAAAGCGAGGATAATCATGAATAACAATTCTTATGTTATTATTTCTGCTGACAAACTTAAGGCAATATTTATGAACTGCTGCCCGCCTAATACATCAGATTCGCATACTAGCCACCTAGCGCGAGAAGATTGCTTTGATGTTGATTGCCTTGAATGCTGGAAATCATGGCTAAAGGACGGTGAATAACAATGTCCCGCAAAAGAAAACCTTTAACTGAATGGCAGAAGCAAGCCAAAAACTTCAAGGCGAGAATTCGCTATTCGGAGAAAAAGGGATATAGAATTTCAGAACACGCCCGTTATACAGCAGAGCACATTAAGGAATACACGGCCGAAGAACTAAAGGGCTTTACACATGAATATATCCGCGAAATTGATAGCATTTCGGAAGCTCAGTTGACTGTTGAAAATTACCGACAATTCCTTAAAGAATTTATTACACCCGGCAAGAAATATGAATCGCAAGGGGCGTATTTGCTATTAGCGTGGTTTAATTCTCTCCTTGACACTCGAAGTGTTATTAAAGTGGCCGAAATGATTAAGCGCGGCCTAGAAGAAGATGGTCTGCCCGACTATTCCGTGAAATACCGTGAGCACGACGCGCTTGCCTATATTGGTAAAATGCAAGCATGGTTGCCCGAAGATATGCGTTTGTCAGACGAGCAAATTTATAGATATGCAAACGACTATGATAGCATTGATTGGGGCGAAATTTACGATGAATAAAAATAAAAAGCAGCAGATTGAATCACAAGCTATTGTTCCACGCTATGCTTGTGATTTTGAAACAAGCGTTTTTGAAGGGCAGGAACATACAGAGGTTTGGTCTGCTGCTTATGTTGAAATAGGTGGCAAGTTAGAGCAAGTAACCGTTTGCAAGTCAATCAGCGAATTCTTTGACGATATGTTTTCGCACGACGCTCGCCGCCAAATTCTCTATTTCCATAACCTTAAATTTGACGGGGCTTTCATACTCGACTACTTTATCTCTCAGCTTGGCTGGAAGCAAGCATATACCCATACCGGGGAAAACCAATTTGAGGGCACAGTTTGGTCTAATGACAAGGAAATGCCCGTGAAAAGCATTAAATATATGATTGCCGATAAACAAGGCGTATGGTACAGTATTGTAATTAAGGGAGCTAATGGCAAGATTCTCGAAATACGTGATAGCCTAAAGCTCCTCCCGCTTTCATTAAAAGCCCTGGGCAAATCATTTAACACAAAGCACCAGAAACTTGAAATGGAATACAAGGGCGAACGTCATGCGGGCGGCTTTATCAGCCCGAAAGAATATGAATACATTGCAAATGACGTGCTTGTTCTGAAAGAGTGCCTAGAAACAACATTTGCTGAGGGGCATACCCGCCTGACAATTGGTTCTTGCTGCTTTGATGAGTGGAAGAAAACACTAGGTGGGGATTCTATTTATAAAGAACAATACCCCAATTTGTGGCAGCGTCATATTGATGAAGAAATATATGGTTCTCCGTGCATTGGCCGATATATCCAGCGCGCATATAAAGGTGGCTGGTGCTATGTAAATCCTAAGTTTGCCGGAAAGCCTCAAGCTAAAGGCTGCACCTTTGACGTGAATTCCCTGTACCCTTATGTAATGCACAGTATGTCCGGTAATGAATACCCAGAAGATTTGCCTAGCTTTTGGAGCGGTAATTACATACCAGAGTGCTGCACATTGGGCGAGAAAAAACGAGACGGCAGCAGGTATAAGCCAGATTATTATTTCATCCGCTTCAAATGCCGTTTCAAGTTACGTGAAGGATATTTGCCCACTGTACAAATAAAAGGAAATCCATTGTATAAAGGCACAGAGTGGCTGAAAACATCCGACGTGTATAATACGCGTACAGGTATATATTATAGCACAATTATAAACTCTGGCGGCGAGAAAGTAAAGCCATTTGTTACGCTAACAATGACTTGTTCTGACTATGAATTATTCCGTGAGCACTATGATGTGTTCGATTTAGAGATACTTGACGGCTGCTATTTTCAGACAAGGAAAGGTATATTTGACAAGTATCTTGACAAATATAGAGAGATTAAGGAAAACAGCACAGGCGGTATCCGCTATCTTGCAAAGCTATTCTCAAACAATCTGTACGGCAAAACCGCCGCGTCGCCGGACAGCAGCTTCAAAGTAGCTTATGTAAAAGACGATTCATCTATTGGCTTTTATCCGAATTACGCGCAGGATAAAACGCCGGGCTACATAGCAATAGGCGCTGCAATCACAAGCTATGCTAGATGTTATACTATCCGCGCTGCACAAGCGAACTATGAGCATTTTTGTTATGCTGATACTGACAGTATTCACCTTAATTGTAGCCCGGAAGAAGTAAAAGGAATTACAGAGCACCCACGCACATATGGCTGTTGGAAATGCGAAAGCGAATGGGACTATGGTTTGTTCCAGCGGCAAAAAACATATGTCGAACACGTGGTGAAAGAGAATCATGAAGAAGTGAAGCCGCATTATGACTTGAAGTGTGCCGGTATGCCACAGCGAAGCAAGAAATTGTTCTTGCAGTCGTGCGGCGAAGATGAAGGAATAGAGCCTGAAAACGATATGGAACTACAATTTCTATCAGAACATAGAAGCATAGAGGACTTCAAAGTAGGTTTGTGCGTTCCTGGGAAGCTGCGGCCTAAAAGAATTCCCGGCGGGATTGTACTTGTAGATACAACATTTCAATTTAAGGAGGGATGATAATGGCTGAATACATCGAGCGAGGAACGTTTTTGAAAGACATCGAAGAGCGATATTGTTTACCGTGCAAAGTGGCGGGAAAAGACTACAACGGCTGTAAGTGCAAATCTTGCTGGGTGGACGATATGTGTGGTGAGGTAATAGACGCGCCCGCCGCCGACGTTGGCGCGAGGATGGACGCCATCGCGGAATAAAAATTACACCCCCTACCATAACGATAGGGGGTATAACTATATCTAAAACACTGCTTGCTGCTGCGCGGTCGCTAATACCGAAAACCTACGCCGGGCTGGTTTCACCCAGTAGCCTCCCGCCGTGGCACAACAGGGACGCAGTGCAGATACCTTAACATGAGATAGTTTTTATAAGGGCTTCTTTGCTTTCAAGATTCTTGAATCTGAATCTGCCCATTTCAAACTGGTGTCTCAGCAGTGCAATGAGGCTATCATAACCGCCGCCAAGAATGTAGTCAACGTCATGGTCATCCGTGTTGACTGTGATTTTCATGGGGTGTGTATGGTCAACAGAAGGGGAACAGTAAAGCATACTGCCAAACTTATTCGCTTCCGGGTATTCTCTCACGCCATATTCATTACCATGATATTTAATTGTACACAAGTAAACATTTTTTCCAGTCATTTCTTCGACAAACGCCTGATTATCGCTCAGGTATTTACCGCTATCAGAGAATCCGATGTATGCGGTATTGCTGAACGCCTTAGAGAATCCGCTTTCGGCTTGTGCCTTTGCAGCGCTTTCATTGTATCCCTGTTCCAGAACGAACCCGTGACCGCGCATGAACTTTACTTTGTCATTCAATCTGCTGCTGATTCCCATAGCGGAGTAGTACGGGTTAAGCACAGTTACCGGGTTACTAATCATAATAACTGGAACATATCTGCTTTGTTCGCCGCCGCCTCTTGCAATGGACTTGTGGATTGAAATGAACTTGTTCATCTCATTCGGGCAGTATACGCCGGTTTCGCTCTGAAACTCATCGAACAGCATAACAGTTGTGTCGTTCAGATAGTGTGAATACTTCTTCACCTGTTCAGCGGAGTTGAGTGCTACGGCATAACCGCAACACTCAGCTTCGCCGCCGTCTTTAGCAAGCATCAAATGCACAAAGGCTTTGCTTTCAGATATTTGCTGCGTAAGCGTATATCCGGGGAAGAACAGCGCGCCAATTTCTTTGAAGAATTTGTCCGCGCAATCCTGCAATTCGTACTTGTATCTATAAATCAGGCAAAACTTTCCCTTGCCTCTGAGATACCTGCGCACAACATAGCGGTTAAACCAAGTGGTCTTACCGGCGCTTCTGTTGCTGGTGCAGATATAAATCTCCGGGCGGTTGCCGTCAATGTCATTAAGGCTCAGCAGCTTTGTGCCATCATAATACTTGCTTTCCATTTCTTACCCCTTCGTATCTACGTAGCGCTTCATAATAATGAGCGCCCGCATAAGCGTGTCATTCAGATTGATATTTCCCATGCCGTCGCCCTCGATTGCGTCGCAGTCAATCAGGGCTTTAATGTCGTCGTATGCCCACTTCGGCACGTCGTTCAAAGACTTATAAACCACTTCAGTTTCCTCGCTTTCAGTATCAGGTTCAGGTTCTTCCTCGTCAGCCAGCAGAGAGTAATTAGGCACGCCATAGCCGCGTACGTATCGGGAGTTAACAAGAAGATTACGTCTGCCAACGGTGTCGCCTTTGTTTCCTTCGATAACTGTGATGTTGTAGCCATTGCAGCTTTCAACAATGCCTACATGGTCGGGAACACCTGTACAGTCGCCATAACCACTATCGTCCCAATCATAGAAGATAATGTCGCCCGGTTTCGGAATGTAGTCGTCACGCTCTTCCCAGCAGTTTGCAAACATATATTTGCTAATCATTTCCGGGCATGAGCACTCAGGGAATACAATGCGGGAAAATCCCGCAATGTACCCCATAGCGCTAACGAACGTAGCACACCAAGCGTCAGTGTACTGCACCTTATAGCCTCTAGGTCTAGGCTGGTTTTTGTTGTAAATATCAATGATTTCCTGCTTCTGTCCGTTGTAGGTATTTGCTCCCATATAAGCACGGGCAGTAGCAACGATAATTTCACGTAGATTGGTTTCGGTCAATTTTGAAGCCGCCTTTCTTAATTATCATGAAATTTCTTCGTTGACAGTGATTACGCTACTATCGGTAATAGTTTCGGCGCACATTCTAAAATATGCTACATTTGAATAAGCGTCAGTAGTCGGAACCTGGAAAGATTCAATAGTGTCGCCATTAAAAACTGCACTAATAACTGCCGCAGCGCTATTTGCTGTCGCAATCGAAATAAGGGTTTTGCTGCTATCATAGAAACAAATTCTTTGATTGCTGCTTGTGGCCTGTCCTTTTCTGAACACCACATCTTTCATTCTAACTATGTCATTATGAACAGCGGGAATAAAACCAGTAGTTGTAAAGCCGTCATATTCTGTGACATTACCGGAACTGTTCAGCTTTACACCGTTTTTATATCCAACTCCATTATATACTTCCCCGTTCAAATCTGTTGCGATAGGGATTTGATTCGTATACGACGGGGTAGAGGGGCCGGGGATAGTGTAGGTAAATTCTCTGTCAAAACCTGCGCCATAATGCCCGGCATAAATGGTTTTGGCGTCACGGTTAACGGCAAACACGCAGAACGACGTGCCATTAGCAGTTCCCGGAGTTTTTGAATATGTTTTTCCATCCGAAGAAACGCGTTCCCGCCCGTTCATAATATTGGGGCAGCCGATAGATAGAATTCCAGTGCCGACAGTTTCATTACTGTATCTGTGCTCATGCCCATGAATACACGCAATAACTTCGGCGGGGTTGATAGCCGTGAAATCATAATTAACTGTTGTGCCATTTTGGTTAATTGAGCCGGATTTCTTTCTGGAATATGCGCTGAGAATGGCCGCGGCATTTGAAGTGTTGCAGGGATGAACAACCCCGTCAGGTGACGTGTAAGTACCACTTGTATTAAGCGCGGCATGAGAAAACACAAGGATAGACCAAAGGCTAGAATCAGGCTTATCATTAAAATTAAGCATTGTGTTGACCAAGTAAGAAAGCTGTTCGGCGCTAATGTTTTCAACATCGCGGTATGGGCAATCGCCGCCAGCCCCAACTTTATTGCTGCCCCAGCCATATCTATCCTGCGTATCAAGATAAATCGCGCGGAGATGCAATGCTTCAAAATCCATATAGCCATAAGTATTATCGCTTGTGACGTAGCCATTACTGGCAAGATTTTTGCGCGAAATTGTAGCATAAATCTGCTGCTTTGTAAGCCTATTAGCCGTGCTCTGATAAGGCGCATCATCGTGATTGCCAATACACCATACATTTTTATTCTTAAATTTAGAACCAATCAAAAGCTGATAATCAAGGTCGTCCTTAATCGCGTCCGATGCGGTGGTGTTATAAGCCCCCGTAGTATAATCTCCAGCATGGACCACAAAATCAAGGCTAATTCTATCGTTAATTCTTTCAAGCGCTTGACCAGCCTGTTTACCCGCGGCATTTTCGGTGTCAGTATACACTCCGAGATGCGCGTCCGACATTACCGCGAACAAAATGTTTGAACCGCTAATATGACTGTTTACGTTTTCGGCAACAGCATCAGCGGCGGCAAGAACGTAATCCGGCGCAGTCAAGGAAGGAATGTCGATGCTCTCAGCTGTTCTTCCATCATAGGTGACGCTATTGCTGCCACTGGTTATGGTCAGGGCGTTTGGGTTGGGCAGCGCAGATGGGATGTCTGATTTCTGCGCCAGTGTCGTGGCAATAAAGTACCATCTGTTATCAGTTTTATTGCCGTACAGTTCAGCGAGAATATAAACGCCGTTGTAATATACAATCGTCTGCGACACAACCGTGTTTAACGTTTCTGCCACGTTGAATGCCGTAAAAGAAAGAAGCCCATATGTGCTGTCTGTATACTGCACTTTAACCGGAGTTCCCGCTGATACAGCTTCATACACCTGCGTTGGTGTAAGGTTGTGCGTTGTGCCGGTAAGCTGTTCCTGTGCAACTGTCGGCGTTTTCAGTTCCCACGTCGTTCCATTGATAATCGGGACTTTGCCGTTGTCAGTGCCGTCAGCACTAGGAACGGGAAGAGAACTTGAAAATGTAATCGTAACTTTTTTCGCACCAGCAGAATCTTTACTGAAAACGACAATGCCGGTCATAGACGGAATACCATTGTTAAGTGATACTCCCTCGGTTGTAGCAAATGTAATACTGCCTATTCCGTTCGCAACATTCATCTTGGAGTAAATTAGCCCAGACAATTCAGGCCCAGATTCACTAGTTCCGTTATGAAGAGTTGCGACAAGGTTTTGGTTGCCCTGAACAAGCGGAAGAATATCATCGAAATCAAGAGTGCTTTCGCCCTCGTAGGACACGAGGCCGCCATCAATGGTGGGCGTTTCGTTTGCTTTCCACACATCAAGCAGATAAGATGTGGGACGGTATGGAATGTCAAATTCTTTAGCTGCATAACTCCACTTTTCATTGCCGACCCATTCTTCGCCAGTTCTAGCCGCGCTTAGTTCGATAACGCGAACAGACATTTTCTCTCCAATAGCAGCATAATTAGCTGTGGTAAATGTGAACGTGATATGGCCATCGGAATAACTATCAAATGTGCCGTTCCAATAGTCCGCGTTTTCAACTTCGTCAATCAAGTGAACAGGCAGGTTCTGATAGTCTTTGCCGGGCAGGTCATTATAATATTGTGCTACGCTTTCCGGGTCGCAATCTTCGGCCGCTTCAATAACGTTTCCGGTCTTTCTAGTGAACTGGAAGCCCTCGTATCTCTGAAAATCAAACAGTTCAGTGCCGAATGTTTCAACTTTCCACGTATTAGCGTCTTTATCGCCAACAATGTTTACCAGGTCAAAAATTTCGCTAGGAACATAGCCACGGCGTCCTGCGTGAGGGTCTTGAACAAATGTGATTCTGACTTCTCTCTTAGCAGACGAATTGTCATAAACAGTCGCCACACTAGAGCCAAGTTCAAGCGCGTTGTAATTCAGTCTAGCGTTTACGCCAACACAAAGTTTACTTGTAACGCTAGCTGCGTCAAACAGCCTAATAAAGTCTGCCGGTGTGATATTGGCCGTTACGGTTTCGCCAACCACAGTAGCAGTAAAATTAACCACGCCCTCGGCTGAGGTATGCGGGGTGTTAATCTCGATAATTTCTTCACCCCACGGAACGTTCAAATTCTTTTTAGTGTAAGAGGGAATTGTCAGCTTAACAATTTTCTGCTTAACTGCAAGTTTGCCAGTGCTATCATATGTAGTTTCAAGAGGGACAATAATGCTAAAGTCATTAGATGCTTCGCTGCCCCAATTTCCAGCGTTATATGAGCATGAAGCAGCATAAATCTGTCCGCGCCCTTCCTCGTAGGTTCTTAACAGTGTAAAAATTGCATCGCCCGCCTCAACCCACTGATACAACTCATGTCTTGTAGGAAAGCCGCCGTTAGGATTCGCGCCATCAAAAACCAAGAAATGAATTTTCTTGTTTGTATCTTCAATTACTTTCAGGGATGCACTAAGCGCAGCGTCCGCTGCCTGTCTGTCTGCGATTTCCCCCGTTAGTCCCTCGTTCAGTTTATTAACCGCGTCACCAGCGGTATTAAGATGACCCACTACTTTGCAAAGCTTTTCGTAGTAGCTCATGCTTTCATCATACACAAGCGGGAGAATGGGCTGGCAGTAAAAACTCATTTTGTCCAACATACTAACTGTGTCCATAACTTCACTCCTTTACCATACGTTCATAAATTCGGTTGAAAGTTCACTAATCATTCTACGCTCGATATTGATAAGAGTGTTAGCAACGTCTTTCATAAGCTCGATTCTCGCCTTCCCGCCAGCCTTGCCCTTGATTGTCTCCGTAGTATTGGCTTTGCGGTCTGACGTTTCGTTGTGCGATTCGGTGTTGTCGTTCTTCTGGTCAACCAATGCGCGCCGGGCGTAGGACAGGTACGCCATGCCAGCAGCGTCCTCTGATGGTTTCACAGACACAAGACCATTCTGCGGCGTGTCGCTATCGAGATTGTAATTGTCGGCAGTGATAGTATTGTTATTCGTGCTGCCGCCATTCGCCTTGTCGTTGTAGTCACCAACAAACGTGCGGACAAGATTAGTGTCTCCGTACAGAGCTTCAATGTCCTCGGCAGTAAAATCACGAATACTGTTGAACGTAGACTTAACAAGCTGCGTATAGTACGGAGCGATTTCGGCAAGCTGCTCATTCATGTGGAATACCCAAAGCGCCGCCGTTTCCCAACCGATTTCGCGGGTATAATAATGGGAAAGAATTTTACGGCAAATATAATATGTAGTCGGGCCGTCAACAAATACCCACGGAATTACACAACGTTTGAACGGTGAATCCTCTCTGCCAGTTTCGCCAATAGGAAACATTTTAGGCGCTGCAACGCCAATGATTTCGTCAATCGTCATAGTGGTATCACCGGCCAGAGATTCACAAATGTATCTTACCTGAGTAGTATACAAACTCATTCTTTCGATTCACCCCCCGCCGCTATCAGTATTCGGGTCAAGCCAGTCGTTAATTGTATTGCCTTCATCGTCGGAAATGCCAGACGTATACAGAGAGTTAACGGAGACTTTAATATTCAGGCCAAACATTTTGTTAATTTGCTCAGCCGCTTGCTGACGTGCTTCCAGCTTTGACATTCGACAAGCAGATGTGCCGGCAGTTGCCTGTTGAATTTCATCGGTGACAAGGCGTTCACGTTTGGAAATCGTCAGGTTCGGAACGCCCTGCATTGCCAAAGCCTCATTCCAGATTTCACGTTTAAGGTCTTGAAGCTCAGCGGCAGTATACGGAACGCCCGGATTAAGTACCTGAATATTATTCAAATTCAGGTCTTTGTCTCCAAAGATAATAGGAACATTGCCGTCATACTGCATCATAAGGTTTTTGAAGGTAAGACGCTGGGATTCGGGGCACGTAACAATTACCGGAGTTTTCTGCGCCGCCGCATTAACATCTACGTCACGGTCAATGTTCTCAAGGCGGTGTGCATACACCCAAGCCTCATAAGCGGACGGAAGCCTCAATCGGTTATTCCAGATAAGAACAGAGTTTGTATTGTCCAATTTCCACTGATTCTTACCAACACTTGAAGCATACGCAACACGGTTGATTGGCGTGTTGTATACATCAAATGGCCCGTTAGCCATTACACGCAATGCAAGATAACCGTGCTTGTCATAATCTTCCTTGCCCTCAATACGAGCAGCTTCGGAAAGAACGTCGTCTTTGAAGAACACAGCGCAGCCAGTAGAGAACAGGCACAGTTCCAAGAAGCGCGGGTCAACACTAGGTGGTAGGTTTTCCCACGTAAACAGAGACGTTGCAATCTCTGTTAGCTTGTTGTAGTAAAACTGATACCGTGTAGTGTTGTCGTATGCCGTTTCCCAAAACTGCCGCGAGTGAGAGCCTCTTGGGTTTCGGTATGGTTTACTCAAATTATTATCACCTACTTACAGTGAGTTATCAAGCGAATAGTTGCCTACGCGCGTAAACGGGTTGCCAGCGGACAGGTCAGTGCAGCGCCAGAAAGTAATGCCCTTATCGTAAATATTAACAAGTGATGCTGTGACGTCGGCGGGAGCGCTGCCGGTAAGATTGCAGCCGCAGGTCTTGACGTAATTCCATGCTTTTCTGCCGTTTCGATTTGGTACTTTCAGACGGTTCGTCTTATAACCGTACATGGAAAAGAAATCGTCCACAATTTTTGCGAACTGACCCTGAATACGATAGGGCATATAGTGGAAGCCTTGCACGCCCAATGCGCAGTAAACACTAGAAGATTGCTGTCCACGAGCGTGATTTGGCTGAGTAGAAGCGGTTTTAACTTGCGCGACAAGATTGATTGTTTTATTGAGAATGTCGCCCTGCGTATTATAGAAAACGTTCTGCGCGTTCTGATATGCATTTGCGTATTGCCCGACAGCCTGAATGGTTTGTGCAGACCCAGCTCCGGTCATTGCTGCACTCATGCCTGCAACTTCTCCGGCCATGCCAACTCCAGTAGCGGCCATGGCAACTTGCTTTACAGTATCAATTGCAGTAGTAGCAACACCGGCCGCAATCGCGTATTTATTCTGCGCAATCCACGCCTTGAAAGTATCGACATTCCACGCGCACTGCGGGAAACCGCCCATAATCATTGCTTCTTGATAATTGTACGCCAGCCCTTTATAATTCATAGGGATAGACGAGCACTCAAGATTGCCATTAGCTGCGCCAACAATATTGAACTTTGGTTTCCTGTTTTCGAAGTATTCATAAGCGTAATTCGCGGCATTGCCTTGAAGGTTATCGACGTATACGCCACAAAATGGCGCAGTATATAGCTTATTGTTTTTCGGCTTATATCCATCAAATGTGCCAGTAAAAGCCGGAACGTCATCAAATTCATGGTCAGCCGGTTTTACGGCAATGGAACTTGAAAGAGAAATATTCAAAAAATACTTTGGAAACATTGTGATACTTACAATGCCATCCGCTTTATTAGCCTTAGTTGCAGCAACAATTAAATCATTTGCCTTTTGAGCTGCCGCACCAACAGTCGTTTCCTCACAAATATTTTTCCGCAAACCGGTATAAATTCCGCTATCAATGCCGCCTGTTCCGCCATAAGATACATCCTCGATTTCCCAACTGCCATCAGGCTTTAGCTTTACGCCCCAAGTGGCAAGAATACAAATGACATATCCTTCTTTGTCAAAAACAGACGGCAAGTAATCGCCGTCAAACACATATTCCCCAAGCTCAAAAGATTCCGGGTTAAGGTTGTCACCAATCGCGTCAGCCATGGCGTGCTCACGCTCAACCCAGCACTCTCCAACATTAACATCAAACAGATACGTCTGCATCGGGTCAATAGTGTAGTAAATGCGCGAAGTGGTATTGCTAATATACTCAATTTGCGTAATGAACGCATAAAACCATTTTGTGCCGTAAGACGTATTGCGGAACATCATGTAGTTGCAGTTATAAAGTTCATCTGCGGTTTTGTCCAACGTAATGTACGGTCTAGGATAACGCTGATATGAAACTTTATTGAAATAGAACGCAAGGGCATAAGTAGTGAAGGCCGTCGCTTGCTGTTCAGGGCTATCAAACCAAATGGTATGGTCGAATGACGGCTCAAGAGGGACATTCTTTAGAATGTACACTTCTGAATTTGGAACAATCATCGACATGAAACCACCTGCCTTTAAGAAATTTCCCACCAACCCACCCGACCACTATTTATAACGCCGTGGCCATTCGTCTGTAACTTAATTACTTAACAGTAACAGTGCACGTTGCTTTCTTAGTTCCATCAAAAGCGGAAGTTGCGGTAATCGTAGCGGAAGTGGATTTTGCGTCTGCATCAACCGTAACAACACCGGCCGCAGAAACCTTTACGTCGTCCGCGCTGCTAGTCCACACAACAGTCTGCGGGGCGAAGTATTCAGTTGCAACAACAGCGGAAAGCGAGACGCTGCCGCCCTTCTGAACAGTCGCGGTGGTCGGGGACACAGTAACGGAAGTGACCGACGGAGTGCCCGGAACGAACAGGACGGAATTGGCAAACGGGGACACGGAGAACGTTTTCCACACGTGATAGAAGTAGTTCCAGTAAAGACCCTGACCGTTGTACTGTTCAGTGAACTGCGTCAGCATATCGAAAACCATGAACCAATCCTTGTCAACAATCACTGCCGGGATTGCGTTCAGCGCAGCAAGCTCCTGCTGAGTCGGCTCGTTGTACGTCGGGTCGCCAGCAAAGATTTCACCAAGGCGGGCAACGTCAAGGTCGCCAAAGCCGTCAATCAGAACGCGGTGGCCAAGGAACTCTGCCTTATCCATATTGAAAGCGGATGCAAGAACATTCACGTCCATAGTAGCGTCGAACACAGAGTTAACAATCATGTACTGGTCGGCCTTTTCGGTGAAAGTGCGAACTGCTGCCGGGTTGTAATCACTGTTCATGAACGTCAGCTTGTTGGACACGCCCTTAACGGTGGTGATAATCGCCTTCGCATTTTCGGCGGTAACGGTCGGGACAGTGACGGGGTACACCCGGCCATCAAGGATATGACGAGCAAGCAGATACTTCATGACGAGGAACTCGTCATAGTTAGCGCCCGTATACATGGAATCGACGATTCGAGCAATAAGGTCGGTAACGCCGTCCCAAGACAGGAACGCCTGTTTAAGCTGCTCCTGCGTAACGGTAGCCTTGTAGAACTTCTGATAGTTCATGATGTGGAAGGCCGCGCGAACATCAGGCACAACGCGCTTGAAAACTTCCTGCTCGGCGATCTCAGGATTGAACTCCTGAACTTTTGCAATGTTGACGAAGATTTCCTCGATAGATTCGCCGTACTCAAGAACACCCTTCTTGAAAAAAGCGATGGGGTTAGAGTACATCTTCGACGTGAGCATCACGCGGCCAATGCGATTGACCAGAGCATTCAGGAACTCATTCTGGAGCGCCGGATAGTCCATGATAATCGCACCAATCGTGCGAATGGATTCAACGTCGTTTGCGTCGGCTTTCGGAACGTAATTACGGTAATCGACCGAAGCATTATTGCGGATAACATTCAGAATATCCGCAGCGGACGTGGTAAGCGTCCGAACCTTAGGCTTAACAGGCATAAGCATTTACTCCTTTCAAGAAAACAGGTCATCAAATTTTTCCGGAGATTCATCTTCATCAGGCTCATCTTCCGGGAGCTTAGGGTCTGCCGGAGAATTTGGAGAAAGGAAACGGTCTTTGTATTCCTTCACCACATTCTCGTACTTTTCTTTGTATTCGTCACGCTCCTGCTGCAACTGAGGATTCGACATTTCGTCATACATACCCATCAGAGCGGAAACATCCTTGAGCGTATTTTCATCGTCGGCCGTGGCATACTTGCCGATAATAGCCTGAAACTGTTCACGGGTTAGCACATTAAAATTCCTCCTTAATAGAATCTAGCATATGGATTAAGCATCATCCATAATGGCATTGACTTTGACTTTTTAGGGATAGGCTGTGGAGCTGGAAGGTTTGTTAGGTATGTGTACCATTTGTCAGCGTTTGACATACGCAACGCCCGGGTCTGCTCCCATGCAGAAAGATTGGACCGTTCATACTGCACAAGCCAAGTGTCTGCTAAATCGGCGGGAGAATCAGTAGAATGAATGAACGTTTGCCATGTAGCTGTATAGGACGGAAAGTAAGGATTTTGACCAAATTGAAGATTGTTGTCATACTCATACTTAATCCGATTTAGTTCCAAATCGCCACATTGCAGTGGGTCATCCCAGCCGTCCCCCGCCCAGTCACTAAACTTTGTGCGTGGCGTCCATTGGACAAGCCCATAACCAGCATTGGGATTGCCCAAATCAAACGTCGCTTCTGTCTGGCCAGGATTCAAACTTGATTCAACTTGCATATTGCCGAGCATACCGGAAACGGCATTAACTGACCAACCTAGAGCGCCAAAATAATTCCAGATAATACGCGCATTATTTCGCATTGCATCGGCTGTCATTTTGCCAAGCTCATTAGTATAGTAAGATACCCACTCTAGCCCCTCAGAGGCCATACTTGCGTAATCAGGTAAACAGTAGCCACGAATAGACTTCTGGTCTACTCGGCGTTCCATCAACTTAACAGAATCGCCGTTATTGCCCTCAATTACTGTAAACGTGTTTCCGTCTACAACGCCAACTATACCACAGTGGTCTGGTTGCCCCTGATTGTCACCAGAACCAGAGTCGTCCCAATCGTATTGAATAATGTCGCCCATCTGGGGAACATAAGCATCGTTTTCTTCCCATCGGTTAATGTTCTGGTATAGCGTCACCATGTAAGGGCAATAGGCCGTAGGAAAAATAATATCCGTTAAACCGAGAGCAATGCCGACATATGAAACGAACACAGCACACCAAGGTGAAGCGTAAGTAACGGTCGGGCCTCCTACGTCTTTTTGGTAGCTATTATAGGCGTCAATTATTTTCTTATAACTGCCGTCGTATTCATTAAGGCCGATGCACGATTGAGCGAAAGTGTAAACTGACGTTCTTAGTTCTTGCTCAGTCATTTAATCGTGAGCGTGTTGATAAGAGACTGCATGACAGAAGTGTTGTTATTGATTGCAGTAGAAAGCTCAGAAATCTCTGCCTTATACTCCTTCGTCAAATTGCTAATCTCTTCCTTGTGGTATTCCTGTGACTTATTGACATAGAAAAACATGATAAGACAACAAGCGATAGGAAAGCCCACATTTGAAATAAGCTGAACAATTTCGTCCATGCACTTTCACTCCTTTCTACACTAACATTTTAACACAGACCAGCAGTTGGGTCAACTGTTAAAAATTGGAAGAGGCAGGGAGCTGGTTAATGCTGGAAGCAAAATGGTGTTTTCCTA
>ULRP01014985.1_pt1 | contig 17634 bp, 14 predicted proteins | sample 1955521 | NCBI WGS metagenome assembly ULRP01 (sample SAMEA4835685, study PRJEB28245) | human gut metagenome | biome: gut microbiome; material: fecal sample | place: Denmark | collected 2008
TACGTAAAATTTTACCCTATATTTTGTTCTTCGCGCTTGGTTTCGGCGGGATATACTCCGAATTCTTCGTCCATATCGAAACATTCGACGTTATCGTACGCCGCAAGTTTGCAAATAGAAACTTCGTAAGCGGTCATGGTCCTGCTTTCGTCTTCCGAAATCTTCTTGACGTATTCGCGGCTCTGTATTCTGCCCGCGATAGCGATTTTCTCGCCGACGGCAAGATTGCGGACGAATCTCGCGTTTCTGCCCCAGGCGATACACGGAATATAGTCCGATTTATTATACGCGCGGTTGACCGCTATAAGCACGTCGGCTATCTCTCTCGAAAAGGGAGTGGTTCGGTACACGGGCGGCTTGCATATATACCCCGACAGCACGACGTTGTTGGGGTTTTTAACCTGCGGAGCGTCGATAATTTCTTTTATAAACACCGTCAGCATGAGTTTGCTTTTACCGTCGAGAAGTTTATTGTAACTTCTGAACTGCCCTATCGCGCTTATATGCGAGCCGACTTTAAGCGAATAACTCTCTATAAGTCTTTCCGACACCGTTACGGGAAGAATATCCGCTTGCCCCGATAGGCGTTTTACGGATACTTCGGTTTCGTAGAAGCCTTCGCCGTATACTTCGTGAGAATATTTCGCTTCGGAAACGATTTCGCCCCTTACGAACACTCTGTTGTTTTGCTTTTCGTCGTTAATCATTATATATCTCCTTTTGTAACTTATCGTAAGTTACTTTTTATTTTTTAATCTGCGCGCCGTCGGAACGAATTTCGTAATTTTCTTTATATATAAGGTCGTCGATCCGTACGAACTCGTACCCGTCGGCAAGCAACGGCCCGAATATAAGCGGAAGACTTTCCGCCGTATGCAATCCGTTGTTGTGCATAAGTATTATCGAACCGCTCTTCACCCTTTTAAGCACCCGCGCGGCTATTTTGTCGGCGGATAAATCTTTCCAGTCAAGACTGTCGACGTCCCATTGTATCGGGTAAAGCCCGAGTTCTTCGGCGCAGGTTATCACTTTGTCGTTATAATCGCCGAACGGCGGTCGGAAAAGCGTCACTTTCCGACCCGTAACCTTTTCTATCGCGGCTTTCGACGAAGTCAATTCGGCTTTTATCTCATCGCGAGATAATTTGCTCATTTTCGGATGAGTTTTCGAGTGGGTTTCGAGTCCGTGTCCTTTCCCTACTATTTTTTTCGCATAGTCGGGATATTTTTCCACCCAGAACTGAACGGCGAAAAAAGTACATTTAACGTTATACTTTTCCATTGTAGACAAGAGTTCGTCGGTATGCTCCACGCCCCAGGCGCAGTCGAAAGAAATCGCTATTTTCTTGTCTTCTCTTTCAACCGAATATATCGGTAACTTTCTTTTGGCGGTGGCGAACGTGTAGAGCGTGTACGCCCCGCTGTATTTTACCCCCGCCGCAAGGCAGAAAATCGTTATCGCCGCAAGTATAAACGCCGCAACGCGTTTCGTTTTTGCCATTCGCTTTTACCCCTTTATTTTAACATAAGAAATCAGTCGAAAAACGGGAAATCCTCGGCGCGAAAGTCGAATTTTCGCGCGTTTAAGACGTCGTTTCCCGTTAGATTCTATGCCGCGATAAAAAGCCGTATGCCGCCGCCGAAAAAAATATCGGAAAATCGCGTAAAAACGATTGACATATAAAAGCCATAAGAATATAATAACACTCGTTGGTTTAGAGATTGTAAACTTTTCGTTTAACTAAACTTAACGCTCTAAACTTTTGGTTTAACTGAACTTAACGCGTTAAACTTTTTGTTTAATTATAAAACCGAACGAGAAAAAACGCGGAGGGAATCGAAGTGGAACTCGGAACTAAAATCAAACAATTACGGCTGCATTGCGCGCTCACGCAGGAAGAACTCGCCGACAGGTGCGAACTCACTAAAGGCTATATAAGTCAACTCGAAAACGACCTTACCAGCCCGTCGATCGCAACGCTCGTGGATATTCTTTCGGCGCTCGGCACCAACCTTAAAGAATTCTTTTCGGAAGAGGAAGAAGAAAAAATCGTCTTCAAAGAAGACGACTTCATAGAAAAAGATACGGGCGCGGTAAAAATAAACTGGCTTGTGAACAACGCGCAGAAAAACGCCATGGAGCCTTTGATAGTCGAACTCATGCCCGGCAAATTCACCGAAGCGGACGTTCCGCACGAAGGCGAAGAATTCGGTTACGTGCTTTCGGGCAGCGTAATCGTGCATATCGGCAACAAAAAATACCGTTGCAACAAGGGCGAAAGTTTTTACTTTTCGGCGTCCAAAACTCACTATATGGAAAATCCGACCGACAGAGTCGCGAAATTTATCTGGGTAGCCACTCCCCCTACGTTTTAAGGAGAACACAAATGGAAAAAGACGAAAAAATCATTGAACTTATCGGCGTCGAGAAGGTCTTTGACGGGCAAACGGCGGTAGAGAACTTCAATCTCTACGTCAGAAAGGGCGAATTCATCACCTTTTTGGGACCTTCGGGTTGCGGTAAATCCACGACTCTTCGCATGATCGCGGGTTTCGAACTCCCCACCAAGGGCAAAATTTTGTTGAACGGCAAAGATATAACGAACCTGCCCCCTTACGAAAGGCCGATAAACACCGTATTTCAACGTTACGCGTTGTTCCCGCACCTTAACGTGTACGACAACATAGCGTTCGGGCTTAAACTCAAACGCTATCGCAACACCTACGTAGACAAAAAAGGCAGAACGATCGTAAAAACCGAAAAACTCTCGAAAGAAGCGATTGACGCGAAAGTTTCCAGGGTTCTTAAACTCGTCGATCTCGAAGAATTCGAAAAACGCGACGTAACCACTCTTTCGGGCGGACAGCAACAGCGTATCGCCATCGCAAGGGCAATCGTCAACGAACCCGAAATTCTTCTTTTGGACGAACCGCTCGGCGCGCTCGACCTTAAAATGCGTAAAGATATGCAACTCGAACTTAAAGCAATGCACGACAAACTCGGCATTACCTTTATATACGTAACGCACGATCAGGAAGAAGCGCTTACGATGAGCGACACCATAGTCGTTATGAAAGACGGCGAAATTCAGCAGATCGGCACTCCGAAAGACATCTACAACGAGCCGAAAAACGCCTTCGTAGCGGACTTCATCGGCGAAAGCAATATCTTTTCGGGCACCATGGTCGGCGACAAAAAGGTACGCTTCATAAACAAAGTGTTCGACTGCGTAGACGACTTCCCGAAAAACGAAAAAGTAGACGTCGTCGTCCGTCCCGAAGACGTGTTCCTCGTGGACGAAGGCAAAGGTCAGGTTGACGGCGTCATCTCCTCTTCGATTTTCAAAGGCGTTCACTACGAAATGGTCGTTATGGTAGGCAAAACCGAAATCGTCGTACAGGACACCATCGAAAGAAAAGAAGGCACGAAGTGTTCGGTTATCATCCGCCCCGACGACATACACATAATGGCTAAGGAATTCGACGCCAACCGCTATACGGGTTATATCACCAAAAAGAACACCGTATGTTTCGCGGGCGGAGAATTCGAATGCGACGTAACTCAACTCTACGAAGGCAGCCGTCTTGACGAAGAAGGATACCTTATCACCAAAGAGGGCGAAAAAATCGACCTTACGGACGTGGACGTAAACGTAGAAGTCGGTCTTAAAGACATCGAGATTATAGACAACGACGAAGACGGCAACGTCGCGGGTACGATTATTCAGATAGTTTACAAGGGCGATCACTATCAGATCATTATCCGTACCGACGAAGAGGAAGAAGACTTCGTAGTGGACACCGAATACACCTGGAACGAAAACGACCGCGTTTCGGTCAAGATTCCTCCCGAAAAAATCAAACTTACCTTAAAGGCGGCGACGAAGTAAAATGAAAGCGTTGAAATTTTCGAGAAAGCATCTCGGAATCCCCTACGCGGTGTTTATGCTCGCGTTCGTGGTATTTCCTCTGCTGCTTATAATTCTCTATGCGTTTACGGTCGAAAACCGCGAAGTCGTAACCAACGATATTACCGCGTTTTCGTTCTCCTTTTCCAACTTCACGGCGTTCTTCTCGTCGTCTACGAACATACGCGCGATATATATAAGTTTCGCGCTTGCGATTTTAACGACCGTTATCTGTCTTTTGATCGCCTACCCCGTCGCGTATATACTTGCCCGTTCCAGAATGAAAACCCGCTCGGTGCTGTTAATGATCTTTATTCTGCCCATGTGGATTAACTTCGTTCTTCGCACGGCGGCTATGAAAGAATTGCTTTTCGCAATGGGGTTTTACAACTCCAACAAAATGAGTTTCTTCAACACGGTCGTCGGCATGGTTTACGACTATCTGCCGTTTACGATATTGCCACTTTACACCGTGCTTATAAAACTCGATAAAAACGTACTCGAAGCGTCGCAGGACTTGGGCGCGACGAGCGCGCAGACTTTTTTCAAAGTAGTAGTGCCTATGTCCGCGCCGGGAATCGTCAGCGCGGTAACCATGGTACTGCTCCCGACGACCACGAGTTACGTCGTTTCCGACACTTTGGGCAACGGCAACGTAACGATTATCGGCAAACTCATCGAAGACCAGTTCTCGACCATGTTCGACTGGCACGCCGGTTCGGCAATAGCGATGATCTTGCTCGTGCTTATCTTTATAACTATGTTCGTAACGAATAAATTTTCCGACGGCGAAGAAGTCAACACGCGAGGAGGCGGATTATGGTAAAAAAAGTTCTCAAATGGGTTTATCTCTTTCTCGTAATCGCCTTTTTATACGCCCCGATAATTCTGCTTACCATTTACTCTTTCAACCTTTCTCCGTCTATCGGCGTATGGTCGAAAGAATGGGGTTTCAAACTCTATAAACAACTCTTCACCGACGAAAGTCTTAAAACGACCGTAATCAATACGATAGTGCTTGCCCTTCTTGCGGCAACCTGTTCGACGATACTCGGTACGCTTGGCGCGATAGGCTCGTTCTATTCCAGAAAGAAAGTCAGAAAAGCCCTCGATTCGGTTACGAATATCCCCGTCATAAACGCCGAGATAGTAACCGCAATATCGATTGCGCTCGTATGCACGATGTTCGCTTTCGGAAGAACTTACGCTTCGCTTTTAATCGGGCATATCGTGCTTTGCTTCCCGTTCGTGTATCTGTCGGTACTGCCGAAACTCAAACAACTCGACGGCAACCTGTACGAAGCGGCGTTAGACCTCGGCGCAAGTCCGACGAAAGCCCTGTTTTCCGTCATATTGCCCGAGATTATGCCGGGCGTCATAAGCGGCTTTATGCTTGCGATAACCTTGTCGCTGGACGATTATATCGTTACCACGTTTACGCGTCCGCCGACGTTCGACACCATTTCCACTTACGTTTTCGACGCCTACGCCAAGGGCGGAAAAGGTTCGTCCGTACCCGCTTTAAGGGCTTTGTCGGCGATAATATTCCTTATAATGGTAATCTTCGTAGTCGTCAGAAACTTACTTGCGATCAGGAGGGCTAAAAAGAATGAAAAGAAAATTTAGTTTGTGCCTTGCCGCGGTCGTCGCCGCGGGCGCGCTTCTGCCGCTTACTTCCTGCAAAAAAGAAACGGTCGAATATCTGAACGTTTTCAACGCCGAAGAATATATCTCGGAATTCGACGAAGAGGGGGGAACTCTCGACGTTATCGCCGAGTTCGAAAAGTACGCTTCGAAAGAACGCGGACATACGGTAAAAGTAAAATATTCGACTTTCGGCACGCTTGAAAACATGTACAACGAGTTACAACTCACCAAGCGTAAAAGCGGCAACGGCTACACGTATTCGTACGATCTCGTCTGCCCGTCCGACTATATGATTCAGCGTATGATCAAAGAGGACATGCTCGAAAAATTCGACGTTGACGAAGCCGGCAAATACGAAAAAGTGGGTAACTACAACGACTACGCTTCGCCGTTTATCACCGACCTTTTCGAGGGCAAGGGCTGGAACGAATACGCCGTCGGCTACATGTGGGGTACTATGGGTTTTATCTATAACCCCGAAGTTTTAGCCGAAAACAACTCGGAATTCGCAGCCGCGATAAAAGGCGTAGAAAACCAAAAAGAACTCGTAAAAAAGTATGAAGATTTCGTCGCCACGTGGGAACTTCCCTGGAACAGTTACTACAAGAATTTAGGCACGATTAAAGACAGTATCCGCGATACCTACGCTTTAGCCGTCGGCTACGTTTACCGCGACGCGCTTAAAAAACTCAACGCTATTTACTCCGACGCGGAAGTTCACGACCCGACTAAAATCACGGTCGAAGAATATCGCGACATACTCGTTAAAATCTTCAACAACGTAGACAGCAATCTCGTCGAAGACGTAAAATCGCTTGACGAAGTAAAGAAATACGAGAACGAAGAAGGAACGCAGAGGGCGATAGAAATCGTCAGACAGGCTCAGGAAGCCCTTAAAGGCGAAACCACGGTAAAGGCTGCGGAACGCGAGTTAAAAACGCTTAAAACCAACGTTTACGGCTTTGAAGTGGACAGCGGAAAGAAAGATATGGCGGCAGGCAAAATAGCCATAAACTTCGCCTGGTCGGGCGACGCGGCTTATACGCTCGATCTTGCCGACGATGACGACGGCGCCACTCTTTACTACGCCGTACCCAAAGAAGGCAGCAATATCTGGTTCGACGCGTGGGTTATGCCGAAAGGCGCGAATAAAGACCTCGCGCAGATGTTCGTAAACTTCTTGTCCGACCCCGAAATCGCAATATCCAATATGGATTATATCGGTTACGTAAGTCCTATCGCGGGCGACGACGTATTCGATTATATCTGCGACGCGGAAAGTTACGATTTAACTCTGGAACCCGACGCGGTTCATACCGAAATGCTTGACTACACCTACTTTTTCTCGAACGTTTCGGACGATAAAAAGACAGACGGAAAAGTCATAGTTTATTCAAAGGTGGAAAATATCGGCAGACAACTCACCGTGCAGTACCCGACGAAAGACGTAGTGGATCGTTGCGCGATAATGACGGCTTTCAATCGTAACGAACTGAAAAAAGTAAACGCCATGTGGAGCGACGTAAAAGTAGGTAATCTGCCCTTGTGGCTGCTTATATCCGTACCTGCGGTAATAGTATTCGCGTTGCTTTTGTGGGTAACGCTCGCGATACTCAAAAAACACGGAATAAAAATCAGATTACCGAGGCGCAATTACGGAACTCTTATTTCGAGCGAACGAATCAAATAATTTATTTTATATAGAAAATCCGCGTGGCAATCGGGAAGTTTCCCGACCGCCGCGCGGATTTTTATTATTAAACGTCTTTGCGTCAATGCCGAGTTGCACCTTGCCTTCCCTATCGGGGAAGGTGGCAACAAGCGTAGCGCAGTTGACGGAAGAGGTCAAACAACGAAATTTTTATATATACGCTTATAGTATAAAACTCTCGTACATGGCCTCTATCGGCACTCCGTGCCACTTTCCCCGATAGGGAAAGCATTTTTTCAGGTTTCTGCTTACGCTTTAACCGTATCGTCAAGCGTAACCGGCTTCGGGTTGACGTTCGCGACTACGCTTCTCATTTGCTTCGTCGAGAACAAAAACGCCGCGACCACCACGTCGATAGCAAGATCTACGAGTACGAAAGAGTTGTAGGCGAAACTGTAACAAATGGGCGACATGTGCCAATCGTTGCCCCATACGCCGAATACGAAATATCCGCTTAATACGTGCGAAATATATCTGAACACGCAGGCGATCGTCATACCCGTGATAATTTCGGCAATCATGTTTCCTTTAAGGAATTTGAATTTTTTAGCAATGCCCGCAAGACCGATAGACGCAAACGCTATGGGATAATCGAGCAAAATCTGCATCCATTCGTAAACCTGCGGATTCTGAATGAACTGTAACACGCCGTAAATAAGTCCCGCGAAAACGCCCTTTCTCGCTCCGAACATATAGGAATAAACCATAAGCGGAAGCATACTTGCAAGAGTTATCGAACCGCCCATAGGAAGCGAGAAAAACTTAACGTAAGAAAGCGCGAAAGAAAGCGCGATACAAACGCCCGCGTAAGCGAGATTTCTCGACGCGCTCGCCGTTCCTTCGTCTTTGCCGAATATAAACGCCAAAGCGATTATCGCGACGACGAGCAAAGCGGAAAGTATATAGTACGCCGTTTTATGTAAAGGTTCTACGACGTTTTCGGTGTAAGACTTAGAATATCTTATCGATACGACAAGCGCGATTGCATACGCCGTTACTACCGCAAAAGCGATATAAACGAAATATTTGTACGCCTTGGGCGCAAACTTTTTCAGGATAACGCCCACCGCAACCAGCAACAAAAGCGTTGCGAAGAATCCGACGAAAAGCCAGAACGCGCCGTCGATTTCGCCCTTATATTTAAGTCTTTTGAGTTGAAAGAACAAAATAACCGTTATAAGCGAAACGGCAAAGCCGACTATCGCGCCGATTTCTGTCTGTTTGCACTCTTTCGTAAGGTCTTTTTTACCTTTAAGCGCGTAAAAGGCGATTAAAGCAATGACGAGCGCGACCGCAAACACGGCGCAGACTATAAGCGAAAACTCCTGCGCGGCGGCTATCAATAACTTGTATTGATTTTTGAGTTTTGTGTAATAGCCCGTATCGTTTCCTTCTTCGTCTAAAACTATGACCGCTTCTTTATAAGCGTTGCTTTTCGCAAGCGGTAAAAATACCGCGAACGCCGCGACTACTACGATCACCCCGACGACTACGCCGAGCGAAAAACGCATGGCGACCGCAAAATTCGCTCTGTTTTTCATCGTGGTAAGCGCAACGCCTGCCGCCAGAACGAGCAGAATTGCGACCGAGAACCATACGGCGAGCGTTCCTACGCCCTGATACATAGTATCGAACGCCGCCTTACCTACTTTTAACAATTCGTTAAAATCTTTCATAAATAAACTCCTTTGATTATTTATCGTTTTGTGCTTGTAATATCTTTATAACGTCATTTATAACGTCATTGCGAGACCCTTTACGGGTCGCGGCAATCCCGAAGATTGGAGTACGGGTGAATATGTACTGTCATTCTGAACGCAGTGAACCCCCCTAGGCAGGTCGCCCCCTCTCCGGCACGCTACGCGCGCCACCTCTCCCGCTTCAACGGGAGAGCATACTCCCGGAAGGGGAAACCTACGGTCTAGCCTTCCCTATCGGGGAAGCAAATAAAAAACCCCTCTACACGAATAACGCATAAAGGGGCGAAACGCCAAAAAAACTCATTCCCCAGTCAAGCATTACCTTGTCGGGTTCAACGGGTATAATCTCAGCCGTAGCGATGACGCGCAGGCACCCCAAGCGATTAAATTCGGATATAGTATATTCTTATTCTTTCGATTTGTCAACGATTTTGATTAAAATTTATTCCTGTTTGCGTTTCACCCCGTTATTGCGTCAATGCCGTACTTTATCTTGCCTTCCCTATCGGGGAAGGTGGCAACAAGCGTAGCGCAGTTGACGGAAGAGGTCAAACAACGAAATTTTTATATATACGCTTATAGTATAAAACTCTCGTACATGACCTCTATCGGCACTCCGTGCCACTTTCCCCGATAGGGAAAGCATTGCCCTACACCGTCTTTGCGTAGGAGCAAAGCGACCGCGGCAACCTTAGGCAGGGTCGCCCCCTTTGTCGCTTCGCGACATTTTCCCCGTTTCAGCGGGGACATTTACCCTGCAATAATGGGCAGAGTGGCTTATATGCCGGACAAAAAACTGCGGGGCGAGAGAAAATCTCTCGCCCCGCAGACTATTAACAGTCGCATTTATTATTTGTATTCTACAACTTTGTAAGCGGTTTCGTTATTAACGTTGAAACTCGAATCTAAACCGGGATATTGAGAACGAACGTCTACAACCAAATAATTCGGCGTCGTAATATCGATATCCGCGTCGCCTATCTTACCTGCGGTAACTTTACCCGTGTTAGAAAGGTTGATTACGACGTCTTTACCGATCGTGGTATTGCCCGCACGCATTAAAACGCCTACGCCGTCGGTAACATTGAACGTTCCTCCGTTAAGCACTACCGTATCTTTGTTGGCAACGTAAACGCCACAAGCAATATAACCGTCAGTTTGAATATTCGCATTGAATTTACCGCCGTTTACGATAATTTCGCAACCTTCTGCTTCGGCGCCGTTAGTCGAGATAACGGAATTATCTTTTGTGGTAAACGTTCCGTTGTTTACGGTGAGTTTACTACCGCCGAACAGAGCGAACGCACATTCCTGTGCAGTATAGTTACCGCCGTTTACAACGACTTCGCCGCCCCTGACATCGAACACATAATTGCCCGAATCAACCATTCCGCCGTCGATAGTAAGTTTTGCTCCGCTTTTAACCGTTACAAAATTCTTTTGCGCCTTTACAGTCTTACCGTTCAGATACAAATTAACGTTAGATTCTTCTATCGTTAAAGCAGTCGCGAGCGTTATGTCGGCATTAAGTATGACGTTTCCGCCATTTTTTAAGGCAGCCCTCAATTCGTCTTCGGTGCTAACAGCATCACCTTTAACAACCGTGTACCAAACGTCGCCGTTTGCTTTGGTTTCGCTGACGACTTTGTAACCGTCGGCTACGAAGTTGGTGTTCGCGCCTTCCGCCTGACAATTAGCGGGGTTGAAGTTTACGAACGTTCCGCCCGTTACGATTATCTTCGCCGTACCGTTTGCACGGTTAGCGTCGTAGCAGTTAAGCACGAATTCGTTTGCCTTGTTTACATCGGGATATTTCTGCTGTACCGAATAGAAACCGCCTTTTATGTAAGCCGTTCCTTCCAGAACGTAAACGGCGTGAACGTTACCGATAAACGTACCGTCTTCGATTACGAGTTCCGAACCATCCCGTACGTCGACCGCGTAGCAGTCGTTTTCTTTAGCCTTGAATGTTCCGTTACCTTTCACCGTGAGCGCGGCTCCGCCTTGCGCCGAAACGAGCGACCATGCTCCGGTGCCTTCGTTCCAGATGTCGGCGGTGTTGGCAACGGTTTTGCCGTTCGCGTTAATAGTCGCTTTACTTCCGTTGACTTTAATTTCTTTCGATGTTGCAAGATCTGCGGAAATAGTAAGGTCGCCCGTCAAAACGACTTCTTCACCTTGGCTTATCGCATTAAGCACGTCCGAAACGGGAAGGACCACATAAAACGTATCTTCACTATCTTCGTATTTCATAGAAACAACGGTGTAACCGTCGGCTACGAAGTTGGTGTGTTCGCCTTCCGCTGTATTGTCGGCAGGGTTGAAGTTTTTGAAAATTCCGCCTTTAACGATAATCTTCGCGGTTTCGTTCTTGTATGCGGAATCGATGCAGTTAAGCAGGAAGTTATAACCGTATCTAGGGTCGTCGTAAGGCTCAACGGCAAAGATTCCGCCGTTTATCGTAAGTTCGCCCTTTTGTACCTGTACGGCAGTGCCGCCGCCGTAATAATTACCGCCGTTTATCGTAAGTTTCGCGCCGTTACGAACATTTATGCCGTAACCGCCGTTAATACCGGTATCGATACCGCCGTTGTCGTCGGCGTTGATGGTCGTATCGGCGTCAACGATAAGCGCAGTGAAGTTCTTAGCGTTGTTCCCCATATTATCGGGGGTCTTTATCTTTGCGTTAAGATTGAGCGTCGTAGGCTCTTTTATCGACAAACTGCTTGCTACGGTGTCGGGAGCCTTGGTGATAACTACGTCTTTGTCAAGAACGGCGTTTTCACTGGAAATAGCCTTTTCAAGCACTCTCACGTCTTCGGTAGTATTGACCGCAAGCGTGTTTTCCGGCACTTCGGGGAAATCTTCTACCGAAGCGTTGCCTTGTACCGCTTCTACTTTATAAGTCAACTTACAAGCAGTGTTGTTGCAGGTCGCCCCTTCGGGAAGACTGATGACTACGGGAATAGCGGCTATCTGTTGTCCCGCTTCGAGAAGAGCGTACTTCGTGCCGGAAGTATAACCGTAGAATTTTTTGTCGTTCAAAGTAATATCGAGCGAAGAAAACAACCCGTTATCTTCAACCAAAGACATAACCATACGATACTTTATGGCTACGTTACTGCGGTTTACTACTTCAACCTTGAATTTTACCGTATCCTTCGGCAAAACGTTACTGAGCGTAACGGTATGGGCACCTTCGTCAAACGTAGCGTCGCCGCTGAAGAGTTTACCGTTTACCGTTTCGCCGTTTTCGTCTACGTAAGACTTCTGAATATCGGCGACGGTAGCCGTAACTTCGACGTTACCCGAAGTAACGGCGATATTTACGCTGCTGCTCGAACTGAACAATGCGAACGTCGCGCCCGCAACAAGACTTGCGCACATTATTATGGCGAGAATAGCCGTAATAATTACGCTTCTTTTTGCATTTTTCATTATTTATTCTCCTTTTTTCTACTAAGGGCGAAATGCCCTATTCAAAAAAATCAAAATATATTGTTTGTTTTTTCAGACTTCCCATTGGGGGAATGCGTAATATTTGTCATTGCGAACCCCTTGCGGGTGAAGCAATCCCGAAGATTGGAGTACGAACGACCTTATAAGCCGCTCCGACTTCTATTGCGGGGTAATTATGTAATTACGCTTTTACGACCGTATACCAAACGTCGCCGTTTGCTTTGGTTTCGCTGACAACTTTATAACCTTCGGGAACGAAGTTCGTGCCTGCGCCTTCCGCTTTATTGTCGGCAGGGTTGAAGTTTACGAACGTTCCGCCGGTGATAGTAACCTTTGCGGTGCCGTTCTTGAAGTTGGCGTCGTAGCAGTTAATCAAAACCCCGTAACCGTCTTGTACGTTATTGCTGTTCAATTGTTGAATATCAAAGAAACCGCCCTCGATAACGAGTTCGCCTTCATATACGTAAATCGCGGTTACGTTACCGATAAAATTACCGCCCTTGATAACCAATTTCGCGGTCTTGTCGTAAACGTCCGCCGCATAGCAGTCGTCTTTTTTCGCCTTGAAATTACCGCCCATAACGGTTACGTTGGCAGTTTCACGAGCGGAAACGAGCGACCACGCATTAGTCGTAGAATCCCAAAGGTCAGCCGTATTCGCAACGGTTTTATCGGTAGCATCGATAGTAACGTCGCCGCCGGTAACCGCTAAAACTCCGTCAACGGTAACGCCTTCGGTCAATTTAAGGTAGAGTTTTCCGTCTGCCGCAACGTTCTTGATAGCGTTCTGAACTTCGTCAGCCGTAGTCGCAACCGTAACTGCGCCGTTGTTGAACACCGTAAGACCGTCCTTCGACATTACGGGCGTTCCGTCTTTATACGCAAGTTTATGACCGTTACAATCAATTATAACATTTTTACCGAACGCAAAATTAAGTGGAATATTTGCATAATCTGCGCCGACTAAAACTACGTTGTTGTTTAACTTCGCTTCGTCCTTGATATATGCACTCTTAACTATTTTTGCTATAGTCCAATCATCCTCGCCTTCACCGATTACGGCTTTGCCATAACCTGTGCCGACGTGATCGTTGCTATATACAATATACCAATATCCGCTCTTTTCAACGTGGTATCCCTTTGCAACCTCAACTTCGCCGGGGTTATCGGTCAAGGGGTTAAAGTTATAGAATCTGCCGCCTTTAACGATTATCTTCGCATTGCTGCCGTCTTTGCAGTTAAGCGTCCACTTCGGAGTCTTGCATTTGAACTTACCGCCGTTGATTTCGATAACCGCATTGTCATCGGCGTAAATCATATCGTACTGATCGTCGGTACCAGTAATTTCCTGAGAGAAATAACCGCCGTTGATAATAACTTTCGAATTGCCGGAAGCCCATACCGCAACGGCGCCATGGTCTTTTTCAACCGCCTTAACGTCCGCTTCTACAGTTATCTGCGCATTTCTTTCCGCCTGAACAGCACCCCAACGTCCGTTTCCGTAAACGGATTCGGTAACGATCGTAGATCCGGAAGAAGACGATACGCTGTCAACAGGATATTCGGTTGCGTTCGTCTGAGCAGCAGTCAAAGTTATAGACATATTCTTAACTTCGAGATTCTGATACTCGTTCTTCGCGTTTTCATTCATCTCGCCGAAAATTTCGACTTCTTTGTCTTCGTTAGCCGCAAGAATTTCGTTTTCCAAAATCGCGCCGCCGACGGAAACCGCTTTTTCTTCGCCTCCGTCAACCTTAACGCGGAAAGTCAAAACGTCAAGCAATAACGAATCCGACATACCGTTGAATTCGAGTTTATATTTAAGTCTGAGGTTACCTTTGTTCACAACCTGAAGTTTGGGAAGTTTGAACTTGTAACCGGGAGCCCAAAGACCGTTGTCTTCGTCTGCCGCATCGGTACGGATAAACGAAAGCGTCTTGCCGTTTGCGTCAACCCATTGTTCGTTTTCTTCGTCCCACATATTAAGGCCGACCTTCAACGTACCCGAAACGATTTTGTTTACGCTTATTTTTGCCGAATCGGTGAACCACGCGTAAGTGCCGCCGATCATAAGGCTGAAGCAAAGAGCGATAGTAAGTATCGCCGAAACGATTACGTTTCTTTTTGCATTTTTCATTATCTCTTTTTCTCCTTTTGAGATTTTACCGTAATTATACCGTCGTTTCGGCAGGAACGTATTGTTCAGCCATGACTATAAGGTCGAACGTAACTTCTTTACCCTGCGCGGCGTTGCCCGCAAGAGAGTTAAACACGATCTTAACTGTAAACTTTTCTTCCGTAGCGTTCTTTTGAACCAACTTGTCGGAAACTATTATTTTGCCGTTTTCGATTTTACAATCCGATAACTTCGTACCTTCGGCCGCGCCGTTTACGTAAACCGTCAATTGTTCGGCAAACGCGAGATTTTCGGCGGTAGTAGCGGAGTCGAGTTCTATCGCAACCCGATAATTGAACGCAACGGTGCCTTTGTTGATAACGTGCATTTCGACTTCGTACCACGAACCCGGCGCGATTTTTTCGTCGCCTATACCGAAAACGTTTTCACTCGTCGCAGCGGAAAAATCTCTGGCTGTGGCGTCTTCGGTTTTCGTCGGCATACCGGTAGCAGCGTCCGGAACGGATTTAACGAGTTTAGTACGCGTAAGTCCGAGTTCGAGCGTACCTGCCTGCAAGTGGTTGGTAACTTCTACGTTGTCTGAAAATAACGCGTACGTTCCCGCAACCCCAATCGACACCGAAAGCATTATCGTTAACGCCGCCGAAAGCAATGCTTTTAACTTTTTCACGTTAAGTTCCTCCTTTCTTGTTTTTTACTTCTCTTCGGTCGACTCCGCGGCTCTTTTCTGCCTGCGGCGAAGTTTTGCCTGTTCTTTCTTATAAGCGCGTTCTTCTTCGATCGCGTTTATCGCTATCTGCATACTGTCTTTAACGGCGGAAAGCGTCGCATCGTCTACGACTTTTATAGTCGCGGGGGCTTGCTTGACTTCCACCCTGTTTTCGCTTACGTAGTTCTTGAACGCAAGGTTAGGAATTACGAGTTCGCAAATGACGATTTCGCGTTTGATTTTAAGTCTTACCAAACGGTTTTTACCTACTTTGTACTCCTCGTAGTTCGCGTTCTTATAACGCTTGCTGCCCTCTACCGTGTTGGCGAAACGGACGATCTCGTCGTAATACCCCTTGAACTCGGGGGTAAGTTCGAAATACTTCTCGTCGAGAGTCTTCGTGCCGGTCGCGAAATTGACGACGCCGTCGTCTTCCGCTTCTTCGGCATCTTCTTCCGTAACAGCCGTTTCTTCGGCTGCGGGTTCTTCTTTGGCGGGTTCTTCCGTCGGTTCTTCAACCTCGGGTTCTTCCGTCTGTTGCGGCGCAGGCGCGGGCTGGTATACGACTACGGGCGTTGCCGTGGCGGCTTCGCTCGCATTTTTCTTTGCGCGTTCTTCGGTAACGATATCTCTCGTAACGACGACGACGCAAAAAATGCCGATTATCAGTACGACTGCAATGAAACAAATCATCAATACGTACATTTTCTTGTCCTCCCGTATTTATTACAACGTTTTTGTTTTTGTCTTTTCTTTGTCATGTTGATCGTGGGCGAAACGTCGCCCGGAAAGGCAACGCCGTCGGACTTTATTTTACCGTCATATACACTCCGCGGCAATCCACCCTTCCGGGAGATTCTTCGCTTCGCTCAGAATGACAGTAGAAAGTCGGAGATTCTTCGGCTAAGCCTCAGAATGACAGTACGTTTTACTCCGTCCGTTCTTTTTGAGTGTCGGCCGATTCTTCGGGGGCGGCGGCGTTCTGCAAAGCCGCGAGTTGTCGTTTTAACTCTTCGATCTCGTCGTCTTTATTCGCCTGTTCTTCTTTACGTTTGTTCTTTTTGTCCTCGCCCAGAACGTTCACTATTCTGAATATCTGTATGACTATCATCAACAGACACGGAACGATTACCACGCACACGATGCCTACGGGTTTTTTCAATACGTATACGCAAAGCCCCAGCAGGTAACTCTGCCCCGTAACCTTTCCTATTATGTAAGTAGTGGTTGCGGGAGTGTCAACTTCGGTATCTATAACCTGCTCGGCGGGCTCGTTGGCTTTGCTCGATTTATAATCGCCTTTAAGCGTTATTATATACCCGTCGCCGGTTTCCTTTTTTTCTATCTTGATAACCCGGTGAGTTATTATCTTGCTGTCGCCGTCGTAATTGTCTTTATTCGCCGCGTTTTCTCTGTTATACTGGAAAGTAAGCACGTCGCCGACTTTAAGCGTTTTATACCACTCTTTTATTTTTTCAACATCAGTAGGGGCGGTCTTGATAAACACGCACGACTTGACTTTTATGCTCTTTACCTTGTACTTGCTTACGTCGGTGTAGGCGCATTTTTCCATCGACCCCGACTGAACGAAACGAAGTTGATACCCGAAAATCGTAGCCGTACCGTCTTTGCTCTTTTTCGCGTTGACGGTAACTATCATCGTAAACAACGCGAGCAGTAAAACTATTACTACTACCACGTCTAAAACGATATTCGCAACCTTCTTTGCGATCGTTACGCCGCTTTTCGGCGATTTCGTAACGTTTTCAACTTCTTTCTGCCCTTCTTCTTCCATTTCACTTAAACCCTTACAGTTTATTTGACTTCTTCCACCGTCTTGCTCGTAATCTTCAGCACGAAATCGGCAGTCGCGCCCATATATTCGTTATCGCGGTCGTCCGCCGTCGGTCTGAATTCGAAAATAATCTTAATCTTGCCGGCATTTTTGCCAAGTTCGAAATTTTTGCCGTAAACGTCTTTAAGAAGTTCCGTCTTTTCGTTCGCGCCGTATCGTATGGTTACGTATACGACTTCCGCAAGTTTACCTTTGCCTTTGGTAAATTCAAGGTTTACGTCGAGATCCCCCGCCGGAACGATTTCGTAACTTCTTTTGTCGGTAGGATTAAAATCGTTGAAATTGACGGAATACTTTTTGACGCCCGCGCGATCGACGGCCGTTTCCGCGTTCAACGAGTGTACGGCAGGCGTTTCGGACTTGTTTTTCCGATAAGCAACGATACCTATGGTAACGCCTATCATAGACATAGCCACGCAAGCGACGATCAGCAGCGACATTACTTTTTTAGTCATATTCTCGTTTCTCCTTAGCCATTAGAGATTTGAACTAATCGAGCCTTAAAGTCA
>ULRP01029849.1_pt1 | contig 17532 bp, 14 predicted proteins | sample 1955521 | NCBI WGS metagenome assembly ULRP01 (sample SAMEA4835685, study PRJEB28245) | human gut metagenome | biome: gut microbiome; material: fecal sample | place: Denmark | collected 2008
TTCCCACGGCGGCGTATCCGTCGCGGGGGCGTTTTTCGGGGTCGCTTCGGCGGCCGGAGGCGTGAGCGGCGAAACGGTGGGTTGCGGCGTAACAACCGGTGCGGCCGGAGGCGTTGTGCTCGCGGGGGCAGGTTGTGTGGACTGTATCGGCTGTGCGGGTTGTGCCGGCACGTCGGCAACCGTCTTCTGCGGTACGTCGGACGCATGGAAGAAATCGCGCTTCGGCGCGGAGGTGTGCGCTGCTACGGGACGCGGATAGGAAAGACTGTTGTCGTTCGGAATGATGTCGTCGATATCGGTATCGGCCGGCAATACCGGCGACGAGGCCGCAGAAGCGGTATTCGGCGCGTTTTTCCTTGCCCCGATATGCAATTCTTCACGGAAAAACCGTTCGGTTTCCGCACGGTCGGTACGGAAAAGCGAGGAATCCGCATTGTTTCCGGTGTTGCCGAACGCGCCCGCATTCTCGCGGCGGATCGGAATGGACGTATTCTGAGCCGCGTTACGGTAGCGGTCGTCCGTAACGGTAATCTTCGCAAATTCTTCCAATGTATGCGGATTTTCACCCGCGAGGTCGGCCGCACGACTGCCGATGTGCGCGTCGCGCTTCCGGTCAAGATAACTGTAGGAAGTATCCACACCGTGGCGCGTATCGTTATTCCGCACCGGGCGCAAAGGCGTCATACGCTCCGTTGCACGGTCACTGCCGAGGAAAATATCGTTATCCAGAGGATAGTCGACCGGGTCGCGCCCGATCGCCGTGCCGCTGATATCGGCAATACCGTTGTCCGCGCCGTCGGGACTGTCGGGCATATCGGCAAATGCCGAACGTTGCGGCCGCAAAGGTTCCGGGCGTACGCCCGCATAATTCTCCTCTTCGGCCTTCCGGTCTGTGCCGTATGGCGCCGTACGCACGGCGTCGGAGGTCGCGGCGGCTTTTGTTCCCTGCCGCGCTTCCGTGCGGGCAGCCACTTCTTTTTTCTTTTCCGCGTTCGCACGCGTACGCTCTTCGCGGCGCTTCGCCGCTTCTCCGGCGGCGTTTTTCAGTTTTCCGCCGACGGTGCGCAGCCATTTCCAGACCGCGATGCAGAACGTTTTCGGATCAAAATTAAAAAAGGAGATCAAAAACAGGACAAGAACAATCAGAAACAGAATGATAATGCCGGCCGTGGAAACCGTATTGAGAAGAAACCAGCCGAGCATACTGCCTATCACGCCGCCGCCGCGCAATTCGTACCCGTTTTTGTAGGCTACCGCGGGCGTATAACTTTCGGCACGCAGATCGGCAGGGATTCCGAAAACAAAGAACAGAACCGAAAGCAGTACGGTAAAGAGAAAAGCGGAAAGCCACTTTCCCGTAAGACTGTCCGACATAAGATCACGGTGATACGAAAAAGCCAAGAGGACAAGAATGGCGGGCAGGATAAAAGCGCCGCCGCCGAAAAGGCCAAGAAGCACATGGTGAACGGCAACGCCCACGATGCCGAGCGCGGTGCGGCGGATAAAGCACAGAACGAAAACAAAGGCAAGCGCTCCGAGAATCACGGGAACCGAACGGTGAAACGGCGTGTTCGGATTTTTCGGCGCCTTTGGCGTTTTTTCCGCTTCCGCTTTCTTATTGTTTTTTATATCCGAATTTTTTTTCATGGTTATCCTTTCTCCGGCGGCGCCTGTCCGGGACGCGCCCGCCGCAACGGTTTTCCGCCGATTTTTCGTGTCCGGCGGATATATAAAAGAGGCCGACGCCGGCGTCTTTCTGCAATGTATACGGAGTTCTTCTTATTATCATAGCAAATTTTAAAGGAAAAAACAAGGGTATCACGGAAATTTACCGCTGAACCGCATATTTTTTTCTTCTTTCGGTATACTGAAGAAAAAATCGGAGGTTGACGGTGAAAGATACGGATTACAATACTACGCTCCCGGAAATACCCGGATCGGCGGACGGTCATGCGGAGCGGACGGGAATATCGCCGTGGTTTTTGCCGCTCATTTTTCTCGCGGCGGGATTTCTGAACGGCTTTGCGGGCGCAGGAGGCGGCATGATCACCGGCATTTTCCCGCCGTTCTACTTTCGCGGATCGGGCGAGGAAACGGAAAAGACCTTTGCGTATACCGCGCTTGCCGTGCTTCTGTTTTCGACGGTTTCCGCCGTCGGATACCTTGCCATGGGTCGCTTTTCTCCCATTGCGGCCGCCAAAAATGCGCTTCCCGCATTGGTCGGCGGTGCGATCGGCGGATTTCTCCTGAAAAAAATACGTCCGACAGTCGTGAAAAATCTGTTTGCGCTGTTGCTTCTTTATGCGGGGGTGAGATTTCTCTTGGGGTAGTTTTCGGTATATTGGTCGCTCTGGCGATCGGAATCTTAGCGGGAATGGGCGTCGGAAGCGGCGGCCTTTATCTTGTATACCTGCAATTGTTCACCGATACGCCGCAGACCGAGGCGCAGGGACTGAATCTTGCCTTTTTCGTTTTTGCGCTTCTCTCCTCGGTCATTTTCCATCTGATCGCCCGCAGCTATCGCGACAAACGCGTTCTGTTTGCGATGCCGTGCGGCATGGTGACGGCGATCCTCGGCAGCTATCTTGCCGGTATTGTCGAACCGGGGCTTCTGAAAAAAGCCCTCGGTACGGTTTTCCTTATCGCGGGGATGTATACGCTGTACAGTTCCGAAAAACAGCGTCGCAACCGCAAAAAAGAGGAAATACGCAGAAAGAGAGGGCGTGCCGTCTCGGAAAAAACTTGACAAACCCGTGTTTTCGGCATATAATACGATTGTATCGGCATCACACCGAATCGTATTCCGAAAGAGGACTTTCCTATGGACATTGCCGCACTGAATCAAAATCTCGGCCCACGCCTTGCGCTTCTTATGAATAAACTGAAAGAGTCGCTCGCAACTTACGGCTTTTCAACCGAACGGATCGAGCGGATTTTTTCTCTTACCCTGTCGGTGCTTGAAGAAAATAAAGATAAGATCCCGGAAATACTGGCGGACGATATCCGCGCATTCCGCGAACGGGATCCGGCCGCCACTTCCGATGAGGAAGTCATGCTTTTATATTCCGGCTTTCACGCCCTTGAAGCGCACCGCATTGCCTATGTTCTTCATCAAAAGGGATATACGTTTGAAGCCCGCGCCATCAGTCAGGTGGCAAAATTCATCACCGGTGTGGAAATCCATCCGGGCGCCAGAATAGGGCGCGGCCTCGTTATTGACCACGGCGCCGCCGTCGTTATCGGCGAAACCGCCGAAATCGGCGACAACTGCACGCTGTATCAGGGGGTAACGCTCGGAGGCACGGGAAAAGATACGGGCAAACGCCATCCGACGCTGGGCAACAACGTTCTTGTCGGTTCCGGCGCCAAAGTACTGGGGCCGTTCCGGGTAGGCGACAACGCCAAGATTGCGGCGGGAGCCGTGGTTCTGAAAGAGATTCCCGCCAACTGCACCGCCGTCGGTATTCCCGCGCGCATCGTGCGGAACGGCAAAGAAAAAGCCGCCGAAAATCTCGACCAGATCCATACGCCCGACCCTGTGCAGAAAGAACTCCTCCGCCTATCGAAGCGCATCGAAATGCTTGAAGCCAGACTGGCCGCGGCCGAACGCCGCCGTTCCGACGAAACATGAATTATCTTGCCGGCAAATAATAAGAGCGGGAGACCATACGGATTCTCCCGCTCTTGTTTTATCGGTCAGTCGTGAATCTTTCCGCCGCAATGGCGACAGTAAACGCTGTCCCGGTCGATCGGTTTTCCGCAATGCGGACACACATCGGACAGAGGACGGCCGCATTTCTTGCAATACCGGCTGTCGGCGTCGTTTTCACCGCCGCATGCGCAGATGATTTTGCGTTCGGTTCCGGCGTTCTGCCCGTCACGCCATGCGTCCGCCATATCTTTTATCACGGGCGCGGCTTCCCGACCCGCTTCTTTTATCACCGGCATACTCTCGTTTTTCCCGTAACGCAGAATCTCGCGCCTGTACCCGAACGAAAGCAGGCCGCCGCCGATTCCCAAAAGAGGAAAACCGATAAAGAACAAAAAGAACAGACCGGGCATATCGCCCGAACGAATGGCAAGGAAAAAGTCAATGAAAGCCACCGCCGACAGGACAAGTCCCGTACACAGCGCGATAAAGCCGGCGATCTTGATTTTGTTCTTCAGTTTTTCATGTTGTTCGTGTTCATTCATTGCCGCACCCTCCGTAAAAATATTTCCGTATTCCGATTATACCGAAAAACCGCGGGTTTGTCAAGACGGATAAACGGTTTGCCGCACAGAGCCGCCGATTCGGTGAAAAAGTTCAAAAATCTATTGCAATCCGCACGGAATCGGTGTATAATGATAGCGAATTGTGACAAACAAAGGAGAAAATACCATGGATTACACGATGAAAATTGCCGGACTGACGCGTACGTTGCCGCTCTGCCCGCTTAACGACAAACTGATGATCGGCGCGTTCGTCATGTTCGGAGATATCGAACTGACCGAGGCCGCCGCCGCCGAACTGATAAAAATAGCCCCCCCGCACGATGTGATGATCACCGCCGAATCCAAGGGGATTCCGCTTGTGTGCGCCATGGCGCGGCAAATGGGTGTGAATCGCTATATTCTCGCGCGGAAATCACCGAAACTGTATATGAAAAACATCGTTTCCCTTGACGTGACCTCCATCACTACCGCAAATCCCCAGAAACTGTATCTTGACGGCGACGACGCCGCATACATGAAAGGAAAACGCGTTCTGATTGTCGACGACGTTATCAGCACCGGCGCGTCTCTTGAAGCGCTGGAAGAACTGGTGAAACAGTCGGGCGGCGAAATCGTCGGTAAAATGGCGGTTCTTGCGGAAGGCGACGCCACAAAACGGCACGACATTCTGTATCTTGAAAAACTCCCTCTTTTTACAAGCGACGGAAAACCGATCGACTGAGAGAGAACGTACCCTATAAAAACGCACCGGTCACATGGCCGGTGCGTTTTTATGCGGAAACATGAATAAATGTAAACTTATCATTACTTTCCGAGGATATTCGGATTCTGTGTTTTGCCGGGGATCTGCTTTTTCTCCGGCTCTGTTTTTTTATCCCGACGGTTAAGATGCCCGATAAGTCCCTGTATAAAACCGCGGAACCGCGTCCGCGTTGCGGGGTCGAGGCGGCGATATGCACGATTAGCAGTACCGATGGCGCGCAGTTTGTCGCGGCCGAAATCGGACACGGTACGCGCCCCGTCCGCACGCAGAATCTTATAAACCGTATCGGCAAAAAACGCACGGTCGTCAAGGCTCATATCGGCGATCCACGCACGGGCGGCTCTGGCGGAGCGTTTCCCGAACGACGAGCGTTCAGGCAGATAAACGAAAGACGTGCCGTGTACTTCCCACGAAAAAGGATCGTGCTGCATCACGCCGTTGCCGCTGCTGCGGATAATATGATAATGCTCGTCGTGGTCGAGGATTGCGCCGACAAGCGAAGACTGCGGTATGAAAGTAATCAGTTTTTTCTGCATGGCACGGTATGCCTCGGACTGCAATACGCCGGGCATAAATCCCGGCCCGTCGTTGCTGTAGGCCATAATTACGCGGTCTCTGACGGCCGCGTTTGCGTGAACTGCCGCATAGATGGAAAGATTGCCGCCCTTGGAATGTCCGCCGAGGCGGATCCCGCCGGGATAACGCGACGCGATGTTTTCCACATACCGCACGGCCGCCTCCTGCGCCGGTACCTTATCGCAAAACGAAAGATTCATATCTTCTTTCCAGCCGACAAGCGTGTCGTCCGTTCCGCGGAAAGCCACGAAGAGCGAACCGTCCGGCATATGATACGTCATGGCGCAGAACTGCGTTTCCGTCTCTTCATCGACCGTATTGACGAAATCGGACAGCCGGACATCGCGGAAACGGGCGCAGTGCGACGCCAGAACCGCCAGTTTTTCGGTCTCGCCCGGAATCAGAAGACCGAACGCGCGAAAATCTTCGGGCATTTTCGTAAACGTATATACGGCCTCCGGGAAAAAGACCGATCGGTTCTCACCGTACGGCGGAACGATTCCATGGCAGTTGATAAATACGCACATGGATAGAATCAGGTTATCCACCTCATTCATCGGCGACTGACGAAGCGTAAGATCGCCGCGCCATTCCAGATAATCGAAAACCGTGTAAATCTTTTTCATCGCTGTCTCCTTCCGCTCATTCTCCGGGATTCTGCAAAACGCGTTTTCGACGGGAAGCGTTCCCGCCTCTCTTTATTTTCATTGTAGCATACTTTTTTGCGAAAAAAAAGGGGTTCACATAATTTTTACACAGATATGGCATTTCCTCCAAAAAACGCGCCGCTCTCCCCCCGTTACAGTATATGCCGTACAGGTTAAAAGCCGCCTGTTCCCTGTATACCGGGTATAAAAACAACCCGTTTCCTGCACGGAAACGGGTCTGTTGCCTATTATCACGTTTATTCTTCCGCAATGAGATCGCGGATTACTTCGCCGGCCGCTATCAGTCCCGCCACAGACGGAACGAACGGCAAAGATCCGGGAACCGCGCGCTTCTTCGACTTTTCCTCTTCATTCAGAAGCGCGGCGACTTCGGGGCGCGGCGTACGCGCCTCTTCCTCGGAATAAACGACCTTGACGCCGCGGATACCGCGCTTCCGCAATTCGACGCGCATCACGCGGGCAAGCGGACATATCTTTGTTTTTTCAATATCCGTTACGCGGAAAGCGGTGGGATCGGTCTTATTCCCCGCCCCCATCGAAGAAATCACCGGCACGCCGGCCGCCTTGGCGGCCTCAATAATGGCGAGCTTCCCTTTTACCGTATCTATGGCGTCCAAAACATAGTCGCAGACCGAAAAATCAAACATACCGATCGTTTCCGGCAGGCAAAAAACGCGGTAGGTATGCACCGTCGTTCCGGGGCAAATATCTTTTATGCGTTCCGCCGCCACGTCGACCTTATAGCGTCCGACCGTCGCATGCGTCGCGATGATCTGCCTGTTCAGATTCGATTCGGAGACCACATCACTGTCGATAAGGTCAAGCGTTCCGATACCCATGCGGGCAAGCGCCTCCACGGCATAACCGCCGACGCCGCCGACGCCGAAAACGGCAACGCGTTTATTCCGCAACCGTTCCACGGCGGCCTCGCCGTAAACCAGCGCGTTTCTGATAAACTGTTCTTCCGTCATATCCGTAACGGGAGGAGAGGTATCCTCCTCCCATTTCTCCGTGTTTTATTGCTTCTGCACTCTGCGCAGAATGAATTTATAAAGTTCCACCATCGGTACGATCAATACAGACGCGCCGACAGCTATCAGCCATTCCGTGCCCGTCAGCATCTCCGCGCCGAACATCGTATTGACGCCGGGAATCAGCACCGCAAACAAAACGAGCGCAAGACCGATGACAAACGACCAGTTGAGGTAACGGTTCCGCAGGATCTTGCCGTTAAACAGGCTTTCCCGGAAACTCTTCATATTGTAAGCATGGAAAAGCTGGATCAGCGCCAGTGTGATAAATGCCATCGTCATGGCCACCGCGTGATGCTCCGGTCCGCCGAGAGAAAGGCCGACAAAATACGAAAGCAGTACGCAGGCGGTCTGCATGGCGCCCTGAACCAGAATGGCAATGCCGGTTTCGCCGCGGAAAAGGCTTCCGTCCGCTCTGCGCGGCTTATCGTGCATAACGTTCTTTTCGGCGGCCTCCACGCCGAGCGAAAGCGCGGGGAGACTGTCGGTCACAAGGTTGATCCACAGAATCATTACCGGCGTCAGGAAATCCTGTGCAAAGAAAACACTGACGATGAAAAGGCTGAGAACCTCCGCAATATTGGCGGAAAGAAGATACTGTATCGCCTTTTTGATATTGGCAAAGATTTTGCGGCCTTCTTCCACCGCACCGACAATCGTGGCGAAGTTGTCGTCGGCAAGCACCATATCGGCCGCGCCTTTCGAGACGTCCGTACCCGTAATGCCCATGCCGATACCGATGTCCGCGGATTTGATGGACGGCGCGTCATTCACGCCGTCTCCCGTCATGGCGACAATTTTACCGAGCGTTTTATACGCATGTACGATTTTGACTTTATTTTCGGGAGAGACGCGTGCGAACACGGAATACTGCTGCACAATCTTCACGAACTCCTCGTCGCTGTAGCGGTCGATCTCCACGCCTTCCATTACCTTATGGTCGCGGTCGAGAATACCGATCTCGCGGGCAATCGCGGCGGCCGTATCCTTATGGTCGCCCGTGATCATGATCGGGCGGATCCCCGCTTCACGGCAGGTGGCGACGGCGGCTTTCACTTCTTCGCGGGGCGGGTCGATCATACCCACAAGGCCGACAAAAACAAGACCGGTCTCCAGCAATGCCTTATTATCGAGATCTTCCGTTTTTACGGCGGCGGCAAGCACGCGAAGCGCCGTATCCGCCATTTCTTTATTGGCGGCAAGCACGGCCGCACGATCGCTTTCTTCCATCGGCCGTACGCCCTCCGCCGTCATGATGAAATCGCAACGGGAAAGCAGAATATCGGGCGCGCCTTTTACATAAGCCGTACGCTGTCCCTCGTGTTCGTTCACGGTCGTCATCAGTTTGCGTACGCTGTCAAACGGCAATTCGTCAACGCGCGGATAAGCGGCCGTGAGAGCGGCATAATTCCCGCCGGCGTCTTTCAGAAACTGGACAAGCGCCGTTTCGGTCGGATCGCCGACAAGGCCGTGCTCGCCGTCTTCGGTATCGTTGCACAGCGCAAGCGTACGCGCAAGATAATCGGCACGGCTGTCTTTTTTCGCTTCGTCGCTTGTATGAATGTTGCCGTCGTAATACATGGCGCGCACGGTCATGCGGTTAAGCGTCAGTGTGCCCGTTTTATCGGAACAAATGATTTCACAGCAACCGAGCGTTTCCACGGACGCGAGGTTCTTCACGATGGCGTTGCGTTCGGACATTTTTCTGACGCCGAGCGCCAGAACGATGGTCACCACGGCCGGCAGTCCTTCCGGAATAGCCGCCACGGCGATGGAAACCGCCGTCATGAACGCGCCGACAATGGCGTCCGGCGACGTATGGTCGCGGATAACGGTTACCGCAAATATCACCGCAGCAATACCGAGAACCAGTACGGAAAGCATTTTTGCCGTCGTGGCAAGCTGTTTCTGAAGCGGCGACGCGTTCGCCGTCTCTTCGGAAAGCATCGTGGCAATCTTACCGACTTCGGTGTTCATTCCCGTGGCGACAACCACGCCGATGCCGCGGCCGTAGGTCACGGTGCCGCCGCTGTAAGCCATATTGACGCGGTCGCCGAGAGGGGCGCCGTCTTTCACGGCGGCCAGCGCATCTTTTTCCGTGGGAACGGATTCCCCGGTCAGCGCCGATTCTTCTATTTTCAGCGAAGCGCTTTCCAGAAGCCGCATATCGGCGGGAACGGTGTCTCCCGCGTCAAGGCGCACAATGTCGCCGACTGTCACGTCCTCGGACGGAATACGTATCGTTTCGCCGTTTCTTACGACTTTCGCATAAGGGCGATTCATTTTCTTCAGGCTTTCCATAGCCGCCTCGGCCTTGTTTTCCTGAATGAGACCGATCACGGCATTGACAATGACGATCAGCAGAATGATACCGCTGTCAATGAGTTCGGTCGGCTTTTTTTCCGCAATGGCAATGGCCGCGGAAACCGCCGCCGCGCAGAGCAGAACGATGATCATAATATCTTTGAACTGGGCGAGGAACTTAAGAAGCAGACTTTTCTTCTTCGGCGGCGTCAGCGCGTTTTTCCCGTGCTCTTCAAGCCGGCGTGCCGCTTCGGCGTCCGATAGTCCCTCTTTGCCGACGGACAGAGCGGAAAGCACCGCGCTTTCTTCCATGGCGTAAACATTCTGTGTTTTCACTTGTCGATCTCCTGTCTTTCATTTTGCCGCTTCGCATGAAGCGGCCGTGCTTTGCCGGAGGCGGGGTCTTCCGCCGTCCCGCATAGGGTAGCCGATCTCCGTTACGGAGATTATCTTATATTATATCATTTCTCAAACTCTTGTCAATACTTTTACAGGAAAAGGAGCCGTTTCCGTCACGGCTCCTTTTACGCAATATTGATGATACGCAGTTTTTCTTTCTCGGCATATCGCACCGTATAGGCCGTACCGCCGCCGCTTTCGGTAAGATAACAAACGCAGACGGCACTACTGTCCACCAGATGGCGGTTGCGCACCTGCATGCACCCCGTATAATATGTGTCGGCGATATACACGACCTTATCGGCGCGGGACTTTATATCCTCGTAGATCCTTACGTCCTTTTTGGACCAGCGCCGGCTCTGATCGCGGCACGGTAAAACAAGAATCAGCCGGACATCGGGATATTTCTCCCTCATCCGCAAAACCGTTTCCGCCGCCATGGTATCGAATCCGAGCGCGCCTCCCGCACCGAAATAAAGATACCCCTCGCCGATCAGCGATTCCACCGTCTTATCCAGTTGCGCCGCGATCCTGTGCCTTTGCAAAAGCGGAATCCGGCGATGCCCGGTGAAACAAACCGTCCGATTTCTCATAGTACCTCCGAGTAGAAAAATAAGGTGCCGCCCACGAAAGGCGACACCGTAGTAAACGCTTTTCGCATAGTTACCACACTATCACAACAACCACACTCTGCAAGCCGATTATTGGCGCGAAAGCCTATACTACCGAAATATAGTATGGCCTGCATATGGGCATAACTATCCCATAGAACAGTTGTCTTATTCGTGATAATGTGGTGGATTCATTCTAACATAAACATTTCCGTTTGTCAACTATTGTTGTCAAATCTTTTCGGTCCGGGAATTTCCCCGGCAAAATCGGAGGTTACCCGGCTCCGTTTTTCCGTTTCCCGTAAACACATACGGAAAGCCGAAGCGACGGCGTATTCGTGCGCAAGTTGCGCCGGCGTTGTCCAAAGGAAAGCGTCGGACGGAGCGCCGACCGCCGCATATATGCCGCGCATCTTCCATTCGATATGCGTAAAAAGATGATGCCCTTCGCCGAACAATCGCACATCGGACGGCAGGAGTCCCTCCCGGCGCAGATACTCTTCCGCGGCCGCGTCGTCAAGGAAGCCGGAAACATGCGGAAATTCATAAAGCGACGCGAGAAGTCCCGTGTCCGGGCGTTTTCTTATGGCATAGCGCCGACCTGCAGGATCGTACAGCACAAACACCGTCATGGTTTCCGTGCGGCGTTCTTTCTTCTTTCCGCGGACGGGGAGAGACGGCGCGCGGCCGCTCTTTTTTCCCATGCAGGTATCCGCAATCGGGCAACGGTCGCAAAGCGGAACGGTATTCGGCAGACATACCGTTTCTCCCAGTTCCATCAAAGCCTGCGTCAGAAGTCCGGCATCGTTTCCGGCCGGATAAACGGCCCTCAGCGCCGCTGCCATCTCTTTTTTCACAGCGGGAAGCATTACGTCGCGCACGTCGTCCGTGTAACGGGCAAGTACGCGCAGGACATTGCCGTCCACCGCAGGTTCCGCGCGGCCGAAGCATATCGAGGCAATGGCGCCGGCCGTATATTCGCCGATGCCGGGAAGCCGCATAAGCGACGCCTTGTCGCGCGGAAATTCGCCTCCGTCGGCGGCAATCAGCACCGCCGTTTTTTTCAGGTTGCGGGCGCGACTGTAATAACCGAGCCCCTCCCATGCTTTCATAAGCCGGTCATCGTCGGCCGCCGCCAGATCAAAGACCGTCGGATAAAGACCGAGAAAACGGATATAATAAGGGATCACCGCTTCTATACGCGTTTGTTGTAACATGATCTCGGAAAGCCAGACATGATACGGGGACGGTTCGTCCCTCCACGGCAGGCGCCGTTTTACCCGTGAAAACCATATAACAAGCGGCTCCACGGCGTTTTTCAACTGCTTTTCCGTTTCCGGCATTGGTATCCCCCTCTCGCCGCTCCCGGCCACAGGCGGGAAGCGATTTTACGGGAATATTGTACCATACCGAAAGAAAAAAAGCAAGTTGCATTTCTTTCCTTTCCCGGTATCGGATAACGCCGCCGTTAAAAAAGAGAGTCCGCGCAAGCGGAGACAAAAGCGCCCGTAAGCGCTTTTGCGTTTTTACACCTCTATTTGTATTATAACAAAATATTTGACTTGTATCAATAGTCATTATGTGTGTTACACAAGGTTTATCAAACACGGCGATTCTGCTACAATTAAAATAACGGAACGGAGGCGATACCGATGAAAACGGAATACAAGGAAAAGTACGAGGCCTTGGGACTGAACATGGCGTTCTACCGTAAGAAAAAGAAACTGACGCAACTTCAGCTGGCCGAACTCCTCGATGTGGATCGCTCGCATGTATCCGCGATGGAACTCGGTAACGTCGGCGCCAGTCTTGACGTCGTGTTCCGCATCTGCGACGTTCTGGAGATCCGCCCGAAAGAGCTGTTCGATTTCCGCGACTGAATAAAAACGGGAGCAAGGCAGGCCTTGCTCCTTTTTTCGTTCACGCGACGGCGCGTCATAAGGAAAAACGCATGAAACACAAAACATCCCCCGCGATCGGAGGATGTTTTTCGGATTTATTTCTTCTTTCCGTCGGTATTGTCCTTTTTCACGCGGAAGAAAAGCCGGACAAATGCGCGTCCGTTGAAAGGGATCAGCGGGTACAGATAATTTCTCTTGCCGTTCAGCGTGGTATTGGTCACGAGGAATACAAACACAAGGAGCAAACCAGCAATAAAACCGTATAAACGGAAAAGCGCCGTCAGTACGAGCAACATCAGCCGCATAAACTTGAAAGAATAGGCCAACTCATAACTTTGCTGTGTGAACCCGGCAATAGCCACGACCGCCATATAGAAGATCACCTCTTCCGACAGCCACCCGATCCCGACCGCAAATTCTCCGAGAATCAGACCGCCGATCACCGAAAGCGAATTGGTCAGGACGGAGGGCGTGTTCATAGAAGCCAGTTTCAGTCCGTCGATCGCCAGTTCCACAAGGAAAAGTTGCAAAAGAATCGGCATGGTGCTGTTCTCCGGCAAAATAAAATGCAACCACGGCGACAGTGCCTCCCCGTATCCGATCAGAAGATACCAGAGCGGCGTAAGATACAGCGAAAGCCAGAATACAAAATGCCGGATCACCCGAAGATAACAACCGACAATCGGCGACGAATAGTAGTCGTCCGTCTCCTGCATAAAATCGAAAACCGAAGTCGGCAGTACCATCGCCTGAGGCGACGTATCCGCCAGAATGATGACGCGTCCCTCAACGAGTTCCGACGCCGCCGCGTCCGGTCTTTCAAGCAGCCGCACTTTCGGAAAAGGATTATACCAGCGCTTCCGTATCAGAGTCTCCGCAAGGTTCTGGATTCCGAGCGTCAACGATTGCGGCGTAACGTTTTTCAGCTTTTTTTCCAGAAAGGCAACATATCCGGGATCGGCAACGCCGTCCATATAGCACAGTACGACATCGGTGCGCGATGAACCGCCCATATTCACATAATGCATTGTCAGGCGCGGATCACGGATACGGCGGCGTATCAGCGCGGTATTGAAAATCAGCGTCTCCACAAATCCGTCATGCGCTCCCTGCACCACGCGGTCATTGTCCGGTTCTTCGGTGGAACGGGCAGGATAGGTACGCGCGTCAATGACGACGGCGCGATTCCCGAAAGTCGATCCCAGCATAAGAACGGCGCCGGACAGTACCGACGTCACTATATCGTTTGTTTTGTACGCCACGTCGACTTCCACATACGGCACCTGCGAATCGGCGAATTTTTCCGCCGCGTCGCTCCCGGTACCGATTCCCTTGAGGCCGATGAAATACTGCATCAGTTTTTGCATGACCTCGTCTTTTACAAAACCGTCTATATAGAAAAAAGTCAGTTCGTCGCTACCGATCAGCAAGCGACGTGAAATCAGGTCGAAATTCTCCCGCGTCCGCAACGTCTCTTTGAAATAGCGGACGTTTTCATCGTAATTCCCGCTAAGTATTTCCATGCTTCCTCCGCATATCTTTTTACGGAGTATGCCCGAAACCGCACTTTTTATGTATGACCCTATTTTTTATCGGATTTCAAAAATATCTTATGAAAAAAGAGCACCTTCCGGTGCTCTTTTTTCCTATTTTACGATCAGAAGGCGGCCGATGTTTCCGAGGCTGCCCTTATCGTTCGGTTTTTCTTTTGCCGCGGCGTCAATATGATTGACCTCGCAAAGAGAAGAAATCGGTACGAGATAACGTTTTCCGATGCTCCAGAGCGTATCGTTTTCTTCGGGATAGGTCACGGTAATGCGCGAAACCGCTTCGCATGCGCGGCTTTCTTTCACGGTGAGACGCGAAAGACGATGCACTTTTGTGCGGCTCGTGCCGACCAGCGTATAGACCGCTTCTCCTCCGAAAGCGAGCGCCGCAGGATCAAGGCGGCCGCGGCAGGAGCGGATACCGACATCAATATCCCATTCTTCCGGCATCTTCTTGCCGCGCATATCACATTCTCCGCGGAACGGAAAAACGAATTCCGCGGCGGAATAGCGCGCGCTGTCTCCGTCCTGCGCCGCAACCAGCATATGCACGCGGCAATCGCCGCTGACGACCGCTGTGCCGTCACGGACGGTAACGGCCGTGTTTTCCGCTTCGGCGATGCAATCGACAACGGTCGACGCGTCCTCGGTATCGCTTTCCTTTCTGGAAACCGAGCCGTCAAGCGTAAAATGTCCGACCGTCGCATAATCATAGGCAAGCACCGGCAGATCCTCTGTCGTTTCGCCGAGGACGGCCGTCGGCGAATAGGCATCCGCCGTATAGGAGAAAGGCAGGTTGCGGAAAGCCTCTCCCGCATAATATGCCGTGGCGTCGCACACGATGCATGCGCCTTTTTCGTCGTTTTCAATACGGGTTTCGGCGTCGCCGATACGGCCGCGCGCAACGGCCATGCAGTCGGACGAAATGCCATCCTTTTCAAGAAATTCGTCAAACGGACTGCGATCGGTCACCGTAAACGGGAAACCGCTTCCGTCCGTAAGAAGAAAAGTCATCAGCATTTCCCCGCGGACGCGAATACCGTTTTCTTCGGCACGCGCCTCACGCACCAGCATCTCGCCGCGCGTGGACAGAATCTTCAGGTTTTCCGCGTCGGCGTCCGGCACGGGAATCTCACGCGTAAAGGGACTTTCGCTTTCGGTGAAAACGCTTTCTCCCACCTTGGCGGTGCTGTACAGAAGTTCCGGAGATTCTCCGTCCGCAAAAACCGGGCAATCGGTTTCGACGGTTTCGTCCTTCATCATATGTACGCGGGCGCCGACACGCGTGCGGATATTCAGTTTGCGCGGCCCGGACAGCCGGCAATTGACAGACACAAGATATTCGCGGCTCGCTATACAGGCGCCGGCGGCGGCATCGCCGCCCTCAACCGCATAATCGTAATCGGAGCTGAGTTCAACCGCGGCCGGCTTGCCGTCCGCATCGGAATATACGATTTTATAACGGACGCTGCCGCCGAACGTGGCGCGGCCTCCGCTCTCATACTGCCCCGACGGCTCGATCTCAGCGTTTAACAGCAGAATTTTGCGGATCTCCGGCTGGTAATCGGGGAGGATATAATCTCCCGTGCTTTCCGTATACAGCTCGTCGCCCGCGTAGTCCTTTTGATAAGTGTTACTCTTCGGGGATAATTCACCCGCGAATATACTCTCTTTCGGTTCCATTGTCGCACTCCCGTCGCTTTTATTTTTGCTACACTTTATGCCGGCGGAACACAGAATATGCCATTTTGTTCGGGTGTATCCGTTTTTTCCTCCAAATCACGGAAAATTCCCTCCCTTATGGCAAATTCCCGCGGAATCGGAGGAGGATGCTGCCGCCAAAGGCAGAATACGGGTGACGCGCCTTATTTTATGCATTGCTCCTTTTCTCTTCCTGTGGTAAAATGTAGGCACATCGCAAAAAGGAGGCGCATGTTTTGAAAACGACGCACAATTCCGCGAAACGCCGTCTGACAGCCGCGGCGCTCATCCTCGTCTTTCTTTCGCTGTTTACGCTCCCCGCTTTTGCAAAAAGCGAACGTCCGACACCCCGTGTTGACAATATTACCGTCACCGCCTATTCGGCCGTGCCGATCTATTATCAGGGAAACCGCCTCTCCGTAGACGCCCGTCTCATTAACGGCACTACATATGTTCCGATCCGCGCGTTTGCCACGGCGGTTTGCAACTGCACCGTTTCCTGGAACGCCAAAACGCGTACCGCCACGCTTACCGCCGACGGCCTTTATCTCATCGCGTCCGATAAAGGTACTTATCTCACGGCAAACGGCCGCTATCTGTTCAATGAAAACCCGGCCGTTATTCTTTCCAACGGAACACTGTATGTACCCGTACGCCCTCTTGCAAAGGCGCTCGGCGTCGGCATTGAATGGAACGCCGCAAACCGCAGCGTAACCGTAACCGGCACATATGAGCCGATCCTTTCGGGGGACAAGTTCTATGACGCGGACAGCGTGTACTGGCTCTCGCGCATCATTTCCGCGGAAAGTCAGGGAGAACCGCTTCTCGGACAGATCGCCGTCGGTAACGTGGTTCTGAACCGCGTGGAATCGGACGAATATCCGAACACCATTTACGGTGTGATCTTTGACCGCAAATACGGAACGCAGTTCACGCCCGCCGCCATCGGAACCGTGTATGAAAAGCCGTTCTGGCTTTCGGTCGTGGCCGCAAAGATCTGCCTCGAAGGCACAAGTCTCGACGACCGTGTTTTGTACTTCTATGAACCGGCGCTCTCCACTTCAAACTGGATCGGGCAAAACCGTCCCTATGCTTTCACAATCGGCTGTCACCAATTCTATTATTGAATAAGGAAAGCCATACCGGACGGCGTATCTTCTATGTAAGATCATAAAGAAAGGAATATGTAAACATGAGTTTACATATTCCTTGTTTTTATTCATAAAATACGTCAATGCAGAATCAGTTCCGCACGGGACATTACAGGAACGATTTCTTTCTTGCGCGTTTCCACAAGCAGGCGCGCGTCATCGTCAATACCGAGGATAAGAACACGGCACTTCTTTTCGCCGCGCAGAAGAACGGCATGATGACCGTCAAGCGCCGACCGCTCCTTATATTCGGTGATAAACGAACGGTCATAGGAGAGATTCTCATACAGCGGAAAGAATATACGAAGAAAATCGTAAGCAATCCTGCCTACCGTTCCCTGCGCAATCCCGTCAAACACTTCGCTTACGATTTCGGAAAGGCGCGTCGGGAATTCGGCATCGGAGAGATAGGCCGTCACGTCAAGAATCAGGTAATGCAGGTAGCCGTCCGGCTTCAGAGAGCAGGAGGCCTCCACCCGTGCCATAATCCGGCCGTTTTCGCGGCAGATTTCGTTTGCCCAACGGATCTTGTAGCGATGCGTGGTATGCGCCTCCAGAGCGCGGCACAATGCCACGGTGGCAAGCGCGGTGACAAGCACCGCGTTATGCGCGTGTACGGCCGGGCGTAACAGGAGCGACATTCTCATGCCGCGACCGCTTTTCTT
>ULRP01088659.1_pt1 | contig 17444 bp, 13 predicted proteins | sample 1955521 | NCBI WGS metagenome assembly ULRP01 (sample SAMEA4835685, study PRJEB28245) | human gut metagenome | biome: gut microbiome; material: fecal sample | place: Denmark | collected 2008
AAAAGCTCGTGTTTCAAGCGGCTATCCATATCGTCTAAAATCTTTTTGACGGAAACGTTTTCGTCGGAAGCGCGTTTTGCTTCTATTTCGTCCGCCTTATAAATGCCTTCCGCGCGGAGAGTTCTGCCGCAAAGTTCCGTTCTCGGTTGTCCGCCGCCGTTGATACAGCCGGAAGGACAAGCCATAACCTCTACGAAGTCATAAGCCGCTTCTCCGTTTTTGATTTTTTCGATAAGTCTGCTCGCGTTGGCAAGACCGCTGACGACCGCGATTTTAACGTCTTTGCCCGCAATCTTAACGGTCGCTTCTTTGACGCCCGCAAGACCTCTCACGCCCGTATAAGCGATTTCTTTAAGAGATTTATCTTTTGCCGCAAATCTCAGGACAGCTTCCGTAACGCCGCCGGTCACGCCGAATATCACGCCCGCGCCGGTATACTCTTCAAACGGATTATCCACGGCAACGCTTTCCGCTTCCGCAAAGTTTATGCCTGCGGTTTTTATCATAGAAATGATTTCCTGAGTGGAAAGAACGTAATCGACCGCCTGCGAACCGTCTTTTGCGACAAATTCTTCGCGTTTGGCTTCGAATTTTTTGGCGGTGCAAGGCATTATCGCCACGTGAACGTGCTTCTTTTCGCCTTTATATTGATTTTTAACGACCGCCGCAAACATTTCCATAGGCGATTTGCAGGAAGAAACGTTTGATAAAAGCTCCGGATATTTCTGTTCCGCAAACTTAACCCACGCAGGGCAGCAGGACGTGAACAAAGGCAGCTTGCCGCCGTTATTCAGTCTGTCGAGAAACTCTGCCGCCTCTTCGAAAATAGTCATATCCGCGCCGAGTGAAGTATCGTATACCTTATCGAAGCCGAGAGCCTTGAGCGCGAAAACGAGTTTGCCCATAAGCGGCTCGCCTTCTTTAAGCCCGAGTTCTTTGCCGAGCGCGACTCTGACCGCGGGTGCGACCTGAACGGATACCTCCGTATTGCCGTCCGCAAGCGCGTTCCAGACCGCCTCCGCATCGCTTTTTACGACGATCGCGCCGACGGGACAAACCGCCGCGCATTGACCGCAACCCACGCAGGGCGAATTTGCGATCTCGCCGTCGAACGCGGTAACGATTTTCATTTTGGAACTTCTGAATCCGTAATCTATCGCGCCGACGTTCTGCACTTCGTTACACATTCTCACGCACTTGCCGCAGAGTATGCACTTTGCGGGATCGCGGACGATAGAATAAGAAGAAGCGTCTTTTTCGGCTTGAATATAGTTATTAGGAAATCTCACGTCCGTAAGGTTATAGCGGAGCGCGAATTCCTGCAATTTGCAGTTGTTGTTTTTGGGGCAGACCGTGCAATCTCTGCAATGACTTGCAAGAAGCAGTTCAAGCACCATTTTTCTGTATTTTCTGAGTCGCGGCGTGTTGGTTTTTATAACCATGCCGTCGCGAGGCTGCGCCGAGCAGGACGCGTCTATCCCGCCGCGCTCGTTCTCGAACACGCACATTCTGCACGCGCCGTAAATGGAAAGTTCGGGATCGTAGCAGAACGCGGGTATATCGACGCCCGCTTTTCTCGCCACTTCGAGAATATTGCGTTCTCCGTTGATTTCGACGGTTTTGCCGTCTATCGTCATAAATTTCTTATCCATTCCAACTCTCCTTTATCGCGCCGAACGGACAAGCGTCCAGACACGTTCCGCACTTGATGCATTTTGATTGATCGATGGCGAACGTCTGTTTGATTTCGCCGGATATAGCCAGAACGGGGCAGTGGCGCGCGCACTTGCTGCAGCCTTTGCAGAGTTCGGGATCGATTTTGATCGTTTTAAGTTTCTGACACGCGTTCGCGGGGCAGTGTTTTTCGTAGATATGCGCCTTGTATTCGTCTTCGAAATACTTGATCGTGGAAAGTACCGGACCCGCAGCGGTTTTGCCGAGTCCGCAAAGAGCCATTGCGGATATGGATTCGCCAAGTTCTTTAAGCATTTCTATATCGCCGTCTTCGCCTCTGCCTTCTACTATTCTGTTAAGAATTTCGAGCATTCTCTTCGTTCCTTCTCTGCACGGAACACATTTCCCGCACGACTCGTGCTGGGTGAAGTTCATAAAGAAACGCGCTACTTCTACCATACAGGTATGATCGTCCATAACGACAAGTCCGCCGGAACCGATTATCGCGCCGACTTTTTTTAGCGAGTCGAAATCGAGCGGAAGGTCTAAATGTTCTTCCGTAAGACAGCCGCCGGACGGACCGCCGATTTGCACGGCTTTGAACTTTTTGCCGTCGCGCACGCCGCCGCCGATATCGAAAATAACCTCTCTCAAAGTCGTACCCATAGGCACTTCTATAAGTCCCGCGTTTTTGATGTTGCCGGTTAAAGCGAACGTTTTAGTGCCGGAGGAGTTTTCCGTTCCGATGGATTTATACCACTCCGCGCCCTTGTTTATTATGAGCGACACGTTGGCGAACGTTTCTACGTTGTTAAGCACGGTGGGCTTATCGAACAAGCCGTGTTCTACCGTGCGGGGCGGCTTGGTTCTCGGCATACCGCGTTTACCTTCTATAGAAGCGGTAAGAGCCGATCCTTCGCCGCAGACGAACGCGCCCGCGCCCTTGTTGATATGTAAGCAAAAGCTTTTGCCCGAGCCGAGAATATTCTCGCCCATTATGCCGAGTTCCGTAGCCTGACTTATCGCAAGATTAAGACGGGCGACCGCTTTTGGATATTCCGCGCGAACGTAAATATATCCGTTTTTCGCGCCGCAGGCAATACCCGCGATAATCATACCCTCTATCATTCTGTGGGGATCGTCTTCCATAACGGATCTGTCCATAAACGCCCCGGGGTCGCCCTCGTCGCCGTTGCAGACGACGTATTTTTCTTCGCACTTCTGCGCCGCGACCTGACTCCACTTTTTGCCCGCGGGGAATCCGCCGCCGCCCCTGCCGCGAAGTCCGGAATCGGTTATTTCTTTAACCACTTCTTCCGAAGTCATTTCGAACAGGACTTTTTCAAGCGCGGTATAGCCGCCGAGCGCGATATATTCTTCTATAGAAGAAGCGTCTATCTTGTCGCAGTTGTCGAGAACGAGGCGGGTCTGCGATTTGTAGAAAGGCACTTCTTTCTGTTCGCGATAAACCACGCCGTTTTCCGTGAACGCGAGTCTGTCCACGCATTCGCCGCGAAGAACGGTTTTTTCGATAATGTCTTCGCAATCGTCTTCTCCGACTTTAACGTAAAGCCAGCCTTGCGGTTCTATTCTGACCAGCGGACCGACCTCGCAAAAGCCGTGACAGCCGCTCTCTTTAAGGCGAACGCCGTCGCCGTGCGGCTCTTTCTGCAATTCGAGCGAGAAATTCACGCCCTTTTCACTCATCAGTTCTTCTAACCTTTTGTGTACCTTAAGCGCGCCCTTAGAAACGCAACCCGCGCCCGCGCACACGATGATTCTTTGTTTTTCCGCATTATACGCCGCGGCGAGCCTGCCGCGGAGCGCGATAAGTTCTTCTCTCGATTTAAGCATTATTTATCCCCCTGTAACGATATGACGAGCGCGATGGCTTTGTCGGGGTTCATCGACGGATAAATCTCGTCGTTGACCATTACCGCGGGTGCGGAAGAACACGCGCCGAGACACGACACGGTTTCTACCGTAAAGTTGCCGTCGTCCGTGGTTTTTTTCTCCGCGGAAAGACCGAGTTCTTTTCTTAAAGCCTCTAAAATAGGTACGGAGTGGCGGACGTGGCACGCAGTGCCGTCGCACACCTTGATAACGTATTTACCTTTCTTTTCGAGCGAAAAATTCTCGTAAAACGTGGCTACGCCGTAAATTTTGGCTTCGCTTACGCCGAGCTTTGCCGACAGATAAGGAAAAATCTCCGCGGGAAGGTAACGATACGCTTCCTGCGCGCGCTGAAGTATCGCGATGAGCGAGCTTTCTTTTGCTCCGAACTCGGCTATCGCCTTGTCGAGCACGATATAATCTATTGTATCCTGCATATTATCTCCGTAGTGTTATTTATTAAGATATTCGTCTATGGCTTTTGCCGCGGTCTTGCCCGCGCCCATCGCAAGAATAACCGTCGCCGCGCCCGTAACCGCGTCCCCGCCGGCGTATACCGCCGTAACGGAGGTCTTGCCGTTTTCGTCGGTGATGATACCGCCGTGATTGTTTACTTCTAACCCTTCCGTCGTGGATTTGATGAGCGGGTTAGGCGAAGTGCCAAGAGCCATAATGACAACGTCCGCTTCTATATCGAATTCGCTGCCTTCGATGACCACGGGACGCGCTCTGCCGGAAGCGTCGGGTTCGGAAAGCTGCATTTTGACGCAGGTAACGGAATTTACCCAGCGTTTTTCGTCGCCGTTGATTTTAACGGGGTTTGTAAGCAGCGTAAACACGATTCCCTCTTCCATAGCGTGTTCGACCTCTTCCTTTCTTGCGGGAAGCTCGTTAAGCGTTCTTCTGTAAACGATATGTACGTCCGCGCCGAGTCTTTTCGCGCAACGCGCGGCGTCCATAGCGACGTTTCCGCCGCCGACTACCACCACCTTTTTGCCGCGTTTTATCGGCGTGGAGGAATCTTCTTTATAAGCCTTCATCAGGTTGATACGCGTTAAGAATTCGTTCGCGGAATACACGCCGTTAAGGTTTTCGCCTTCTATATTCATAAATTTGGGAAGTCCCGCGCCCGAGCCTACGAACACCGCTTTAAAGCCGTATTCCGAGATTAGCTCGTTTATAGAAAGAACTTTGCCGATAACCATATCCGTTTCTACCTTAACGCCGAGAGCTTTAAGGGATTCTATTTCTTTGGCGACTATACTCTTGGGAAGTCTGAATTCGGGGATTCCGTAAGAGAGAACGCCGCCCGCTAAATGCAACGCTTCGAAAACGGTGACGTCGTAGCCTTTCTTCGCGAGATCGCCCGCGCACGTAAGTCCTGCGGGACCGCTGCCGATAACCGCGACCTTTTTGCCGTTGGAAACGGGCTTTTCGGCAAGCTTATCGGAATGCGCGTTGTGATAGTCGGCAACGAATCTCTCTAATCTGCCGATACCTACGGGTTCTCCTTTTATTCCGCGGATACAATGCTTTTCGCATTGTGTTTCCTGCGGGCAGACTCTGCCGCACACCGCGGGGAGAGAAGACGTTTGAGCGATAATCTCATATGCGCCTTCGTAATCTTTTTCTTTGACCTTCCCGATAAAATCGGGAATATTTACCATAACGGGACAACCGGAAACGCAAGGTTTGTTTTTGCAATGCAGACATCTTTCCGCTTCCGAAAGGGCGTCTTCTTCGGTATATCCCAAAGCGACTTCCTTAAAATTTTTGTTTCTTTCTTCCGCACTCTGAACGGGCATCGGATTTTTTTTGAGCGACATATTAGGCATAATCACTTTACCTCCTTGTTAAAAAGGTTACAGGTTTCTTCGTATTTGTGTCTTTCCCACTCTTTATAGCTCGCGCCGCGGGACATTGCTTCGTCAAAATCTACCTCGTGACCGTCGAAATCGGGTCCGTCTACGCACGCGAACTTGGTTTTGCCGCCGACGGTAAGGCGACAGCCGCCGCACATACCCGTTCCGTCTATCATTATCGGGTTCATACTGATAACCGTTTTAACGCCGTATTCTTTCGTAAGGCGGCAGACGAATTTCATCATAATGACAGGACCTATGGCGATAACCTCGTCGTATTTTTCGCCGCTGTCGATAAGGCGTTTCAGCGCGTCGGTGACGAGTCCTTTTTCGCCGGCGGTGCCGTCGTCGGACATAAGCACGTATTTATCGCTTACTTTTCTGAACTCGTCCTCTAAAATAACGAGATCCTTGTTTCTGAATCCGACTATGGAATGAACTTCCGCGCCTTCTTCGTGCAATTTTTTGGCAACGGGATACGCGATCGCGCAACCCACGCCGCCGCCGACCACCGCGACTTTTTTAAGTCCTTCCGTTTCGGTGGGATTGCCGAGCGGTCCCACGAAGTCCGCGACGAAATCCCCGACTTTAAGCGTGTTAAGGATATAGGTGGTTGCTCCGACTATCTGAAAGATAATCTTTACCGTTCCTTTTTCTCTGTCGAAGTCCGCGACCGTGAGCGGAATTCTCTCCCCGTCGGCTGTCGCGCGGACGATGACGAACTGCCCAGCCTGCGCTTTTTTAGCGACGAACGGAGCTTTGATTTCAAGCTCCGTTACGGTAGGATTAAGAGATTTACGAGAAACTATTTCAAACATTTCATACTCTCCCTTTTGTAAAAATTTTACAAGTTTTCGTGACGCAAAGCGTACAACTAAAATATTTTATCACATTACGTCGCGATAATCAACCCTTTTAGGATTTTAAATGCGATTTTTTTGCTTTTTTATCGTCTTTATAATATGTTCGGCATAAATTTTAGCGACGTTGACTCCGGTAACGCTTTCCGCGCCTTTAAAAAACGCGTTGGAATTCACTTCGCAGATAAAAGGCTCTCCGTTATCGCCGTATAAAAGATCCACGCCGCAATAATCGAGCTTTAAAACGCGCGCGGCTTTTTCCGCGGCTTTTTTAAAAGATTCTTCCGGCACGATTTTCCTCCCGCTCCCGCCGAGCGCGAGATTAGACCTGAAATCGTCGGGATTAAATCGTTCCATAGCGCAAACGAAGCGTCCGCCTATCGCGATAACGCGAACGTCCGTTCCTTTTCTCGCGGAAAGATATTTCTGATAAATATGCGGTTTTAACGAAAGCTCGTCGGAAATTTTATAAAGCTCGGCTTCGTTTTTCGCAAGATACACGCCGGAACCCATAGAGCCGTAACTTTCTTTAACCACGACGGGAAAACCCAGCTTTTTCGAGGCGACGGCAACCGTCTTTTTAACCGCCTCACGGGAAGCGTCGTCTTTTTTAAATACGAGCGGCGCGAACAGCGTATCGGGTATGTTAAGCCCTTTCCCCGCGAGCGCAAGGCACGTTTCGCCTTTGTCGTCGCACAGACGAATGGCTTTTGCGGAATTGAACAGTCTTATGCCCTTTTCAGACAGCATTTCCGCAAGGTATTTGTCTTTATCGAGGAAAACGGCAAAATCGCAAACCTTTTCCATAACGATTTCGCCGCCGAATTCGCCGCCGAGTTCCGCGCCTCCGCAGACTATATCCGCCTGCACGCCGAGCTTTTCGAGTTCTTCTTTCAATCGGTTTGCCTGATATTTCTGCCCCGATAAACCCGAACGGTTTATTATTATAACGCCTTTCATCAGAACAACCCCGTTATTTTTCCGTCGTCGTCTACGTCGACTTTTTCCGCCGCGGGAACGGCAGGCAAGCCGGGCATAGTCATAATATCGCCCGTAAGCGCGACCGCGAACCCCGCGCCCGCAGACACTTTGACCGAGCGTACGGTGATTTTAAAGCCCTCGGGCGCGCCGAGTTTTTTGGCGTCGTCGGAAAAAGAATACTGCGTTTTGGCGATGCATACGGGCAAGTTGCCGAAGCCGAGTTCTTCGAGCGTCTTTATTTGTTTTTTCGCTTCCGCGGTAAATTCCGCGCCGTCGCCGCCGTATACTTTTTTTGCCACCGCGCTTATTTTATCTTCTATAGAATCCGTCGGTTCGTAAGCGAATTTAAGCTCGCTCTTTTCTTCGCAAAGCTTTACGACTTCCTTTGCGAGAGCTTCGCCGCCCGTGCCGCCTTTCGCCCACACGTCGGAAAGAACCGCGTTCGCACCCAAAGCCTTGCACTTTTCGGCAACGAGTTTTATTTCCGCTTCGGTATCCGTCGGGAACTTATTTATCGCGACCACGACGGGAAGTCCGAATACCTCTTTTATATTCCTTAAATGTCTGACGAGATTAGGCAAACCCTTTTCTATTGCGGATAAATCTTCTTTATTCAGCTCTTTTTTATCGAGTCCGCCGTGCATTTTCAGCGCGCGCACCGTCGCCACGAGAACGACCGCGGAAGGCTTTAACCCCGCAAGTCTGCATTTTATGTCGAAAAACTTTTCCGCGCCGAGATCCGCGCCGAACCCCGCTTCCGTAACCGCGTAATCGGCTGTGGCGAGAGCGGCTTTCGTCGCAAGCACGGAGTTGCAGCCGTGCGCTATGTTGGCGAACGGTCCGCCGTGAACGAACGCGGGAGTTCCTTCGAGCGTCTGAACGAGATTCGGCTTTAACGCGTCTTTTAAAAGAGCCGCCATCGCGCCCTGCGCTTTTAAGTCGCCCGCGGTAACGGGTTTACCGTCGTAAGTATACCCTACGACTATTGCGGAAAGTCTTTTCTTTAAATCCTTTAACGACGAAGCGAGACAGAATACCGCCATTATTTCGGAAGCGACGGTTATGTCGTAGCCGTCTTCTCTCGGAACGCCGCCCGTCTTTCCGCCCAGACCGTTGACGATTCTTCTTAACTGACGGTCGTTCATATCCACGCAACGCCGCCAGGTTATGCGCCGCGGATCGATGCCGAGCGCGTTACCCTGATAAATATGGTTGTCTGTCATCGCTGCGAGAAGATTGTTTGCCGCGCCTATCGCGTGGAAATCCCCCGTAAAATGCAGATTTATGTCTTCCATCGGCACGACCTGCGCGTATCCGCCGCCCGCCGCGCCGCCTTTAACCCCGAAAACGGGTCCTAAGGAAGGCTCTCTCAAAGCGACCGCCGCCGACTTGCCTATTCTTTTAAGACCGTCCGCAAGCCCTATCGTCGTGGTGGTTTTACCTTCCCCCGCGGGCGTGGGCGTTATCGCCGTGACGAGTATAAGTCTGCCGTTTTTGCGGGTGTTTTCGGCAAGATAAGAAAAATCAACTTTAGCCTTGTATCTGCCGTAGACTTCGAGATGTTTTTCGTCTATGCCGGCGGCTTTTGCTATTTCCGTTATGGGGCGAAGCTTTGCGCTCTGAGCTATTTCTATATCCGATTTATACGTCATAATTCCCTCTTTTTCTTTTGCTTTATCTTTTCCAGGTACGCGGGGCGAACAGTATCAGCATAGGATAAATTTCCAGTCTGCCCGCAAGCATAACGAAAGACAGCACGCATTTGGAAAACGCGTTGTATCCCGCAAACGAACACGTGGGCCCGACGAAATTAAGCCCCGGACCTACGTTGCTTATGCAGGTAAGCGACGCCGTAAAATGCGTAAGCAAGTCGCCTTCCGCAAACGAACTGAACGACAAAAGCACCGTCGCGGCGATAACGATAAAAATATACAGCGCGAAAAACGAATACACGCCGGAAACGAGCGTTCTGGTAAGCGGTTTGTTTTCAAACTTAACGGCAACCACTTCTCTCTTGTTTACGGTTTTTCTTATGTCGGCAAAACAGGACTTTAAAAGTATCACCATACGCGACACCTTAACGCCGCCGCCCGTAGAACCGCCGCACGCGCCTATCATCGTAAGGAACAAAAGCACGGATTTAGAAAGCGCGGGCCATTTGTCGAAGTTCGCGGTAGAAGCGCCGGTCGTAGAGCTTATCGACGTAACCTGAAAGAACGCCTGTCTTAAAGCCACGCCGAAATTCGCAACCGTGCCCGTTATGTTTACGGCGATAACGAAAGCCGATACCGCCAGCATCACGACGTAAGTTATCATCTCTTCGCTCTTCAGCGCTTTTAAAACGCTCCCCGACACGATGAGAAAATACACGTTGAAATTCACGCCGAACAAAAACATAAACACGGACAGAACTATTTCTACGTACGCGCTTTTATAATAAGCGATGCTGCCGTTGTGTACCGAAAGACCGCCCGTACCCGCGGTGGAAAACGCGTTTAACAAGCTGTCGTAAAAGCTCATACCGCCGCAAACGAGAAACAGCGTGCATATCGCGGTAAGCACTATATAAATACCGTAAAGTATCTGCGCGGTATATTTCATTTTGCCCACGATTTTGGTCGCGGAAGGTCCGGGGGATTCCGCGCTGAAAATATACGTGCCGCCCGTTTCGCTTTCGGGGATCACGGTAAGCACGAAAACGAGAACGCCCATTCCGCCTATCCAGTGCGTGAAAATTCGCCAGAACATAACGCTTCTCGATAAAATCTCCACGTCGTTAAGCACGCTCGCGCCGGTCGTGGTAAAACCCGAAACCGTCTCGAAAAAAGCGTCCGCTAAACCGGGTATCTCGCCGCTTACGATAAACGGAACGCACCCGGCGAAAGACAACAACAGCCAGCATAGCGCGACTATAACGAAGCCTTCTTTCGCGCCGTAAGAACGCTCTTTTATTTTTATGCACGACGGAACCGCGCCAATCGCGCACAACGCCGCCGCGGGAATAATAAACGCGGAAAGCTTATCCGTTTCTTTATAGACGAGCGCGACTATCACGGGGACTAAAAGCAACGCCGCCGCTATAAGCATCGTTTTGCCTATTATTTTAAATACGAGTCTGTAATTCATTTTCGATAAATTTCTCGCTTATTTAAGGATTCCTTCCAGCGCGTTGATTTTTTTCGTTGCGGAAACGACTATCACCCTGTCGCCTTTAAGAAGCGACGTATCGCCTTTAGGCACGACAAAGCCGCCCTCTCTCACGATGCCGCCGATAAGCACGTCACGCCGTATCGTATACGAAGAAAGGGGCTTTCCGACGAACGGGAAACTCTCCGTAACGGTAAATTCCGAAGCTTCCGCTTTGCCCGGGAGTTTATAAAGCGCGTTTATGCCGCCGTCCTTTTCGGAAAAATGCGACCTTACGAATCTCAGAATATGGTTCGCGATGGAATTGCGCGGACTAATAACGGTATCGAGTCCGAGCGTCTTTACCATTTCCGACACGGAATCTCTGTTTACCTTGGTAACGACTTTTTCCACTTTTTTCTGTTTGGCGTAAAGGGATATGATAACGTTTTCTTCGTCCATTCCGGTAAGCGTTACCACGGCGTCCGCACTCTTTATATCTTCTTCGTTGAGAACGTTAAGATCCGTTCCGTCGCCGTTTATAACGGTAACGTAATCGAGATTTTCGCTTAAAAATTCACAACGCGCTTTGTCTTTTTCTATTATTTTAACCGACGCGCCGCGCCCGGTAAGCATCTGCGCGAGATAAAAGCCTATTTTCCCGCCGCCCACGATAAACACCGTTTTGGCGCGCGGCTTAAACGTCTTTGTTTTTTTGCAGAACGCCGCTATCTGCGCTTCCGTCGCGATGACGTAAGCGGCGTCACCTTCTTTAAGCGTAAAATCTCCGCGCGGGATAAACACGTCTTCTCCGCGGCGGATCATTCCGAACAACACGCCGAAACCGAATTCCGAGGATATGGCTTTGAGCGTTTTGCCCGCGACGGGGTTGCCCTTTTTTATGTCGAATTCCGCCATGGCGGCTTTTCCGTCCGCAAAGCTTTCTACGCTGCGCGCCGACGGGAAGTTAAGCACTTCCGCTATATCCGCGGCTGCCCTGCGATCGGGATTGAAAATAAGGTCAAGCCCCAGCTCCGTTCTTAAATTTTCCAGCTCTTTATAATATTGCGGGTCTCTCACTCTCGCGATGGTGCGTTTTGCGCCGAGTTTTTTTGCGAGAACCGAACAGAGTATATTCACTTCGTCCTGCGAAGTGCTTGAAATAACGAAGTCGGCAGACGACACGCCCGCCTCTTTAAGCGTATCGCGCGAAAGTCCCACGCTGCAGATTCCGTTCGCGGCGAATCTGTTAGCCACTTCCGAAACGCGTTTTCCGTCCCTGTCGATAAAAAGCACGTCGTGCCCTTCAGACACAAGACATTGAATAAGCGTTACGCCGACCTTGCCGGCTCCGATAATTATTATCTTCATAAAAACTATGATAAACCTTTTTAAAAAAAAGTCAAGCGTTTTGCCGTCGGCGCGTAAACGCCGCCTCAAAAAAGCAAAACGCTTGTATCTCCTTTTTATTAAAAATATTCGATTTCCCTCAAAAATTCCGCTTTTTCGCCCGTTTTCAGCTTGCGCACGCCGTATTTCGTCGAAAACTCTTTTTCGCAAACGCCCGCGTCTTTTGCGTCGTCGGGGAGATTGAGCCACGGCTCTATGCAAACGGTTTTGCCGTCGCCGGGTCTCCAGAACAGGAGATTGTTAAACCCGTCGAACCGCACTTTTGCTACGGTTTTGCCGTCTTTTTTCTTTAACGTCACTTCTCTCGAAGCTATATCCTTAAAAATAAACGTCTTGTCGTCTACGAGCGGGGTTTTTTCAAAATCGATAATTCGACCTTCTCCGAGATTTTGCTCTTCTCCGTTTAAATATCCGTCGTCGTCGTGAACGAGGTTTACAAACTTTTCGTCCTTTTCAAATTCGACGAGATACTCTTCTAATTTGCCGTCGAGCGCGAAAGAGTCGTGCGCACCGCAGGAATAATATATATCGCCGCCCGTCGGATTTTCTATCTCGTATCCTATTTTGAGCGTGTCGCCCGCAAGGCTGTAAGTAACGGTAAAAACGAAGTCGTAAGGATAATATTTTTTGGTATTCTCGTCCGAAACGAGCGAGAGTTTTATATAATCTTCGCCCTTTTCTTTAAGCGAATATTCGCTTATCTGTCCGAAGCTGTGCTGTATCATAGGATACTTTTTCCCTTCCGTCGTAAGCGCGCAGTTCCCGCACGCAGGGAAAAGAATCGGAGCGTGACCAGCCCATTCGCCGTTGTCGTTCTGCCAGAGTCTTTCCTTGCCGTCTTTGACAAGACCGGTCATCTCCGCGCCGAGCGAGCTTACGGTAAGTTTTATCGTTCCGTTGTTTATTTCGTAAAGCATATTTTTATCTCCTTTGCTTTCGGGCGCGTCGCTCGCGCCGCGGGTTTCCGCGCCGATAAAGCCGCGGTTTCTTTTAAGTAATTTATTAAAATCGGGTTTCAGTTCGCTGATCAGCGTCGCAACGAAAATGATTGCAAACCCTAACCCCATCGTTACGGTAAGTTTTTCCGCGCCCATCAGCACGGAAAACAACGTGCCGAAAACGCCTTCTAAACTCAATATGATAGCCGACTGGTTGGCGGGAGTAAGCTTTTGTCCAAGGTTCTGCGCGAACTGCGCGAAAAGCGTGCATACGAGAGTGAGATACAGCACGTTTAACAATTGCTTTTTATCGAGCGCGAACTTCGATATGCCGTAAACGGGAATTTCTATCGCCGCCGACAAAACAAGAAACAGCGAGCCGATAACGAAAAGCTCTACCGTAAGAAGCAGCATAGGATCTTTCACCGTTCTGGAAAATCTGTCCACGAACACGACCTGCAACGTATAAAACAAAGCGGAAACGAACGTTAAAGCGTTGCCGAGCAACACGTAAGCGGAACCGCCCTCTTTATTAGAAAAAGCGATAAGCCCTATGCCCGCAACGCACATTACCGCCGCGATAACGTTATAGCTTTTGGGCTTGGATTTATAAATCGCCCACATAAAAAACGGCGTGATGACGCAATAAAGCGAAGTAATAAACGCGTTCTGCCCGGGCGTAGTGAATTTAAGTCCGTACGTTTGCGACAGATACGCGAAAAATACGGCAACGCCTATCACCGCGCCGCCTTTAAGCACCTCTTTATTGAGTTTTAACGTCTTTTTAAAACGAATCGCGCCTATCAATAAAGCCGACACGAAAAATCTTATGCCCAGCACGTATAGCGCGGGCAAATCCTCTATCGTGTTTTTAAGAATAAGAAAAGAAGTTCCCCAGACGATCGCCGCGCCGAATAGGAGAACAACTCCCAAAATATTCAAAAATTTCTTTTTTTCCATAAATTTTCCTTGTCGTCAGTATTTATAAATCTTTAAGGAAACGTCCTGCATAAAATTCAGACCCCTGCCGTTGAAAACAAAAGAAATCGTCAGATCCCCCGTTCCCTCGGTAAAGTAATAACCGTTATTGTCAGATATTTCTTTTCCGTTTTCGGCGATTATAAATTGCCCCGCGTCGGAATAGTCCGAAGTAATCGTAAGCATTCCCTTTTTAGTTCCGAGATTTATAAAAAACTCGTTTCCGCTACCATCGAACTCATTGCCTTTTAAATCGAAGTATTCCACTTTGCCGAGATATTCGTCGATTATCGCTTCTACCTCGAAATTATCGTCTTCTTTGCTCAGATTCTCTTTGGCGGCGGTTGCCACGTCGTAAACGGAACGGCAATGATTATCTTTATTATACGTTGCGTAAACGTACTTTTCCGTCGCCCCGTCAAAGCACTTTATGTACGCGCGGGCAGCAAACTTTCTGTCGGTATTTTCCGGCGCGATCTCTATAAGCGCGCAGTTAAAGCCGTAATACCCGTCTTCTTCCGCGCGGGTTTCGTTGTTGAACTTTTCGGCGACGATAAACAGCGGAGATCTTTCTTTAAGGGCTTCCGCCGTGAAATCCGTTCCGCCCTCCAAAAAATCTTCGGGAACGATTATCATTCCCGTCTCCACGTTTTCCGCACCGTAAAATTTCGTCAGCCCGTCATATACGCTTTTGTTTATTCTTCCCTTAAATCTCAATCCCGGTTCGCGGGCGTTCATTCTGATGCTCGCGCCGTTTTCGGTTTCTACTAAAGACGAGCCGCCCGCCTTTTTTAGCGAAACGGAATAAACTTTAAGGCTGCTGCCCGAAAGCTCGGTTACTTTTACGCCCGCTTTAGCGGAATAGCCGACGTTTTCCAAAAAATAAAACGATACCGTTTGTCTGCCCGTTATCGTAAAGTTGCTTTCGGTTTTATCGGACTCGCCTATAAAAAGACTTATTTTCGCGTTGCCGTTTAAGGCTTCTGCTTCTGCGGACATAACGTAAACGCCGTCGCCGAAAGCAATCGGGTTCTCCGTCTTTGCGGTACACCCCGCCTTTGCGGCAGATATGCATTTAGAAGCATTATCGTAGCCGAACTCGCCCGTCTCCCACTCGTCCACCGTATTTCCGAAAATTCCGAAGGTGCAATATGAAAAATCCGGATTAGATATCAGTTCTCCTTCGTCTGTCGCGGAAAGTCCTGCCGATGAATCGACGAAAGAAAACTCCGCAACGCCGAGCGAAATCAGCGCAAAAACAAACGTCAAAGCCGTAGCAAAAAAATCAAAGAACCTGCGCTTTTTCATTTTTAAAACACCCCGAAACTGTCTTTTCCGGTATTATCAAACTCGCTTTGTTCGTCCGAATACCCGCTTGCCGCAACCACTCCGCAAGTACAAGTAAGATATTCGATTTTTGCCTGCGGAGAAAAATAACGCTTTTTCATCGCTTTTTCTTTAGTCCTTTTTAAATAATTTAACGCAAATATATTAACACCGTTTTTACGTTTTTGTCAACCGTCAAAGACTTGTGAAACGAAAAATATGCGATTTTAAGCAAAAATCCGTTTTTTAAAAGCAAAAAACCTTTCCGTAAAACCGAAAAGGTTTGTCAGACGTGTTTGCTTATTTCGTCGTAAATCTCCGCGCTTTGCAAAATTTCGGACAGTCTGCTTTGAGAAAGCGTGGTTATTTTTTTATCGCCGTCGTATACATCTATCTCGTTCACGGCGTTGCAGTCGAGAACCGAAGCGAGCGATTTTACCGTAATGTTTTTAGAAACCGCCTGTCGCACCACGGGCATACCGCGGAGCAGCTTTCTTTCGGAAAGTCCTCCGCCGATTTTAACGTATACGTTGTCTTTTTCTTTAGAAGTCGCGCCTGCCAGCGCGAACGCGGCGAAAAACAACAGCGAAACGTTGGGCGTTTTAAAAACGGTAACGATAAATCCCGCAAGCAACAGGCAGGCAAGCGCCACGCTTATCGCCTTGCAGATTTTATGCGCTTTTTTTCCGTCCGTTTTAAGCGCGAGAATCGCGGATAGCACCCTGCCGCCGTCTAACGGATAGCAGGGAATAAAATTCACGAGCGCCATAGAAAAGTTGGCGTAAGCCGCCACGTCCGTAAAAGCGTACGTTTCCGGAAATATCCACCAGACCGCCGCAAACGACAATCCCACCGCAAGATTGACGAAAGGTCCTGCCAGCGCGATTTTTATTTCGTCTTTAAGCTTAAGTCCGTCTATATCGCCCTTTGCGACCGCGCCGAACGGCATAAGCACTATCTTGTCGAGCCGATAGCCGAGATTGCCCGCTACCGCCGAATGCCCCGTTTCGTGTATCACGGCGGTTATCGTATACGCCGCAAACTCGAAAATACGCCCCGTGGCGGCGTAATACACTCCGAACGCTATAAACAACGGGTGAACGGATATTTTCATATAACACGCAAAATTTCAGGCGCAACGTTCCCGCAGGCGATACTGCGGGAACGGCGTTCGATTGTTTTTAAACGGCTTTCCACACGACCGCGTTGCCCTCTAAAGTATAGTCTGTTATCACCGCGCCGTCGCTGCCTAAAAAGCACATTTCTATACCGCTTTCGCCCGCATAACCAACGGGAATGTTGCCGAATACCTGATCGTTTATTTCCGCATACGCGTGGTCAAGACCGCTTATCACCGTCTTGAAATTGTCGCTGTGAGCGATTTCCAGCGAGTATTTGCCCGCGCCGTCTACCGTAACCTTGGTTACTTTTCCGTCGTAAGGCGTATATACGCTACCCTTGCCCGTTATAGTCATAACGCCGTTTTCGATTACGGGCGCAGAACCTTCGCCGTAAGAGATAACAGGCTTAAAATCCCCGTAAGTGCGGTTGTCGGATTTTATTTCTTCCGTTTTCCGGGAAGAAGTGAACACGCTGCGCATAAACGCGTTTATTCCGCTGTTTTTATAAAACGCGTTCGTGAGAAATATCGTCGCGACGAGCGCGCCTATAAGAATAAACTGCGCGGTAACTATCGTGAATTTAATTCCGCGGGCTTTGTCTCTTTTCTTTTTACGACTGTCTGCGGCTACGGGAACAACCGTTTCCGTTTCGCAAGCGGCGCCGTCCGCGGAATGCTCGGGCATTGCGGCAGCTTCAACGGTTTGCGCTTGGTTGTCCTGCAATCCGTTTACCTTGTCTAAAAGCTCTTTTTTAACGTCTTCCGGCTGTTTTGCCTTTTTTGATTTTCCTTTTCTCTTTTTGACGGGTGCGTAAGTAATGTTGCAAGAGTTTACGGGAATATCGAGCATAGATGCGTATTGTAATTTTTCGTTCATTTTTTATCTCCTTTTGTCGTCGTATAAAATATATATGACGCAAAAATCCGCGTTATGACGCATTAAGAACAAAAAATCGGCTTTCGTTATGCGCGAAAGCCGTCGAATGTGAAAAATTTTGCAAAAATTTTATCATATCCCGTCGGAAAGCCCTAAAAGAAAATCCGCCGACACGTCCAAAACCTTGCATAAAAGAAACATAAGCAGGAGATTGCCCCGGGGTTTGTCAGCCGACGCTTCTCCGCTGACGCTACGAAGGACTAAGCCCGTCAGGGCTGTCCGTCAAAGGCGTCCGCAATGACAGTAATAACCGCTTCACCCCACGCCGTCATTCCGAGAGTAGGCGTTACCGCTTCACCCCGCGCTGTCATTCCGAGGAGCGTAGCGACGTGGGAATCT
>ULRP01021634.1_pt1 | contig 17387 bp, 3 predicted proteins | sample 1955521 | NCBI WGS metagenome assembly ULRP01 (sample SAMEA4835685, study PRJEB28245) | human gut metagenome | biome: gut microbiome; material: fecal sample | place: Denmark | collected 2008
TCTGCCGGGAAAATCGCTGATCGACGCTTATCTCGACGGCGAAAATGCCGGAAAATCGGTGGCGGAATTTGCCGAAACCGAAGAAGGCAAGGAAAAGCTGACGGCTATCCTTGACGAACAGGACGCTTTGATCGGCGAACTGACCGCCAAAGGCCTGATCGACAGCGTACAGTGCTCGTATACTACGATCATGAATGCCGTTGCGGTGAAGACCACGTACGGCAATTTCCGCAAGATCGGTAAACTATCCAAAGTACAGAATACCATTCTTTCGGAAACCTATAACCGCCCGCAGGCGATCAGCGGTACCGACGCTTCGGGTATTATCAATGCCGTGGATATTTACGATACCGGTATTTTCGATTCCGGCAGCGTCAGTTTCACGGGTAAGGGAACAGCGGTTGCCGTTCTCGACTCCGGCTTTGAACTCAGCCATACGGTTTTCCAGCAAATGCCGAACACCGGCAATCTTCTGATCACCGACAGAGACGTGGCCGCGATTCTTGCCGCTACCAATGCCGCAAAACTCGGTAAAACGGTAGAGCTCAAAGATATATACATCAACAAGAAAATTCCGTTTGTATTCGACTATGCGGATAAGGACGTGGACGTATACCCCTATGATTCCGAACACGGTACGCATGTGGCGGGTATCATCGGCGGTAAAGACGACAGAATCACCGGCGTTGCGGTGGATACACAGCTTGTTCTGATGAAAGTTTTCCCCGACCTTGACGACGGCGGTAAAACCGAGGATATTCTGGCCGCTCTTGAAGACGCCGTTCTTCTCGGCGTGGACGCCATCAATATGTCGCTCGGTTCTTCCTGCGGTTTTTCGCGCGAAGCGGACGGCAACGCCATCAATACGGTGTATGATAAAATCAATGCCGCCGGCATCAGCCTTATCACCGCCGCCAGCAACAGTTACAGTTCCGCATTCGGCGGCGAGCAGGGCAACACGAACAAGGTGACCAACCCCGATTCGGGCACGGTCGGTTCTCCCTCCACTTACGCTCCGGCTCTTTCCGTGGCTTCTATCAGCGGAACAAAGAGCAAATACCTTGTCGCCAACAACGAGAGAATTCTGTTCTTCTCGGAATCCAACTCGATTTCCGGCGATCAGAACGACTTTTTCGCAGAATTGTACGAAGACCTCGGCCTGACAAAGACGGAGGTTGCCAACCTTGAATACGTGACCGTACCGGGCGTCGGTATGAAGGCCAACTATTCCTCGATTGATGTCAAGGGAAAAGTGGCGCTTGTCCGCCGCGGCGACACCACGTTTGAGGATAAGGCGTTGCAGGCGAAAAACGCCGGTGCCATCGCCTGTATCATTTACAACAACATTGAGGGTGATATCCTCATGTCGATGGGTAAAACGGATCATATTCCTACGATCTCCATATCGAAGGAACTCGGAACGGTGCTTGCTTCGCGTTCTTCGGGAACGCTGACGCTGAACTATTCTCAGCAGGCGGGTCCGTTTATGTCCGACTTCTCCAGCTGGGGTCCCTCTCCCGACCTGAAACTGAAACCCGAAATCACCGCTCACGGCGGAAACATTCTGTCCGCGGTTCCGAACGGCGGGTATGACGAACTCAGCGGTACTTCGATGGCAACGCCGAACCTCTGCGGTATTGTTATCCTGATCCGTCAGTATCTGAAAGAGAAGTACCCCGACTATACATATCAGCAGATATCGGTCATGTGCAACCAGATGCTGATGTCCACCGCCACCATTATCATCAACGAAGAGGGAAATCCCTATTCGCCGAGAAAACAGGGCGCGGGACTTGCCAGCCTTAAAAATGTGGTAAACACCGGCGCATACCTGACGGTGGACGGTATTGACCGTACGAAATTGGAACTGAAAGACGACCCCGAACGCACGGGCGTCTATACCATGAAATTCAACGTCAAGAACATTTCCGACGGCGCCCTCTCCTACAGATTGTCGCTGATCGGAATGACCGAGACCGTTTCGTCTTCGGACAAAACGTTTGTGGCCGAAACGCCGCAACTTCTCGGAGGAAAGCAGACGTTTTCCGTAACAAACGGTACGCTTGACGGCGATACCGTCACGGTTGGGGCGGGCGAAACGGCTTCCGTTACCGTTACTTATACGCTCGACGATGCCGACAAGAAGATGATAGATTCGCTGTTCCCCTACGGTATGTACGTAGAAGGCTTTGTCACGATGACAGCTATCGGGGAAAACGGCGTGGATCTGAATGTTCCTTTCCTGGCGTTTTACGGCGACTGGACAGAAGCGCCCATGTTCGATAAAACCTATTACGAGGTGGAATCGGAAGCGCATAATGCCGCAATCGACGATGAAGACAAACTGAAAGCCGATTACTTCGCAACAACGCCCTACGGCTCCTATTTCTACAACTACATTATTCCGCTCGGTACCTATCTTTACGAGATTGATACCACGGTGTACGAAGCAATTCCCGCAAGTCTCGACCATATCGCCATTTCGGATACGCTCGGTTCTATCGACGGCATTTCCGCGGTATATGCAGGTCTTTTGCGCAATGCAAAGAAGATGACCTACACGATCACCGATAAGGTGACGGGCGAAGTGGTCAAAACGCTTGTTGTGGATAATGCCACAAAAGCCTATTCCAACGGCGGAAGCCCCGTTCCGAACTACGAATATCTGAAGTGGAAGACTGCCGAACTCAATCTGGTGAACAACCGCCAGTATGAATTCAAAATGGTAGGCGAACTCGATTACGGCAGCGACGGCGGCGCGAAAAAGAACGTCCGCAATTCATTCTCTTTCGATTTCTATGTGGATAACGAAGCGCCGGTTTTGCGCTCAGCCACTTACGAAAAGGTATACGACAAATCGCTGAAAAAAGATCGTTACTACATGACCATGACGATTTACGACAATCAGTATGTACAGTCGATCACACCGATTGCCTTTACCACTTCGGGAACCCAGCTCAGCTATACGTTCCTTACCGAAAATCCTATCCCCGTATACAGCGAAGCGGGAAAGGACAATGTGGTTCGTTTTGAAATTACCGATTATCTCGAAGAACTGGAAAGCAATTCTCTGATAACCAGTGCGCTTGCGTTCTCCATTGACGACTATGCGCTGAACTCCAATATCTATCTTTGCCAGTTGCCCGGCACCCGCGGCGATTTCAAATTTACGAAAGACGGAACCATGGACGGCACCGACCTCACGATCCTTTCCGTTTACGAAAACGAAGTCGTTGACCTGACGCAGTACCTTGCCACCGCCGATAACACGGTAGATGAAGGTAAGGATTACCTGAAATATCTTTCCTGGACAAGTACGAACGAAAGTGTTGCCATGGTAAAAGACGGTCAGGTATACGGCGTCAAAGAGGGTATAACCACCATTCTTGTGCAGGAAGCAATGGATCTGAAACAGACCTTCCTGATCATCAATGTCAAAAAGCGCGAAGATACCATGATGCTCGATCCTGCGGCGGATGACGATTCGTCTTCCGCACGCCGGATACAACTGATGTCGAACAACAGCGTTTCCGACGCGTCAGAGGACAAAGTCAAAAAGATTCGTTTTGATTATTTCGACACACAGTTCGCCTATTCCCGCGCGGCACAGACAAGCGAGATCGGCAAGACCGGCGACAGAAAATATATCAATGCCATTGAAGGCGGCGACATCAACTTCTATCCCGGCGAAAAAATCAAATTGCATTATACGATTGACCCGTGGTATGTGGCGGACCGATACGAATACACGTTTTCTTCCACCAACGAACGCGTGGCAACGGTGGATCAGGACGGCGTTGTTACCGCTCTGAAAAAGGGAACCGCCATTATTCAGTTGCACATCAAAGGTTCCAACCTGAAAGCCAATGTGAAAGTGGTCGTCAACAGTGAATTCGTTATCGAAAACCGCACGCTGATCGCCTATAAAGGACTCGGCGGCGACGTCGTAATCCCGGACGACGAAGGAATTCTGTATATCGGTGCTTATGCGTTCTGCCTCTATGATACCGATACGACGATCGAACTCAGCGACGAAGATTATGACGCCAACAAAATCCCGAATGCCAATACTTCCGTGACCTCTGTGACGATTCCCGCAGGCGTCACCGAGATTCAGAAATACGCGTTCTACAATTGCAGCGGTCTCAAGACCGTTATATTGCCGGACAGCGTGAAAATTATCCGTGAACATGCGTTTCAGGGAAATAAAAAGCTGGAAAGCATCAATCTCGATCATGTCGAAACGATCGGTGCGTCGGCTTTTGAAGAATGTGGGAAACTGAAAGACATTGCGTTGTCAAACACCATCGCCGTCGGCGCCCGTGCGTTTGCTCACTGCACGTCGATCACGGCGCTCGATCTTTCCAAACTGCGCAATACGGGCGTGAATGCCTTTGCCGGATGCACGGGTCTTGCCGCAGTGACGCTTTTGGAAAATACGAAACTGTCGCAGGGTATGTTCTCCGATTCCGGCCTCGTTACCGTTGACATCTATTCCCGCGTGCAGATTCCCGTCGGTTGTTTTTCCAACTGCGACAATCTGACGAAAGTCGTTTTCCATAACGATATTATCGAACTCGACCGGGCTTCTTTTTCCGGAAACAAAAATCTCACCGACGTTGTTTTCCACGGTAAAGTGGATACCATCGGCGACCAGGCGTTTTACGATTGCGGCCGCCTGGCAACCGTAACGCTTCCCGATTGCGAATTCGCGCTCGGCAGTTATGCGTTTCTCGACTGCAAGAGCCTGACAACGCTGAATTTCGGTGTCAATACCCGCATCAAAGCCGTAAACGGCTGCGCCTTTGAAAATACCGCGCTGACGACGTTTGTCGTTGCGGCGGGCAACACTGCGCATCAGGTGTCCGCGGACGGACATCTTCTTCTGAATGGGGCGGGTAATACCGTGATTCTGGCCGCCATTGCCTATGACTTCGGCGATTATACGCTGGACAGCGCTTATACCGTGATCGGCGACAGCGCCTTTTCCGGCACAAAGATCAGATCCCTGACGATTGTGAATCCCGCAACGGTGATCGGCCAATACGCGTTCGCCAAATGCACGGCGCTCACTACCGTGAATCTGCCTGCGGAAGCCGGTGTGAAAATCGGTGCCCATGCGTTCCGTCTTGACGCCAATCTGGCTGCGGTGAACAACCTGAAATACGTGACCTCCGTCGGCGCTTATGCGTTTGGCGAAACGGGGATTACGGAGACCGAAACGGCGGCAAATGCCGTTTACGGAGAGGGCGCTTTCTACGCTTCCAAGCTGGAGAAGATCACCATCGGCGCCGGTTCGACGTTCGGCCTCGGCGCGTTCCAGAGATGTTCTTATCTTGAAACCGTCGTTATGCCCGAAGCCGGCGATGTGCATTTCGGTGCCGGCTGTTTTGCGGAAGATATCCGCCTGAAGAACATCGACCTTTCCAAAATTGACGAAAGGATCGAAAACGAAACGTTCTATTTCTGCACCGCTTTGACAGTGGCCGATCTTCAGCATGTCAAATACATCGGCGATTACGCCTTTATCAACTGCGGTTCGCTTCTGACCGTAAATATGCCGATTGTGGAAGAGATCGGTCAGGGTGCGTTTGCCGTCTACAGATCGGAGTGGAACTTTTCATCGCAGAATAGTAACTCGGCTCTCGGTTCGCCTTCGGCACCGCTGATCAGAAGCGTGGTATTGCCGCAGACGCTGAAAAAACTCGGCGACGGCGTTTTTTCCGGTTGCACGCAACTGGAAAGCATCACGCTTCCCGCCTCGCTGACCGAGATCGGCGACTATCTGTTTGCACAGTGCCCCGCATTGGAAACGGTCGTTCTTCCCGATAACATGAAGTCGATCGGCGCGTATATGTTTGCGGGTTGTACGGCGCTCACCACCATCAATCTCGGTCGCGTCGAATCCATCGGCGAATATGCGTTCACGTCCTGTTCTTCGCTTACGACAGCCGACCTTTCCTCGCTTACGACTGTGGAGACCGGCGCATTTGCTTCTACCTCTCTTTCCGGACGGATCAGCGCGCCGCACCTCAAAACCGTGGGAGATTATGCGTTCCAGGGAACGTCTCTGCTTGCGTTTGACGCACCCGTACTCACCTCGATCGGCGATGCCGCTTTCCAGAATAACCGCGCGCTGACGATGTTCGTTTTCTCTCCCGATCTTGAAAAAATCGGCACGATGGCTTTCAACGGTTGCACGGCACTTCTGAATTTCGCGGTTCACACCGCGGACGGAAAGTCGGAGACGACCGGAAAAATCAATGACTATGCGCTTTTGCAGGACGGCGTCCTGTATATCGTTCTCCCCTCCGGAGGCCTGCAGCTTTCCTCCGTTCCTGCCGGCAAAAACATGAAGACGCTGGAAGTGAAAGAGGGAACCGTGCGTATTGATCTTTATGCCGGTAATGCCAACACCTATGTCGAAAAGATCATACTCCCCGATACGCTTCGTCTCATCGGCGACTATGCTTTCTACGGTTATAAAAATCTGAAAGTGGTTGAATTCCGTTCTTTCACGGCTCCTGTATGGGAAAACTCGTATAAACGCAACGCGTCCCTGACGGAAAGCGATCCCGGATATGCTATCCTTCACGATCAGTATGATCTGTTCAGTCTGGAACTTTGCTATTGCAACTTCATTGATCTGCTCGGTAAAACCGAACCCATCACCATGATCCTGCCTTCCAATAATGACGCCGAGGGATACGACGGTATCTGCTATCTTGTCACTTTCGGCAAAGTTGCGGACGCACAACGCAGCGAATATGTGGCGATGGATAAGACGCTTTCGAATTTCATTAAGTATGCCGAGGCCATCAAGAAACTCAAGGTGATCTCGCTTACCGATGAAACGCTGATCAATAACGCTGTTGCCGCTCTGAACGCCATGAAGCAAAAGGCTACCGATTTCGGTTATACACAGGCCGAATGGGACGAAATGGTGCTTACGGTTACCGGCGCCAAGACAGAACTGACAAAGCTGAAACTGAACAATGCAAGCCAGGCGGCACGCAATCTGCAGGCGAAAATCGACGCGCTTCCCGATGTCTATACATCCGAAACGCGTGCGGCTATGCAGGAGATCGCCGATCTGCTCGGAAAACTTACGCCCGCAGAACGGACTGTGCTGACGCTTACGCGTTACAACAACCTTTATGATGCTTATCGGGCGGATACCACTCCCTCCGATAACAACGACCCCACTCCTCCCGCACCCGATCCGGAACCCGCAGACAAGGGTCTGAAACCCTGGGTGATCGTTCTTATCGCAGTCGCCGTTGTCGCTGTGGCGGGAACCGTGACGACAATCGTTATTCTTCGCAAGAAAGGCGGTAAAGAAGCATGAAAAAAATCATATCTCTCGTACTTGTTACGGCGATGCTCCTCGCCGCGCTGGTTTCCTGTAAAGATAACGTTCCGAAAAAACTTGAAAAACCCGGCGACCTTGCCATTTCGGATACCGGCCTCATCACATGGAGCGCGTCCGAAAATGCGACGACTTATACCGTCACGGTCGGTTCGACTTCGACGGATGTTACCGGGACTTCCTATCAGGTAACCGATCTTTCTGCAGATTTCAATTATTCCGTTGTGGCGAAGGCGGCAGGATTCCTTGATTCCGACGCCGCTGCCGCCACCTATCACGCATCCCATGTCCCCCCTGTGCCGGAAACCGAAATTTCCGTTGCGGTGAATGGCAAGTCCGAGGTCTGTGCCGGTCATAAGATCACGCTTAAAGCCGTGGTGACCGGCACCGACGACAAAGCGGTCGTATGGAGCATTACGCGCGGCGAAGAATTTGCCACTGTTGATCCGATCAGCGGCGTTCTGACCGCGGCGAGCAATGTCGACGGCGATCAGATCGTCGAAGTGGAGGCGCGCAGCCTTGCCGACGAGACCGCTTGCGGTACCCGCGTCATCACGGTGGTCTCCCGTCCTGCTCTGACGCAGGAGATGCTTAACCGTCTCTCCGGGCAGACCCGCATGTCGTTTGAAGGACTTCTCAATATTTCCGTTTACAATTTCGGTCTTTACGATACGTTGGAAAAAACGGCGACGGCACGCGTAAGAACCGCTATGGACGGAACCAACTGGTATGCTTCATATCAGGACGGTAACTCCGGCGTGGACGCCAACCTTTATTACAGAAATCATGACGGTTATGCAAGTCAGGTGGGCGTCAGCTTCATGAACGATGAAGAGTATTCGCCTATGCTCGACGATGACGGACGGAAAGTATCGTGGTCGGACGCCGGACTTTATAACTGTTTTGCCGGCCTGACGGTTGACGATTTCCGCTTTAATGACGAAACGTGGCGTTACGAGTATGTCGGAAGCGATAAAACGCTTATGACGCGTATGCTTGCTTCCGCCAATCCCTATGATTTTACGCCGAAGAATCTGGCGCTGATCATTCATGAGAACGAAATCATGGGTATTTATTCCATGAGCGAGGACGATTACACGATCGTTCCCGGCTACCGTTCGGTGCTGGAACTGACCGTTGCCGTCAACATCGGCGAAACCGTCGGCGTTCCCAAAATTTCCAAATTTACGCATGACAACGTTCACGACGCGCTCGGCAAGGCGCTTGCCAATATGCGTGCTCTTGAAAACTACACCCTGGATTTTCAGCTTATCAGCAAGAGCGTCTATTCTTCGGGGTACGTCATCAGCGGTTACACGGAAACGCTGACGTCGGGCAATTGCTATTTCAGACCGTATACGATCCCGGATCTCAATAACGATGTCCGTTCTTATACGGGCGACGATTACGGATTCAAAAAATTCGGAGAAAACGAATTCAATTCGTATAACAAAACCGAAACCGGCTATAAGGCGGCGCGCGCGTTTGCCAAGGATTTCTCCTATGCGAAGCCCACGTTTGCCGTTGCTCCCGAAATCTTTACGGCGTATGCCGTGAATGAGGAGCAGGGAACCACGACGTATTATGTGGACGACGTGATGCTTCCTGCCGCCAGCACGTTCTATTACGGTATGGGCAATGATATCCAGCTTTACGGTATCTTTGCTTCCCGTTACGGCATTGCCGGTGATTCTCGGTCCTTTACGCCCTATCTTACGGTGAAAGGCGATTATATCACGGAGGCCGGATTCTATTTCAACCTCGGTACAATGTTCGGTATTGTGGAGATCACGTACAGCGATTTCGGAACCGCGACGCTTCCCGACGGCCTGGATGTGAACTTTACAAAGCGCGAGGCTCCCGCTTCGTGGAGCGACCTCACCATTACCAAAACGGGAGAGGGCACCACGCTTGACGACGACGTGGAAGTAAACGCCCTTGCGTATTTCACCGAATTTTTCGGCGAGGCCGATATTGCGGCAAGCGTTCCTTTCTTCAATAACGTTCTTGCCGATACGTATGGCTTCGGTCTTACCACGCGGTATATCCGCGCCGGAAGCCAGATTATGCGCGAGGCGGTCTGCCTGTATTATGACGTGCCGCTTGACACCGACTATACCATTTCCTCGTCTCTCCGTGCTATTGACGAATATCTGCTCAGCCTCGGATTCGAGAAAAATAAAAACGGCGAATACACCGACGGAAACATGATTGTGATTCCGAAAGACTCTTCGCTCGATCTTACGATATATATTATGAAAGTATCGTATTAAAACACGGTACCCGGCCCGCGGCCGGGTACTCCTCCTAACGTTTCCCAATAAAATCTATATAGAATGAGGAAAAAAAAGATGAAAAATGCAAATTTCTTGAAGCGGATTCTCGCTATGGTTCTTTGCGCCGTTATGGTTATGTCCATACTGGTGTCCTGCAGTCTCACGCTTCCCGATGATTCCTCGGATTCGTCCACGGAATCGGGCGGCGAAGACAGCAGCACGGAAACTCCGGACGTTCCGGATGAACCCGGCGCCGTCAAAGTCGTTATTTCCAGCACCATATCCGAAATCAAAGGTGACGAAACGATTCAGATGACCGTGGCGGTTTCCAACACGGACAACACGGCGGTCACCTGGTCGACTTCCGATCCGTCGATCCTTACCGTCACCGCCGACGGCCTTGTTTCGATCGCCGAAAATGCGAATTTCACCGTTGATAAACTGGTGACGATCATCGCAACGTCGGTTGCCGACTCGACCAAAACAGGTAAGAAGACGCTGATCGTCCGCGCTCCTACAAGAGAGGGCGCTGTCGGTGATCTGACGTCCGATATGCTGAAAGCGCTCGGCAACGAAAGCATTACCGTGAACGGTCTTGTTGTTGACTACTATATTGATTACCTCCAGCAGGAAAATTCCGCGACACATTACTATGAAACGCTGGTCGAAATGGCTCCCGGCGCATGGAAGGGCGTCTGGTATGCACAGGGAAGTCCCGACACGGCAGTCACCACTCAGTATCGCCGCGGAACGACCACAAACCTGAAAGACGCATACGGCAATGTCGGTACGGCAATCGAAAAACTGTATATCGGTAAAAACAATACCATGGTTGCCAAACCCGAAAAGGACTATCAGAGTATCCCGGCCGTTTGGGAAGCACAGCACCTCTGGAATCACCTTGCCAACCTCGACATCACGAAATTCACCTATGATGTTGAACACGAAAGATATGTATATGCGGTGGATTCCGAGAATGTCGACGATCTTGACCTCATGACTTATTTTGCCATTTCTCTGACGCCGATGCTGACCACCTCCGACATTATCGCCAACTTCTATTTTGAAGTGAAGGACGGCGCTATCACGAAGATGGTGGCGGAAACACAGAAAGATATTGTTACCGATAGCGACGGCAACGCCGAGCAGTGCGCCTACTCCATGATGACCTTTACGTTCACCAAAGTCGGCACTACGGTGGTTTCCGATCCCGCACCTTTTGAAGCGCCCGAACATGCCGATAAGCTCGCGGCCGCCATCGAAAAGATGAAGAATGCGCGCAACTATACGTTCCGCGTGAAGGATGTGACTCTGAGCTCCGTTTCGGCTTCCGATGACGATTATTCGATGGAGTCCATGCCGAAAGCAAAGATGTCTCTCCTTGCCACCGACGCTACGAGAGCCAAATATAACAACTATACGTCTTCCACCGGAACGGTGGGATGCATCGGCTTTGTGACGGCAGACGCTATCGTGTTTGCTTACACGGCGAAGTATACGTCTTCTTTGGACGACAAACTGTATCATACGGAATACAACGGTTATAAGGATAACGGTGACGGTACGTATGATGAGTTTAACGGCAGCACGAACGGTATTCTTTACGGTACGAAATATGTGACCGGCAACATCTTTGACCGCATGCCCGACTTTGATTTCTCCGCCAATGTCTTTGAACTCAGCGACAGCGTGACGAGAAACGGTGTGACTTATTACACATTCACGCTCCGTGAAACGGCGATCACGCGTGACGTTGCCATGTCCATGTCCACATACAAGTACAACACTTCCGCGGACGCTTCCATCGAACGTATTCTGAAAATCGTCGTTGACAGTAACGGCAACCTTATTTCCACGGAATTCCCCTATAATATCAGCGATAACTACATCGGCTACTGCACGACAACCTATGAAAAGTTCGATGAAACCACGCTTCGTGAAGGCGCTTTTGACGATTATGTTCCGAGAGAGCACAAAACAACGTGGGGTCAGTACGATGTGAAGTATTATCACCCCGATCACTCCACGATCTCGACTCCCGTAGATGTAAAGGCCGACGCTCTGTTCAAGACGCTGTACGGCGAATCCGACGCCGCGCTGCTTCCTACGGCAGAAACGTTTATGAACATTTTCGGCGATAACCTCAACGGCCCGTTCTTCGATTGGGACGAAATGCAGGATGCCGCCGGCAATCCGTTTTACAGAGAATCGCTTGGCATCACGACTGTCAGCGGCGAATATGACGAAAACGGCAAGATCACAAATTACGACGAGATCATCGCCGCGCTCGATCAGGCATTGACCGCTCTCGGATTCCAGAAATCCACGACCAATACCGACACTTCGGGCGGAGAATCCGGCAGATCCAACCGCTACGTTACCTATACCAACGGCGGTGTTCAGATCGTAATTGAAAACAACTTTACAAGATACTTCTGGATCACGTTCTATAAAACCGGCGAATGGACGCTGAAAAAATCAGACGCCGGAACCGGCAAAGGTTAAAAAGTTATGAAGAAACGACTGCTTTTATTGGTTCTGCTTTACGTTTCTCTCACGATCCTCCTCGCGGGGTGCTCCGGCTTCCCCGCGCCGGAGGAGTCCTCCGAAAATTCTTCGGAATCCGAAAGAGAACCGTCCTCCGAATCTTCTTCGGAACCTGCCTCGGAGTCACGGGGAAGCGATACGGTTTCCCTGACCGCTAACGCACAGGTCGTGTTTCTGAAAGACAGACAGGTGGCCGGATACGACTTTGCGTCGCTGTTCACCCTGAAAGTGAACGGGGAAACGGTGCCGATCGAAGACGCATGGCTTGACTATTCACTGGTGAAAAGCGAACCGAGTGCGGAACCGTACACGGTCATCTGCACCTACGGCGTTCATCAGGCCGTTGCCAAAATCAGCGTGACAAAAACCAATTACATGCTGAATTTGTCCGTCGATACGGTTTCCATGACGGTGGAAGCGGCGGAAGACTACGATTTCAATGCTCTTTTTGAAGCCAAAATGGACGGCGTCACGGTGCCCGTTACGGATGATATGGTCACTACCGACTATAAACCGCAGATCGGTACCTACACTTATACCGTCAGTTTCGGAGACCGGAAAAAAACGTTGTCCATCAATATTGTGGATAACCATCGCGTCGAGGTCGTGCGCGCGTATCGTTCGCTGTCAATGACGGCGGAAGAACTTGCCGGATACGACCTTACCAAACTGTTTTCGCTTTATGTGGACGGCGACACCGTGGCAGTAACGGCGGCGATGCTGACAAGCGATATTCCGGCTTCTCCCGTAAACGGTGAAAGTTACACGGTGACGTTGCAGTACAGCACCGACAAATGGATCTATCGGGCTTCGATTCCGATCACGGTCGTGACCGTTGACGATATTATCATCACCGCGCGGGATGTCGAGACCTATCCGAATTCGGAGGCCATCGACCTTACAACGCTCTTCACGATAAAGCAGGGCGAACGCTATATTCCCGTTACGCGCGACATGATTACGGGTACGGTGAACTATGCGAGCGAAGGGGAAAACCGGATCACGCTCACATATCGTACCTCCGGAGCGGAAAAATCCGCTACCGCCGTCGTCACCGTAAAACGCGGCGTTGTGATCCGCTTCGCGGATACCGATACCGTTCTTATCCGTCGCGGTACGGACATCAACTCCTATCCGTTTACCGAAGATTTCATTCTGACGGTGAACGGCACAAGATTCTCCGATTTTCCTGCATCTTATATTGACATTTCCGGCGTGGACTTTACAAAGGCCGGTACCTACACCGCCACGCTGACGGTGCGGTACAACAAGGACCCGCTCACCGGACTCACCGGCAATGCGAATTACTCCACCCATACGGCGACTATCCGTTACTGCGTGGTGGAGAACACCTATTCGGTGAATGTGAATAAAGATCAGGTCGTTCTCCCGAAAGGAACGACGAGATATAACCCGTTCTATAACCTGACCGTTTATATCAACGGCAGACGGCAGACCCTGACCGATGATCCCAACGTGACGCTCGATCCTATTTCGTGCTATGCGCGACTGGTGTCCGCGTCCATCGACTTCGGCAGTGCGGCCGTGCAGAATGTGATTATAGACGTGTATGTGAACGGCCGTGACGCGGATCCTGTGCGCGTTTCGTATACGCTTCGCGTGGAATCCGATGTCACTGTCACCGCCACCGATACGGCGGTATTTGTCGGCAACAAGTTATATGTGTGCGACCTGTTCAGCATCAAAAATGCGGGACAACGCGTCGACGTGACATATGACATGATCACCGGCTATGTCGACGTAACGACGCCGGGCGTTTACCGTCTGGAACTGAATTACGGCGGCGTTACCGCAACGGCAACAGTGACGGTACTGGACAATTCGATCGTCGGTACGTATCATACTTCACTGCGCAATATTTCGCAGGCAGACGATGAGGACGAAGAGGGATATACCATTATCGGCACGCCCTCCCGGCCGCTCGGCGACCTCATTATCCGCGCGGACGGTACGATCACCGTTGACGGTATGAACGGTATGATTACGGGCGGATTCGGTACCGAGAGCATGACGGCGAAGATCGGCACCAACGTGTACTATCTCTATTACCGGGACGGTATTCTCGTTCTGGATCCCGATAACAGCTTGAAGCTCTCATTCAACAATACAAAACGTCCGATGGTCTATTTCCACGGTGATATGTGGGAGATCACAGGCAATATTATCCTGAATAAACTCAGTACGCATATCCTGCAAACCACCAATACGGGTTATTCGTACGATCTTATGCGCGTCAGATCGAAAACGGACGAGAGGGAACTCTGGTACGCACTCTATATCTGCCTCGTTTCCAAAACTTCCGCCGATACGGTTTATGAAGTCAAATGGGGAGAGATCGATCTGGATACGGCGTTTACGCCGGCGGCGGACGCCACCGCTTCGTTTATGTTTAACGGCGACGAAGTTTCGTTCAAAATGACGAACAAGACGATTGCAAGACCCGCCGCGAGCGAAAAAGCACCGCAATGGGCCAACCGTACATTCACGGGTACGATCAACGGCAAGAACGCTACGCTTAAAACCGATTCTTACGAAAGATATACCCTGAGAATCGACGGCAACGTGATTTTCTCCGGTGCCCGTCTTGCCGACATGCTGAACGGCGAAGTGGATTACGACGCGGGAATATTGTTCCTTTACAATGTTACTGCGAAGGATGACGCGGCTGTCTATTCGTATAAATTCCTGATTGACGCGGAAAACAACGCCTTTACGGTCGCGGAACGCGATCCGTATTACGGCCGCTATACGGCGGACGGCATGGTTCTGTTCCTTGACGGATACGGAAGCGGCGTCATGTCTTTTGACGCGAACAGTTATGCGCAGACAAAACTCACCTATACGGTGAAGGACAGCGAACTGACGGTACAGTACATCGGCACGTCTCCCGTGTTTGCATACGGGAAAAGCGCGGTCTACATTGTTGCTCCGTTCCTGAATGTGCTGACTGTAAGAGAGTTTTCCGGCGCCGATATGAAGGGCAAGGCCTTTGTAAATGAGGTCATCACCGACGGCGCGATCGTTACCGTTTCCTCGCATACGGTCGGCATGACCGGCAACTCGAATGAGTTGTTGTCCTACATTACGATCGTTACGGCCGACGGCGTTCTCAGCGACGCGGATAAGAAAGCCTGCGTAGGCGTTAAGACCGTGAAATTCGGCGCAGCCGGTTTCTATCAGTATACCGTGACCGTTAAGGTCAACGGCGAAGACGTCACCGCTTACTATGCTGTACAGGTTCTGGGCAAGATCGACACCGCGTACCGTGATATGGCAATCAGTTACGGTCAGGGGCTTCTCTATCCGAACAACAGCCTGAAAGTGGACGAATTCGGCCGCGTCACCTACTATATCGGCGATACGGTATACACAGGTCTCGCCGACTTCTATGACGACGGTTTTATCGCACGTCTTACCGATACAAACGGTATAAAACTGCTGCTGGCCGCCAAAAAATATGCGGAAAATACGCTTGAAGTGCGCATGACCGGCGCAATGAACGGAAGCGATATATTCACGAGAGGCGAAACGTCCGTGACCTCGTCGGCATCGGATAGCGCTTACCTCCGTTCCGTGAAACTCAGCGACGGCACGGTGCTGTATTTCTTCTCCAAATCCGCGATTGAACTCGGTCAGCGCGTGGTTCTCACGCCCGAAACCGGCAGTGATCCCACGGTAACCGGCGTTACGCTTATTCTGACGGCCGACGGCGATGAGATCGCCTGCCTGCGCGTCAACGAATGGGGAAAAGCCAAAACGGGACTTACATTGTCCGACGCGTTCCGCGGCAGTTATAAACTCGGAAACAAAACCATCACTTTCGACGGATTCGGCAAAGGAACGTTTGAGGGAAAAGGGAATATCACCTACCGCATAAAGGGCGATATGGTCACGATCTCTTTTGATGACAGTGAAAACGTTATCGCCTGCAAACCGAACCCGGCTACGGGTGAAACCAAACTTCTCACGCCCGTGGGAAGCGGCAGTATGCTGGTTTCCGGCTTTACCTATTATGCTACCTATACTTTCGCCTGCGGCAGTGAACTTTATGAAGCCACAACTTCGATAAGGTTTGAAGCGGGTGAAGTGAAGATTCTCTCTACTTCCGAATCCCATGACTCCGGCGACGGTATGTGTACCGATGACAGCGGCTATGCTCCGCCGTTTGTGGGCATGGGGACCTATACGGTAAAGGGTGATGTTATCACGGTGAACATCAAAGGATACACAATGGTGTTTATTGTGACCGATGTCACGACTTCCGCCCAAATCGTTTGTGAATCCACTACGATTAAATCCTCTGACCACGGATATTTCGGCGCGGGCAGAGCATTCAGTCGCTGAGCGGAATAGCAATAAATTCAAAATCAAACCAAAACTGCAAAAAGGAGAACGACTATGAAACAGAAGAAACTCTGGCTTCTGTCCGTTCTGTGCCTGTTGGTTTGTGTATTTGCGGTGGCCTGCGGCGACGCACATACCCATACATACACCTATCAATTGACGGAGAATCCGACGGAAACCGTTGCCGGCAAAGCAACGGCAACATGCTCCTGCGGCGACACCCAAACCGTAGACGTTCCGGCGCTCACCGATACAACGGTCTGGACGGTGGAAAGCACCACTCCGGCAACGCATACGGAAGCCGGTTCCAAGGTGTATGCGTCCGCGCTTTACGGTAAAGTCACCGTAACTCTGGCAAAAACGACGGAACACAGCTACACCTACACGCTGACGACCGAGCCGACCGAAACGGCAGCGGGCGCGGCAACAAAGGCATGCGACTGCGGCGAATCGACGACCGTTGAAGTTCCGGCACTCAGCGATACGTCTGTCTGGACGCTTGAAAGCACCACGCCGGCAACGCATACGGAAACCGGCTCCAAAGTGTATGCGTCCGAACTTTACGGTAAAGTTACCGTAGTTCTCGCAAAGACGACGGAGCACAGCTACACCTATACGCTGACGACCGAGCCGACCGAAACGGCGACGGGCACAGCGACGAAGGCATGCGCTTGCGGCGACTCGACGACCGTCGTGGTTCCGGCGCTCAGCGATACGTCTGCCTGGACGCTCGAAAGCACCACTCCGGCAACGCATACGGAAACCGGCTCCAAGGTTTACGCCTCCGCGCTTTACGGTAAAGTTACCGTAGTTCTCGCAAAGACGACGGA
>ULRP01077707.1_pt1 | contig 17326 bp, 15 predicted proteins | sample 1955521 | NCBI WGS metagenome assembly ULRP01 (sample SAMEA4835685, study PRJEB28245) | human gut metagenome | biome: gut microbiome; material: fecal sample | place: Denmark | collected 2008
AGCCTTTCTGCCGTTTCACGATTTTTATCCACAAGAAACTGATAGTGCTCAATATGTTCTATCACATCAGCAATCAGCTCTTCTGACGAGATTTTATCACTCAACTCTATTACAGGATTATAACCGATAAAGTCAATGAGTTCCTGCGGAGCATGCCCCACCATCACCATTCTTGAGAACATACATTCCCAATAGCACTGCGTAAGAGTTTCAATATCACCAGCTATCTCTGGCTGTACATATTCCAGAGCATACGGCGTCTGCTTGAAGTTCAAGAAGCCAGGGTGAGCAAAAGGAGGCACCGCCTTTATAGTTTTTCTATTAATATCTTTTCAAATACTACTTGTTCCACTTACAATAATCTTGAAATTCACTCCATAGTTCCGCATCCCTGTTCAAAAAAGCATACTTAGTAATGATTAATAAATAACTTGCTACATTTTTGTGTCCTTTTTATGAAGTAACACATGGTTAAAGGATAGAGTTCCAAGCTCTTCCTTTGCTTCATATTTACTATAATCTTTCTTTGTCATAATTTCCTTTTAACTTATTGATTATTAGCTATTTACATTCTTTAATCTGCTAGAAAATTTGTATCTTTACAACTGATTCCCAGGCAGTTATAATGAATACAAAGATTCTAACAGAAGTCTTTTCAGAGACCGACTTGACATACATCCAGCAATTAGACGAGCGCCAGCGTCGGCTATATTGTGCTACAAGAGCTATCAACATAGGCAAACATGGTGTGGCGGCCGTGTGTGCCTCTATTCACATATCAAAGAACACCATCTATAGGGGCATTCGCGAGTTAAACGGAAAGACCAATCTTTCTTCGGGAACAGTCCGTATTGCAGGTGGTGGTCGCAAAGCCATCTTAGACGAGCATCCAGAATACTTGGTTCTGTTCGATGAGATTGTTCAAAAACACATGGCGGGTCTTCCACAGGATGATTCCGTAAGATGGCTTGACCTCTCTGTTGCTCAAATCATACAAATATTCAAAGAGCACGACATCAGCATATCCCCTTATGTTGCTCGTAAAATGGTAAAACTCAGAGGCTTCAAGAAACGTTCCTTTCACAAGACAAAGACCTTGAAGGAAGTCAAGAACCGAGACGCTCAGTTCAAACTTCTGGAAGCTACCTGGACATCTTGTGCACGCCTTGGAATACCTGTTCTCAGTATTGATACCAAGAAAAAGGAAATGCTCGGCAACTTTAAACGTACAGGAAAGACTTTCAGCTGTCAGGAGTTAGCTGCTCTTGACCATGACTTCGTGTCTTTTTCCAATGGAACTATCATTCCACATGGAATCTATGATGTCGAGAGGAACGTCGGCTATCTCACCATAGGAAAAAACAGCCATGACACTGCTGAGTTTGTGTGTGACAACATCGCACGCATTTGGAAGGATTACCTGCAATGGGAATATCCCAAGGCAACCGCAATCTGCATCTTATGCGATGGAGGAGGTTCCAACTCTGCCTCACATCATATCTTTAAGCAAGAACTTTTAAAGTTAACCACATCGCTTGAATTGGATATTATCATTGCACATTATCCACTATATTGTTCAAAGTATAACCCAATAGAACATAAGCTGTTTGCAAATATAACAAGATCCTGGAGTGGAGTACCATTGCTGTCTGCAGAATATGCTTGCAGGAAAGCAAATGAAACTACGACATCCAAGGGGTTGGTTGTTGTTGCCACCATCAATTCTAAGGAATACCAAACTCAAAGAACGCTTGACGAATCATATGTATCCGAAAGACAAAAGCGAATCAGATTTGATAAACAATTGCCTAAGTGGAACTATGTCGTTAGGTGCAAATCTGCTTAGCATTTTTGGACCAAGTTATTTTTTAACTGTTACTAAATCATTTTTCCCAACGCAACCTATAAATATAACCAGGCTCAGGATTGACAATGGAAAAGCTATAGACTTTATTTCCTTCATCAAACGCTACGCTTTCGATATATTCAAAATCGCCATCAACATCCATATCAATTTTCTTACGCTCAAAAACAGCAGGCTCATGATACCCACTTTCTTTGTAAGAAAGCATCACATGATACATTATCATCTCAATAGGATTGACCAACTTGCAACTCAGCCATGGTTTTGCAGTATTATCCACATCGTCATGGTCTGATTTGATATTCATCACGATACATTCATTATATCGCAATGGTCGATTAAATTTCACGACAGCCTCATCCCACTTATTGCAATTATCATTATGGCTTACGTTTTCTATAGTTTGAGTCTTAGAAGACAAGACTGGCATCTTGGTACCAGTCCATTAAAAATTAAAATGAATGTCAGTTAAAAACAAACGTTTACATTGGATCATACGATACGTATCCAAAGTTGACTTTATCCCATCTTTAGACTGATAAATATACGAAGTATAAATACTCTTATAATCTTTTTCAGAATTGTCGAGAATTACTCGATTTATGCCTCGCAAAATTCCCCAAATAAGAGCAGCAAATCCGAGACATATAACACATAAGGCAACAATACACGCTGTTTTACTATTAATAAACATCAATACTAGCCCTAAGATAGAGCATAATGATGCAAGACCTGTATAAGCTGGTCCGATATAAGCTTTTAAGAAATTATAAACTTTCATTTCAAGCAATTTCTTTGTTTTTGTTTATGCGTCCATTCCCATAATTACATCGTTTTAAGTATTATTCTTTGCAAAGAGAAGAACTTTTCATAAAACTTGCAAGTTTTTTAATGCTTTTCTTATCTAAATAAACAGTTATAAACTGAAATCTTCCCTCAACTCCTCCATGAGCCACTTCATCCTCACATTCCAAGAACCAAGCCTTTCAGCCGTCTCCCGATTCTTATCCACAAGTTCTTGATAATCATCAATATGCTCCAATACCTCCCGAATCAGAACCTCAGCAGAAATATCCTCCCTCAACTCGATGACTGGATTATAGCCGATGAAAATCACCAACTCCTTTGGCGCATGCCCCACCATCACCATACGAGAGAACATACACTCCCACTAACGCTGCGTCAAGGTCTCGATGTCGCCAGCCATCTCCGGCTGCGTCATTCTGCAAATTTCTTTTTTAATTCCTCAGCAATGCAAGCAGCCTCTTTAATATTTCTTGCTGTAGTCTGAACTACCATTCCACATTTTTGCTCAGTTTTCAACAATACAATTTCAATTTGTCCATTACAATTAACTTTGTCAATATAGCGTTTACAATGTGGCTTAAAGTCTGTAGAGTTAATGATTTTTTCAACATAAGGAGATTTTAAAAGCCTTTTTGCATGAGCCTTCAAAACATCCAAGCCATGATCGTCTCTTAGATGAATCTGTTTCTGTTCAGGCTTCAAAGACGACACTTGAATATTTGCAATGTCAATAGAGTTATGCTCATCAAGCCATTTAGAAAAGTCCCTATCCTCAAATTGTCCCACAGAAACGACACAATAAAGCACATCATCTATATTGTCATCAACAACATATCCACTGATTGTATATTTCAACTGCTTCCAAATAGACTTAACATCAAATCCAATACAGAAAGAATTCGAAAGATAAGCTGCACAAAAACACAAATCATCATATTGCTTTTCTGCACAAAGGGAGAAAGAGCCAAAAACATACTTCTCCAACTTATCGTTCTCATCATCAGGTATATAAGGATGACATGCTGTTGAAAGCAAAAGAATACAACCTGTATCACGACTATGCTTACAGCAATAAGACTGGAGCGATTCTTCTTTCGTCAAAGGCATTTCGGCAAGTTTCATTTCGTATCTCACTTTGCCGTATCCCAATTTATTAGCATACTTGATAACTTTGACATATTTTTGAATTATGCCAGATATATCACAAGAATTCGCGATACAATTTGTTTGACTATTGAAAAATACTTCCTTCATATATCTCACCTTTATACAAGTTGCAACAACTGTTTTGTCCACTCATCCATAAAATCATCAGGATAATCATCCAGTTCTCCATTCATATCCACATGAATATCCTTCACGAGAGCATGTCCTTCAGTATCTCTGTCAAAGTAATCTATCACGATATCTTGTGGTGTAATCTCTCCTTTCTTCACAGCTATCCTGACTCCATTTACGACATGGTCACTATGGCTTTCCACTATCACCTGAATATTTCTTTTTTGGGAATACTTGACGAGAAACTCCATCAATCTAGACTGTGCAGCAGGGAACAAATGAGCTTCTGGATTTTCCACAATAAGCACACTTCCCTCAGGTATAACAAGCATATTTACTATAATTGGCAAAATATAACTATACCCAAAGCCCACGTTTACTGGACGAAAAGCTTCCCCATTATCCTTTGAGTCCAAGAACAAATCCACATATTCACGAGTTGCCGAGTCTTTTGCCTTTAAGGTCGCACCATCCAAAATGCCCGACAAAACTGATGATACTTTTTTCTGAAACTCCTCTCCTTTAGCTTGTAACAAATTGATGATGTTCTCACCTTTTATGCCGACTTTTCCACAGATATCATTTCTTTGTTCTGAATTAACTTGACCTTGTCGACTTGCAGACACAAAATAGATATTTTTAAAATTTTCATATCCACTATATCCTGAGATTGCAGTCAAAGATAATGTTGATGCGGAATCCCTTGTCTGTTTAAAATCTGAAGATGCCTTTTCTTCCATAAGGTTTTTACCATCCGCTTCCAATTGAATTAATTTTCCGATGGAAGGTTTTTGTTTATCTTCTTGATAAGCAAAAATCAATTTATTTTCCAATCCCTTCAATTTGAACTCGAAACGAATGATATTCTCTGAATTATTGACAGACAAGATGTCGCTAAACAATCCTAACTTAACTAAATTCCCATTAATTTGTAGATAATTAATATCATCATTTAGAAAAGTTTGCCCCAATAATAAAAAAACTTGCGCCACAGAAGATTTTCCACGACCATTTTTGCCATAGAAAACATTCACCCGAGATAGATTAATATCTATTTGTGTAGCAAAGCATTTAAAATGGTGAAGAGATATACTTTCGAACATAATTTTACTGGTTTCTTTTAGAATTTACCCATTCCCAAAAAGACTTAGGCAACCATCCTTGATAGGTATCCATAGATAATCGTACGACCAAAATGCTGTCATTAACATCTATTTTTGGACGCAATTTATTACAAATTTCATTTGCATCTTCATCTGTATAAATCGCCCAAAGAGATTCCATCGGATGCTGCCAATCTCCATAAGCCTTAATCGCCTCATATAAAGAAGTATAATTTTGACCAGGCTTACGTAAATCGTAAGATATAAGGTATATGTTCATTGCTCTTTTTTGTAATTTTCTCACAAAGATAATAATATATATCCAAAAATAGCCAAATGCGGTCAACCGAATCACAAACATTAACTAATTTGTCGATTCTTTCACATTTTTTAATTTCCAAATATCTAACGAGAACTTGCCACTTACCCTATCTACATTTATAACCCAACTTTTCCAACACCTCCATCATCTGTTGAATTCGTAGTTTCCAATCCCCCTTTTCCAATGCAGATTTTCGGTTTCTATCCACCAACTCCTGATAATCCTCTATATGAGCTAGGATGTCCAATATTTGCTCATTGGCATGTTCCTTGTCCAAATGAACTACAGGATCATAACCAATAATATCCATCAACTCTTTTGGTGCTCTACCAAGGATAACGACACCTGACAACATACATTCCCAGTATCTCTGAGTCAAAGTGTCAATACCTTCCGCCAACTCCGGCTGATTGTCCAAGCGAGTAAGTGCCAATGTTATTTTAGAATCAGCAAGCGCATCTGCCAACTGAGCACGTGTATGTAGTCCCGTAGCCTCATTTCGACTACTCAACACCCTAATAGATTTGTCAAACTTCGATGAATCCAAGATTCGGCTACATCTACCAAATTCCAAGTAATCAATGGAACGCTCTGCCAAGTTTTTCCCGGCATGATAAAGTTCCGTCTCTATGGCTTCTGGCAAATGGTAGATATGAACCTTAGGGCATAGCTCTCTCATCTTATCCGCCGTCTGAGAAGATGTGAAAAAAGCAGTGCGCACATGATGTTTTTCAAACCATCTTGCCATATTATTCACATATCTTGGCCAGCAATCCCAAACCATAGGAATTACTTCATAACCCAAGTAATCGGGGAATGTGTCAAATCTAAGACTTGCTCCCTCAACAAATCTCAAACGAGCCTCTTTGGAACTTTGCCACAATGTTGGCAAGTCCAAATGGTAAGACAAACGCTCATAATATTTTTCCAATGGTCTTAAAGAGGCAACAAAACCTCCACATTCATCCCATTTTTGATATACAGCCAACTTGAAGTTGCTGTTGTTTTGATATATGAATGGCTTTACAACCTTAATTATTTTTTCCATGACGAATTTTATTAATAGAGTCCATCAAAAGTTGTTCAGAACTTTGTCTGATTAAATTCAAATTATCTTCCTTTGCTATGATTGTGTCAGAATGAATCAAAGATGCAGAAACTTCACTTTTATAATATACCAACGAGTCTTTTTGTCCTAAAGCATTGAGCAAAGTTTGCATTCTTCCATCCTCTGACTCCGTATCTTGGACAACAGAGAACAAGGGTTTGTGGAATATGGTTGCAAAGGCAGTACCATGAAAAGAGGTCGTTATTACAAAGGAGGCACTTTCCATAAGTTGCAGGAATTCCAAAGGTCCAATATGCCCCCCCACATAAGAAGCATCATCATCTGTTGGATCAACAGCATTTGTTCCTATATAAATCACCTTACAACCCAATTCTGCCTTGACTTTTCTCACAATATGATATATATCAGGATAAGGATTGTACATATAGTCCAACACATATACCAAGATATATAGCTCGCCCAATTTCAGTTTTCCCCTTGATGCCAAAACATGATACTCTTTGTCCGTAAGCAATAAAGTTGGGTCACAAACCACCTCTGCCTTTTTCCCCGTCAAGTCATGTACTATATCTACTCCCGATTTTTCTCGTACCAAGATCGTATCATACTTTTCCAATTCTTCCTTGAAAGTTTGTTGGTATTCTTTTGGAATGGAAGAACTCGCAAATGAAGAGCCATAAGATAAACGAGGAGCATCTACAGGAGCGAACTTTAGCAAGAAATTGGTATCACCTTTCGTGAACTTACAATTCCACACCTGATCACTACCTGTCATATAAGCATCAAAAGAAGGTGCTTTGCCAAACATCAATTCATTCTTTGTAAATTCGCGGAAAGTAGTCTTTAGGTATTTCTTATGAAAGAAGAAAAAGCGAGTCATAGAAGCTGGTCTTCTTAATATTACCTTTGCATAATACTTCATCTTATCATAGATATAACGTCCCCAACTTGGCTCATATCCAGCGTAAGAATAGATGTAATCAATGATTTTATTGTCTATTCCATGCTGAAATAGCTTATGTTGCAAGGCATAAGCCTGTAAGGCTGAGCCAAAGTTTGGAACCCTATGCATTGTTATGATTCCTATCTTCATATTATTTCATTTTAAAGATTCTTTTCAGTTTTGCGTATGCTCGAAAAGGCTTGCCAAACAGAGCCAATACAAAATTCCATTGTTTCAGATTCAAATAAATATGATGCTCAAATAAAAACATGACAAGGGTACTGACTGGTACTGGACGAGCGTTATCTTTCATCTGCCCTTCCGCCACAATTTCCAATGGCTGCGACACTATAGTAGCATCCTTCAAACTCTCAACAATCATTTTGCCCTTCTCTGTAAAAGTCACCAAGGCACTTACACCCTTCTCATCCTCCTTGTAGGTATTTCCCCATAAATCACCAATTCTGATGTCTGCCGATGACTTATCGTATTTATACTTACATGCCTTTACACATTGCTCACCTAAGCAATAATGTCCCAAAAACATCTTGTAAAACCAATCACCTTGTGACATTCGGCTTTGTACGAAAGTTTTTTTTTCCCTTATTAACATATTATAAGAGTCATGCCAATTTACAGGCTGAGATTTCTTATCCCCATCCATACCCATCAACCAGCTATCATGCCAACCATAGTTGAATTTGTTCCTCCAACTGGCGTATGTTATTTGCCCAATAACAGGCTCCAGCATTCGGATATAATTTTTCCAAGCGTGCATGGAAGGAACGCAATGGCAATAAAAATCCATCAATATAAAGTTGTCCTCACACCTGAACTTTCTGATGAGTCTTCTAAAGGAATCTATCTGGCAAGGCGTACCCGTAACAAGGTACTTCTTTTTACGGTCTATGTTCTTGAAAGCCTCTGCCGCATAGCTCTGAATGTACTTACTTCCAATGGAAGGAATCAATTCTTCCACAGTAGTTGCAATGTAGTGCTCTGCACGTTGATTCGTGATGTCATAGCGACAGCCTACAACATGATAACCTTCTTGAAGGAGCTGCCTACCGATTTCAAAACCAATGCCACCACTTGAACATTTTTTCCGAACCTCCTCATCATTACTCCAAGAAGCCCAAGCATGAACATTCGATGCATCCAAAGCCAACTCCTTATGGCTATACGCACAGACATCACGACACAAACCACATTGAGTGCATTTGTTGGAATCAATTATATAAGGTTCATAAAAACCTCTCTTATTCAAACGGATTTGAATAATGTTGCGAGGACAGGCAGCCGCACATACCCCACAACCATAACAGTTCTTTATATCTGATATATTATTCATTTATTTCACATTAAATAATTTTCTTACCAAACTAAACTTAGGCAAAACTACAATTCCCAATAAAGGAATAAAAATCAACATGGAATCAAACAAAAGACCGGCAATTTTCCCTTCAAGCGCAAGCCTAGAATACACAAGCGTCTTAGAGAAAGAAAACATGTAATCTATACCATGTACAGATAGAAGCAACAAGCTCATTCTTCCAACATAAGCAAGCCAAGCCATTATTTTATTATTTCCACATAGCCTACATATATAATAAATTACGCCACTAGCACATATTGCTGCCAACACATTTCCCAACCAATTTGGGAAATACAATGCGTAAAAATATGGTTCTCCGATAAACATTCCAAATATAACGAAACAAAGCATCAATAAGGAGCACCATATTTTGCATTCACTCTTCTCGATACTCATATTATGCGCAATGTTGCCAACATAATAAAAAATAAGTGCAGCCATTCCATGCGCTAGATAAAAAGGAACATAATACTTACTTCCTATCATGACACTCAATATCGATAGACAAAATACTGCCCCCCCGAATAACCACTTATTTAAGATTATCCTTGATAGCGCATCATAAATAATACGACACCAAAACAAAGCCAACAAAAACCAAAGAGGACCATTTCCTCCATATCCTACCATGACATCACTACCCAACCATGCAGACGAAATGCCAATGGTTCCAAAGATCACTTTTTCAGAAATGTCCATGGATAAGACCAAAGAAACAATCAACACAATTCCACAAGTAATAACGTAAGGAACCAGCAAGCCACGAATCGACGATTCCAAGGATTTCTTCCATGGTTTGACATAAAAGAAATAGCCTGAGACCATAAAAAAGAGCGGCATGTGCCACATATATATAAAGTGGTGCAAGACTTCAGGAATTACGCAATGTCCACATAGCATCGCTAGAATAGCAATGCCCTTCATCAAATCGAATGTAATATCTCTTTTCGCTCCCATACTTAAAACTTATATTTTTCCGCCAAAGGCTCAAATCCCATCTTTGGCAATAGCACTCTATTAACTCGATAGCTGTAACTCATTTCTTCAAATGACATTGCATCTTCTGTAGGTATCAGCAATTTTCTACAAACCAAATTTTCAAGTACGTCCGAAAGCCCGTCACTATCATTTTGCTTCAACTTGATTCCATATTTCCAATCATTGGAACATACATCAGCACCACCCACATCAGTACTTATGACATAGCAGCCTAGAGCAGCAGCCTGGCTATAAACATTGGCAAAGCCTTCATGCCTAGCCGTTGCCAACAATACCTTCGCCCGATTGTAATACTCAAACACTGTCTTGGCATCATAAATCATTCCCGTGAATATCAACTTTTCCTTATGCTGAGGGCATTCCTCAAAGAATTGATCTATCACGTTTTGGAAGTCATCGCCCTCCTTTAGGTCGAAGCTGCTTGTAATTGGACCAAGCATATAAATCTTCCATTCCTTCAAGTCCACCTTTCGCAAGGCATTCAAAAGCATTTCGGTATTCTTTTGATAGCAACCAATGCGCCCTACACAAACCATGATGTTCTCCTTTTCCACAAAAGGCTTGCGACTCAGACCATATGAAAGGAATTTTTCATCATCCAAACAAGGATAAAAGTGAAGCAACCCGATCCAATGCTTACGCTGGCACAAGTCATCCATCAGATGATAAGCTGCGGTATTGGCAACAAGATATGTAACATGACGAAAGAAATAGTCCGTCAATTTATCCTTCACATACCCAGCCAAGCCCCCAGAATAATGGAAGCCATTTTGGTTAAGTTCACGAGCCTGAGGCTCCTCCATATCACCAAATACCACCACCTTTCCTTTCGGGTTCAATTTCTGATAGAGGAAAGTAGCCAACATATGAACTGCACTGCTACCTGTGAGGAAGAGAACGTCGATGTCTTTGGCATGTGTCAAGATTTCCGTCAAGAACACCTTCCATACATTCTTGTTCTTCGTCCGCTCGATAGTCACTCCCCGATGCAATTTCGGGATTTCCGTCATACCCAAGTTTTGGGTATATAAATATTTGCACTCGCCTCCCAGCTCCTTACATATATAATAAGGTATCAAGAAAATGTCCTTGGAAAGGAACATCTCTTGAAATTGGTAGGCATAGGCTATAATTCTTAATGGAGTATTCATCAATAATTACAAATTAATAAGTTTATCATAAATCTCATCTAGTTCATCCCAATCAAGAGGATTTTCCGCAGAAGACAACCCTATATGCATACCTCCTCCAGACAATCTTGAATAACAATCATGTAAGCATTCCACTACTTCTTCACTAACAGATGACAGATTTGGTAACTCTGTCCATTTTATCCTATTATCCTTACATCCCCGATACCTACAAGGAACCAATTTCATGAAAACCTTTTCATCTACAAGATTTTCTATTGCATGTCTCAAATGATCTGCTGCCCAAAAAGCATCAGCTTCAACAAAAGGTTTTCTTTCAAGACAGTTTTTTACAACAGATAAGTGAAAGTTTGCATCCATTTTATCATACTCCACGATGAGACCTTTTTCATTTCTTTGTGAATAGACCTTATAAGAAACAATTGACTTTTTGCAAGAAGATTGAAAACTTGAAGAAGTACCTATCGAAGAAACTGTAACCTTCTTTCCTGCGTCTATCAACATATTTGCAAACCAATAATTATGCGTAAAGACTATAATTTGATTGGGAAGTTTTACCAAGCGTTTTACAAAATTGGCAATGATTTCATTGTCCAAACTATTGACTGGATCATCTAAAATAATTGGCGGGATGTCACTTCGTAAATTCACTTCTGCTAAAAGAAGAGCTAGAGAAATACATTTTCTTTCTCCCTCACTTAGGATTTCTGAAATGGGATATTTGTTTTGAAGTCTAACTTTAAATGACATTGAGCCCGATTCTGTATAAACAGTTTCTATTATTACATCCATTTTTTTACCAATCAGTGCTTGAATTTCATTTCCAAGCTCAGAAGTCAAAGCTTGAATATAAGACATAAAAGATGCTTCAAAATTTAAAGAACATAACTCTTGAACTTTTAACAAAGGCAATTTTTCCTTGCATAAAGTACCCACCCTATCTCTTAGACGACGTAAGTTATTACGAAAATTAACTATGTCAAAATATCCTTGCGCCTTCAAATTATATGTATCAAATGCAGTCTGTTCAACATTGTTCTTTGCATAATTCGAGTCAAACATAATCATCTTTGTAAAAGGTTCTATTCCTTTCTCATATTCTTCTCCGTGCCAATTACAAGTTTGAACACCGTCATCATTTACAGAATATTCGATATCAACCCAAATTGGTTTTTCTTCATCAAAGACATTTCCATAAATAGGTTCTGGAATAAAACCTCCACCCACATGATTCAGTATTCTGAAATAACCACTCTTTCCTGACCCATTTACACCATACAAAAGGGTGATACCTTCCGGACAAAACACAATGCTACTATCATCAGACAATGCATTCACTCCAGATTTATGAATAAGTTTTCTCAAAATTAATCGATCCGATTCTGAGTCTTTGGGTTCTTCAGATTGAGCATTTTCTTCTCCCACAAAAATATCATAAACCTTCTTAAGGTGTGCTTTAGAAAGATAACCATTACTAATAGTTAGATAGCATAATTCTTTCAACCATCCTGGAAGGTTTAGATTACGAGAGAATTCAATAAGAATATTTTTAGAATGAACTGCATTCATGATTATAAGCCATTAGTTAATAAATTACTAGCATATTTAGAATTATGACTTTTCATAAAATCCAAAACACTCATCATTACAGATACTATATGCGCATCTCGTTTAACTTCCGATCTATGACCCGCTAAAATATCTCTGACATACACTTCCATAACATCAATCGTGAATGTTTCTTTATCTTTCAACTTCATACTAGGGAATTTCATGACAATTGAGCCAACTATCTTCAGAGTTTTCTTCCAATGTTCCCTTGCATTTTTAACAAAGACGCTCACGATATTATAAAAAACAATGGCATTATTTCCATAACTAGAAGCTATTTTTGAGAAAAATGACAAATTACCGGAATCTATTTCAAACCATCCTTTTTCCCATCTTTGACAAAAAGAAGGATTGAGTAAATATGAGTTAAGTGCTTCACCATAATTTTTAATCCCATCCTTACCGATAATATATGGATACAAAACATTCCAAATATTCCAAAATTTCGTATGTGCCTTTTTGCTTATTGTCTCAATAATTACAGAATCTAAAAATGAGGATTCATTTGGACAATTAGACAAATATTGCCCAATCTCTTTTGTACACCATTCAGTTATGTTATCAGGGGCAGATAAAATATAGCGTGATAATATTTTGGAATCTTGTGTTCGTTTGGAAAAATTATAATTATAGCTACTAGGAACTACATTCCATAGCTGCGCCATTTTTCCAACTGCAAGCATAGCGATTGCATTAACATCCTCAGGACATTTTCCTACAGAAATCGCAGCAAGCATGATTTCTCCTTTTTCTATGTCAGTCAAATGGGTGTTCTCCTTCAATGCTAAAGAAAGTTCATGAATATACTCCTGCATGAAGTCACAATAATGTTCCCAAAAATTACGGCAATCAACAACACAGGCGACCATATCACAACAACGCACGCCAAGGACAGTTGCATTCAAAGAAGAATACAACAAAAATATTTTCCGAACTCGCTCCTTGTACTGTGGACTAATTGATAAAATTATCCCCAACGTATCGAATGCAGTTATCAAGCTCGTCATACTTGAAGATAGCATAAATTCCTTGTCCTCCAAAGACCTCAATATGACATCAACACAAAACTGAAAGTCTTCTGAATTTAACAACTTAGGAAAATCACGTATCAAAGTCGCACAAACCAAAGATGGCAAGAACTCATCTCCTGGTAAAGAATAAAATTCATCTAGATGATTCTTTAATTGCTCATTGATTTCCTTAGCCAACGACAATGCCAAAAGAGGTTGTTTTTCATACTCAGTATTCTCATAATATTTTTTTTCACCCCTTTCACGACCTATCGCCCACATTCTCAACATAGTTCTTTTCATCGGCTTTACACTTTGTTCTAAAGCTTCTTTGCTCAATTGCTGCTGCATTTCTGAGAGTTTGGGTGTAAATTGTATTCCTTTTACACCCCCGACAACAACTTCTTTCCGATCCATAGAACGATAATCAATTCTAGACAATATAAAGCTATCGGTCACATAGTCTTCGTTATCTTCATTCAGCTGCATTTTCAAAGAATCAATAACACTAAAAATTTTAGCAAGATTTTTCTTATCATTTTCATCTTTGGATTCATCGAATTGAAATTGCAAGCGCAGCATCACGTCTTGTAAATCAACCTTACGATGAGGTAAAAGATTAGACTTTTTTCTTTCTTCATACATATCAGGATTGCCATTATATGCAAAATCCAAAGGAGCAGCAGCCAATTCACTTGTTTTGCGTAACTGATCTAAACGGAAGAATCCTAAATTACTAAACAAGACAAGTCCTTCTTCGAAGAATGAGTTTGGATATGCAACAACTATACTTGCGACAATAGCATATAAAGACAATGTGTTCGATTCATCTATGATCATATCTAAACATTTTTTTACCCATGTCTCTTGTTTTGCCTCCATTAAATCCAACAGGAATTTTTCCAATGCCATGTGAATAGATTGCAACAAATAAGGAGTAGCCATTCCAGACGTACCCCGATACAGATTCCAAACAGTAGAATTTCCCATTACCACTTTGGGTGTCCCATCCATTTTTGTTGTATGTATTTCATCACATTCATCATGATAAAAGCCATTCTTGCTATAGCATTTGGTGCAGTGATTCATCAAACGGATGATAAATTTTAAAGTTTCTTTCGTATTGAATACCAACAAACTATAGATACTCGTTTGATAGGCACTTGCTGGAAAATAGTGTGCCAAGCCAACATATTCTCTTAAGCCCCAAGCCTTTTCTGAATCAAAGGCTCCGAATTCTCTACTTCGTTCTGTTTTTCCTACATTATTTTCAACCCAATACATCTCCATTAGTTCACATAAATCTCTTGGAGCATATTTACAAATAGGAGTAAGAATTCCACCATCTGTTTTTCTTACAGCGTACTCCGTCAACTCATAATATGGAGACAAATGAGAAATCCAATTATTACCTAAAGCTTTTCTATATATAGCTTTCAACTCATCAATAATAGAATCAGAGAAGCAATAGACCAATTGAATATAACTATCCGGATTGTTAAAGAAACAAGTTTGTTTGTTTTGTCTCATCTTTGCAAATAGCTCATGAGGACGAAGGGACAAAAGTCCAGCCTTACGTCGAGAATCGAAATTCGCATCTTCCTTCAAAGCATAAGAGCTTAACAAATTCAACAATTTGTTTCCATTTCCTTGATAAAAGAACTCATAATGCTCATACACAAAATCAATAGTTGCATCCCATCCAGCACCATAAGGGACCAGGAGGGGGTGCTGAGTACCATTCAATGATGCGTAAGAATGAATCATCTGGCAAGAAACAACTAGGACTCGAACTAGTTTTGAAAGCCATTTACAATTCTCTTGTATCAAGTATGCTGAATATTGAGCAAAAAACCTCTTTACATATTCTTGCGAAGTCAATATTGAGACTAGAATCACATCTGCATACTTATTTGGTATTTCAGAATTAAACAACATTTGAATAAAATCATCGATTTCGTCTGATTCAATTTCCAACTGTTGAGAAAACCATTGTCCAAACGCATTCCGACACATCACATTATCAAGAAGCTCCAGACAGAATAGTTTAACTTCTCTGCTTTTATTCCATAATCTGTCAATGACTTTTGCAGAAGCCCAATCTTGATAAATATCATGAGCTACATAATATCCATTATATCCGTCAGACATAACGATATCATCTTGCATTAGTTTACAGACAACATCTAAGTCCAATTCACTTTTTTCAACTATAAATCTTCCAGTTTTCAATTGTCTGTTTGCGATTTCTAATATGCACTCTTCTCTTTTTTCCTGATTTGCTGAGCTCTCATGATTCAAGCCTCTGACTTTAGCATCCCAAACTAACTGTTCAAATTGAGAAAGAGTTGTACCATTTTTTACAGACGTCTCTACATATCTCGCAAAATAGAATAAGTTACGAAGCCTTTCATATAAATGATTCTGCTGTGGCTTTTTAATTTTATACTCATTAAGGAAGTTATCCAACTCTCTATTGGTAAGTAAAGGGACATTTAATGTATTAAAAGCAATATCATTAGCTTCATCAAAGATGTTACATACAGCTTTAACAAAGCTTGGCTTTACTGTACAAACAAATCTCCACCCACTTTCACTTAATTCAAAAACAAATTGCTTAAATGCTATTTTATTATGAATATTAACTATCTTTTCTACAGAATCTATAATAAGAACTTTCTTTGGAGCACCTTTAAAATAACTCAAAATTGATTCTATATCATATCTTCTATCATATCCAAAAAGAGTTGATAAATCATTTGATTCAAACTGAGCTGCATTTAAATAAAGAAAGACAGTATTATTTTTATAATCTAAAAAATATTTCTTTGTAATTACAGTTTTTCCAACGCCGCTTTCACCAACTAACATACAATTTTTACCTTCCCGAACTGATTCTGCTATTTTTCGTACAAAATCTGTTCTTCCTAGCGTAAATGCCTTGCCACGAATTCTGAAACTATCATGAATTGATTTGGAATAAAGTTCATTCAGTTTGTCAAGGTGCTCTGGTAAATGAAGCAAATCAGAATCTAAATCAAAGAATATATGGTAAGCCAACTCATTCTTGGATACAGCATCAAGAATATTGTCACCAAACATCCATTCTAAAGACAAGTTCAAATTTTGTGCTTCTTGCTCAATTCTCTTTTGTCCTTTTGGCTTAAGATTTTTTGAGTCAGTATCCTTTTTAGCATATAAGCAACCAAATTCTTTATTGGTGTATATGATATATTTTGTTTGATCAGGATGATTGTCACGTGCTTGACGCATAGAATCCATAATCTTATCAACACTAATTCCATGATCAAAGAATTTCGATTGAAATCCAATGACCTCATCACCAATTTTTACTACATCCGTTTCATTTCCTGGATGATTCTTAAAATAAGGCAAAGAATCTCCCAAATGAAATCTCTCTTTAAAGAGGAATCGGCACAATGCCTCAAATGTTTCTTCTTTTGAATTTGGATATTTACAAGCAAAAGAATCCCATGATGGATATTTTATCATGTCCTTAATATTTTATGTTATATAGCATCAATGACTTTCGTTATCTATCTATGCAATTGGATCTGAAATCTGCAAATAATTTACAATTATTTTTTCAGAATTAGAAACCTTTATTATAAATTTCATTTTATCTCCAATTTGTTGGCGACTATGTTTTATCATAAAATCTCTTTCTCTATTATAGGTTCTGAAATGTGACATTCGAAATAATTCCGTGTGGAATTCAAACAACAAATATTCTAAAGTAACTACTCAGCACCCCTATGGGCATGAGTAATCGT
>ULRP01018871.1_pt1 | contig 17314 bp, 17 predicted proteins | sample 1955521 | NCBI WGS metagenome assembly ULRP01 (sample SAMEA4835685, study PRJEB28245) | human gut metagenome | biome: gut microbiome; material: fecal sample | place: Denmark | collected 2008
TTGGTAGATATAAACTTAACGGATTCGTCCCCGCAGTTAGAGAGGGATTAATGCGTATACGTCACCGTATACGGGCGCCTTAATCAACGCCGAATTCTCCTGATGAGGCACCACCTTGGTCTCTGAAGAATTTAGAACCAGCCTGCAGTTTTGTACATACAATATCGATTGGGTAATCAGTTTCCGGAATACCACGTCCGGAATCTTCTACTGTTACTTTATCGGTTAATCTGTCATATGTTACTTTTATGACATACTTCTTATCATCACCGATTTTTCTTAAGTAGTCCCAACATGAAGGATCTACGCCTTCATCAATACTATTTTGCGCAGCTTCTTTAAATAGGTGAAAAACACCTAAATCTCCAAATTTCTGGAGATACAGATTTGTTTTCGTTTGGATCTTTTTCATGTCATCTTCGATGTACATGATCCTTGAGTCATTATTTTCTGACATAATCCGTATAGTTCTCCTTCCTAATTTCTCTTCAAAAATATGTTATTTGCATTTTGACTTATTATAGCTATACCTATCAACATACAAAAAAGAAAAATTAAATACAAGGAGACAAATAATAATATTCATCTCCTTGCAATATAGTATAATCGCATCCATCATAATGGAAAAATCAAGTTTTACCAAAAGAAGATTCAGTAAATTAATAAATTGGTATTGTACATGGGATTCATTTTATGTGTGATCTTGATGGGTGCGATTTACAACCTTGAGAAATAGATAAAATGACACACTCCAACAATCAGTCAGAGTGTGTCTTGATCACCGCCGGATTAATTCTGGTACCAGCCTCCCATTTCATGTTTCTTCTTCTTATTCTTTTTCTTCTTCTTAGTTCTGTCGACCTTCTCGGCGATTGATCTAAGTGAACCGTATACCTTCGGCACCTGATTTACCTGCATATTCAAAGATGTAAGATATGTTGATGTTTCCTTGTCAGCGCCGATTGCGCATGCAAACATCTTAGACTGAGCAACGATCTGTTTCATATCATCTGTGGACTTATGGATGAATGAATCATCAAAGAACTTCGTAGGGAATACTGCTCCACAAAGCAGACAACGAACCATCTTATTTCCGTTTGTGTACTCAATACGAGGCTTAAGATTTCCCTTACGATCGATAACGTGATGCTGGCAAGCTGCCTTTGCAATCTTCTTTTCAGCTTTTGATCCTTTGAGATGATACTCTCCGTGCTTCTTTGTTACAAGATCAGACACATACTGTGTTGGCGCTTTATTACCAAGTGCATGTGCCAAATCCTTCTGGGTGATAACCTTTTTCTTATTGGACATCTTTTTATTCCTCCTTAATATCCTTTTTTTGTTTATTGCTAAATAAATAATATATCAATAAAAACTTGTTTGCCTACAGGTATTTCTCTGCTTCTGGCTTGTTGTTCTTGATACTCTTAATGACACGCGTGACATTCGGATAGTCAGATTCCGGAAGAGATGATAAGAAATATCTTCTGTTTCCGTCTTTACCCTGAGCAGCATCTTTCTCTCTGATACGGATATAGTTCTCAATGATATTTCTGATATCATGATCATCCATTTCTTCCAGCTGATCAAAGATCCATTCATTTGTATCAACAAAGAATTTCATCTGCACATCATTGAAAGATTTTGTCTTTTCTTTTCTTTCCTGTAATGCATATGATATCACAAACGGATAATCATTCTTATCGATCAAAGCATCGAATAATGTCTCGACTTCAATGTTGATGTTGTTTCCGGCATACAGATACAAAACATCAAACAGCTGCCGAACTCTTCCATATCGATTGAACTTAAGTGCATCTTTCTCCGGAACAATCAAAAGCACATCATATGCTAAATTTTCCGGAATACCCTTTTTCACAAGTTTCTTGATTCTCTTCTTAAGGATCAACTCAGATAATTCACACATTCCTTCGATCGGAACTGGCTCTTCACCTGATTTGATTAACTCCTCTTTGTATTTTGTTGCATCGGTCATGATCTCACGTAAAATAATCGGCAGGTACGTGAGGTTCTCAATGTAATCGGATTCACCTTTCTTAATCGTTTTAATGATCTTTTTCACAAGTTTCTGATCTCTGTCACAGAACTGTGCATATGATAAATCCTTGATTTCTTTAATCTTCGGATCCTGTGAGTTTCCGAACTTACACAGGAATAAGATTGTTGGTCCAAGACAAATCATTTTGTCTTCCCAGAAATACTTCTTCTCGTCTTTCTTACTGTAGGACCCTTTTACCTGCTTATGATATGTCTCTCTATCCCATTTGGCAAATGCTTTTACCTGTTCAGGGATTTCTACAGGACGGCTTTTATTGTTTCCACCGTTATGGTCCCGGTTATTATTTTTACTGGACATTTTTTATTCCTCCTTTTTCATTTAGTCTATTGTCTAAAGAGAGATGAATTTTAATTTATCATCTCTCTTTGTCAAATCTATGATTTATTTACAGACCAAACTTCGCAAATGTTCCCTTAAGGTCAGCCTGTGATTCAGATGTAGTGTTAGATCGTACATTCTTCTTTGCATTGAAGTTTGCAATTTCATCTTCATCAAAGCTGCTCTCACGCTTAGTGGATTCCTGCTCTTTCTGACGTTCCTCAATCTCTTTGATTCTGTCTTCAATCTTATCGATACGATCATCGATCTTAGACAAACCACTGATAATCAGTGCTACATTGTTTGGCATATCACGCTCTTTGTTAATCGCGATATGTAAGAACTCTTCAACCGGCTCACCGATGAATCCACGCACCTTATTCAAATGACTGTCAAATGAATCATTGAGCTTCTCTGAAAGGTTTGTAATAAGACCTGTCTTACTTACAATACCGTCACGCTGAATTTCTGCATGACCATTAATCTTGAGGTTATTGATGATCAGATCCTCAATGGATACTTCATCAAGATCTTTCTCTTTGATATTGAATGCAGACGCAACAACGATACGTCCAGGATCAAAACAGATTGTCTTCATGTCTTTCTCATCAATAGAATCAAATGGTGTAGGAGTATTGTATGTCAACTTCATCACCTTGATATCTGAGATGATATCTGCATTGATCTTCTGAAGAACTGCAGAACTTGATTCTTTTGCATACTTGTTGTTATCATACAGCATGTATGTCGGCTGGTCATCTGCAAGTACATCATACACTTCATGCAGATACTCGAGGGTGTTCACCTGTGTAGACTGACCTTCAGATAACTTCGGAAGAACACCGATTAAGATGATTGGTTTTTCACGACCCTCTTCATCTCTAAAAGCCTGTCTGATAATACTTGACATGATTGGAGCAATACCAGAACCAGTTCCGCCACCGGTTGATGATACAACAAAGATGAGATCTTTATCTGCAATGATCTGCTTGAACTTATCGTCACCAACAAGCTTTGTTACAGCTGACTTTAAGAACTTCTTGGCATTCTCTCTGTTCTTTCCAGATCCCTGGGAATCACCGATAAGGAATGAGCAATCTCTCAAATCCTCAGGAAGAATTGCAAGATCGTTTTCACTTGTATTGATGCATGCTACATCAACATCTGCTTCATGTTTTGCTAATGCGGCAATCTGATTTCCGCAATTTCCAATACCAATTAAAGCTACATTTAACATGTTTAAAGTTCCTCCTTTTTCTTACCTTTTGGTATTTTTCTTAATATCACCAATAAATGATATATAACTAAAAATATATTTAATTATTGCCTTGTAAGATATGATATTGATTAGTATTTGAGATAGCAATAGAGCAGATGATGTGTTTGTCATCTGCTCTATATTTTTTATGATCCGTAGATACGGTAAATGAATTCCAGATCTTTAGCTAAGCTCACATTCTCTGTTGGAATATTCAGTTTTGAGAATAATCTTACGTTACAGTAGTCTCCAAACTGATCCTGCTCACTCTTTCCGAGTTCACTGTATCTTCCATCAAAAAGTGCGATTGTATTGAAACGTGCTGCTTCAGGCTGATCCAGTTTGTACTGGAACCACTCTTTGATATCAGCTTCTGCAATTTTGAAATGAATCTCAACGATTGATTTCAATGCATCGTCTCTTGATTTATCCCAGATAGTGTTATTGGTTGCTTCAACCTCATTCACTTTCTTTCCAGGCTGTTCATCAGATGATCTCCAGATATGTTTAATCTCTGGGAATGATTCAAATCTCTTAAGATAATATCCGGTCTTTCCGGTATCAGGATCAAGCTTCTTTCCAAAATACATCTGACGCTCATTCGGATCAAGCTCAGATTCTGTATATCGGAATGGTAACATGATTGCATCAACATTACCATCAGCTGTCTTAACCGTCATTTCGATGTCGGTCTCACGATATCCAACTTTATGTACAGTCACATTGTTTTCTGCAGTACCTGTGATACCAACACCAATAAGCTGACATAAATGTCCTGTTTCATACATGGCATTTCTTAAAGTTGCACCACCTTCGATATCCTGATTTACAGGAACTAAAAATGATGGAGTTGATGCTTCATCAGGAAGCCCGATACCATGTTTTGCATACATGGTTTCAATGTTAATTGGTCCTTTTACACCAAACAACATCTGAAAAATAGACTGTACACCTGAGATAGGTACCATGTTGTGCTGAGGTTCAAAAATCTCCTCATCTAAGTATGATAATTTAAACGGATCCTTGCTGTGATGATATCCGTAACCTGCGATAATTTCAGTCTTCGCCCATAATCCGACTTCATCTTCAAAATGCCCATTCGGATTAATATGGTCTGAGAGAATTCTACTAGGCATATCTTAGCCCTCCTTTTCTATTTTATAACAACAGTCATTGAACGACAAATTGTCTCTTATCTTAATAGTACCAGTAATTCCATTTACTACGTCATAATGTGTCATAATATCTGAAATAGATTCAATCTTTAACATGCGGAAATACTGCTCCATGTCATATACTTTTTCTCCATCTTCAAGGAATAATTCCTTATGAGAACGGATGTAATCATTAAGAGCAATTCGATCTTCAATTCGATAATGTGTAATTACTTTATTGAGAAGATCCATGAATTCTTTTCCAAAATGCTCTTCAATTTCATCTGTCTTGTGGAGATGTTCAACATTACCAAAGAAACGTATCGTATTTTCCATTTCCCAGTCAATGACCATAAGTGATGACATATCAACAAAATCCATGATATATGACTTGAAGAATGTGATCATAATTTGTAATAACTCAATGAGTGGAGATGATCCATCATTTAATGTATACAGATAACCGATGTTATCAACAACTTCTTCAAGCTTATAGATTACGTGGTCGATATAAGAATAGATCTTATCTGGATCATCCTCAATATTTTGAAGAAACTCGTAAATATCTGAATTTGTATACAGAAAATATTCCTCAAATGTTTTTGCTGGTCTGCGACCATCTTCTGTATCAACTTCAAACATCTTTGCAGTCTCATTTGAATAGAATGCTGTTTCATAGAACTTCTTCAATGCATAATACTCTTCCATATCAGTTGTTTTTGACATGTGATATGATAAAAAGAGATATAATGCTTCAACATTTTCAAATGCTTTATTTAACGCAACTCGCTTTTCTTCTGGAGAAGCATCTGGAATAGATAACTTCGTGATATAACTAATGAACTCATCCAGATCTGTCTCATCATCAATTGGTGTTAATAGATGAGTCGGAGCAGATGCATCTTGTGTACCATCTGCACGTAAATCAACATCATGACCATTTGATACCCTGTATTCTCTACGCTTAAAAAATGGAGCCAGGATTGCTTTTGTCTCCTCAATATTTTCTTCAGAAAATGCATCAAAATTGAAACTGAGAATTTCGATGTGTTCATTTTCTTTATTAATCACCTGATCATTAGTCTCCAAGATGTGAGCAATCTTACTTGGAAGAGTCATAATCTGACCACTGATTCCCATTTTCTTTGAAATCAATGCAAAAAAGAGAATGACTGTATCAGCAAGCTTTACTGGAGAATTCGTAATCTTTGGAAGCTGAATCACAATGTCTGATAACTCATTGTGTTTATCCATTATCATTCTTAAGAGAATGACAGACTGGAATACAAGCTCAGTTAATCGGTATGGAATTGTAGATCCAAGATACTTGGTTTCAATGTAGTTATATGACTTATCCCATATCTCAGAATGAAGGTCATCATCTTCCCACCAAAATGGATCATAATATGTAACTTCACTATATTCCACTCTATTGACAGGATCTGTCAATGCTTCTTTGATATTTTCTTCTTCAAGTGGAACCTTCTGAAAATACACATTCATCATTGCTTCTCTGTCATATACAGTTTCCATCTTACCAGTAGCTGTATTGACTTGCTGTTTGGTTTTGATGATTGGTCTTCCACGATCATCAAAGTTGTGCTCTTTGATGAGATAATACTGATAAATGCTAATATCACTAAATCCGAGCAATGATGCAATATCAAGAATTACCTTATTGGTTGCCTTGTTTTGAATAAGTATATTGATATTCTGACAGATCTGCTTTTGTGTCTCTTGATCGATCTTTGAGAAATATGGTAATCCGTATGTTTCGTACAAGAGTTTTACCATGTATTCATCATAGAATTCACGTTCTACTGCATTTTGAATACCTCGAACAGATACTTGCTGTATTGCCATCACGAAAATACATAATGCAATGAAGTTCTCATAATATGGTATTACATGACGAAATTCATATGTATAAACGGTTGACATAAAATAAATACGTGCTTTCTCATATGATCGGATAAATTCACGATATGTACTTTCCATGATATTTTCCTGATCAACTGAAAGTATTGCAAAATTCTTTGCTCTCCTAGCATATGAAAGTGTGATGATATTCTTACCAACATGCTTAAGATATTCCTTCTTTGGGTACTTTTTAACTAACTCATCAAAAAATCCAACACCATTAAGAAGGGTTAAATAGTAATTTCCAAGTTTCGATCCTATTTCATGAACCGGAATATCTTCTGGGATTTTGAATTTATCACATAAGTCTTTTGGTACGTAGATGTAATCTTTATCTTCTAAATCAGGAAGACCTGTTAACATACGATAGTAGTTATTTGTTTCTACATAATCGTTTAACTCACGTTCTCTTCGTAACGTGAGCAATTTTGAATGAAATTCAGATGGAATCGAAAAACGATCTTTTTGATAATATTCGATCGCTTTTGCATCTGTAATACCTGCTTTATTAAACTCTTCAATGGAATAGTCATCATACTGGTAAAATGTATCTGTACCAGCCAAAGCATTGATATATCGGTCTGCTTTTTCTTTTGATGTTCGAGTCTCTAATTCTTCAGCACGATAATTGTATTTAATCGTTAGGGTATTAAGAATATGGGTAATATCAGAGTATAATCTGCTAATTGGATTAATTTCACTCAAAGTATACACCACCTTTCTTGTTAAATTGCCTTAAGGAAATGTCCTTAGTTAAAAAATGAAATAAAGAACCCAATAATAAGTAAGAAAAATCAAAAGAAATGAGGTGATTTTAAAAAAATGCCTAAAGTACTACCAAATATTACTTATGAGACAGATAACGGTTCTGGAACTATTGATTCACCAGATTCAATGTATACATTGCCATTCGAAAAAAATGAAGAATATTTTTCAAGTCTTGAATCTCGAACGAGATTCTTAAAGGGTTGTGAAAAACTTGTTAGGAAAGATAAGCGATATAAGAAATATATCAATTATCTGAAAAGAAATGTAAAACTCAATAGATGTCAGGTCTTATCATCATTAACAGATGAAATGTGTACTATCGAGATGCATCACGGACCGATCTTTACATTATACGATATTTGTTGGATTGTGCTTGAATATTATCTTGATCATCATCTCAAGATAACAACATTTGCAATTGCAGATACTGTGTTGAAAGAACACATGAAGAACCATATTCAGGTTGTGATGTTGTCAACAACCATGCATCAGGAAGTACATGACAGGGAGATATTCATCAATGTGAAACAAGCATGGGGTGATATTACTCCATTCTTAAAGAAGTACAAACTTAATGATGAATTAAAAGACAAATATAACAGATATATTGACAGATCTATGATGATGGATTCAAGTAGTTATGATCTGTTAAAAGCATCTGATAAAATAGTAAATGGGTGATCTATTGATAGGAGGTAAAAAAAGATATGATAAAAATAATTGTAGAAATTGTACTTGGAATCCTTTGTTTCATATTATATATGAGAATTGATTCATTATTAGCTGCGCGTATCAATTACATCAATATGAAAGCAAAAAAATGTGAAAATGAAGCATTATCTCTCATTAAAAATGATCAGGTGAGCTCTATAGCGTATGAAAATACGAATAATATATTATCGGTAATCGATTTCTTAATCGATAAAGAGATAGCAATTAGACTTCATAAATTATCTTATGATGAAGCTCCATATAACGTATTGCATGTAGATGAAGACGTGAAGGCAATAGCAACTGACGTATTTGAATCTTTAAATAAAGAGATGATAGCTAATATTGCACCAACAACTGTATTGACTGAGGATTATGTCCTCAAGTACATTACAAAAGAAACAACTCTTTTGTTTACTCAGGAAGTTACAAAATTTAATTTATCAAGAATAGCCAGCAAAGTTGGTGTAAGTCAGGAAAAATAAAAAAAAAGAGAGGGTGAATCTATTTCACCCTCTCTTCTTATTGTCGACGTGTGCATGTTTTACAGATATCATCCAGAAATCTGGCATGATTCTGCTGATATGAAAATGCTAAAAGTTTTGATCTAACTTCAGAGATCTTGGTATTTCTCATGTCTTTATCTTCGATCTTTTTCGCATTTTCGAATTCATCATTTAAACTATAAAGAAATCCTTTCGTTTCTTCATTATAAAACATCTTTTGCACCTCCAATTAAAATATCACATCTTCTCATTACAGCTGAACAAGGATCGTCATAAGATTCAGAATTATCTGAAGATTATATGTGATATCAACTTGTGATAAATCCTCAAGATATTCTTCATTTGCATATGTTCCATCTAAATAATGAAATTGACTTCTAGCATTAAATTCTCGATAATATCCAGGATCGAGCTCTCTATGCTTATATGCATCATACATCATTCTTATGTATGAAAGATATGCAGGTTTTTCGCTACTTTCAACACGATGTATCAATGAATGAATAAAATCTCCAAAATATTCTGAATGTCTGGTTTCATATATCTCATCATCAATCCCTTTTATATCAAGCTTATCATTATTATAATAAATCTCAATATTTTTACCAAGATTGATATATGACGAGTAAACGTTCTTTAATCTAAAATTGATATTCGGTGTTACTTTCTCGTGGTCGACATATCTCATAACGAATATAGCATCACGTTTGATTGCAACAACTTCTTCGTCCAATATCTCATTTTGCATAAAAAACATAGCTCGACATGCAACAAAACCGAGCTTATGTTTTTCACCATATCCTGGTGTGTCTCTTATGACACAACCATGTGCAATCTCTCGTTCTTTTTTTGGGAGATTTTCCAATCGAACTATCTCATCTTCTGGTAATAATTTAAATTCCCTAGCAATGGATGTGTTCGCACTTTTCATATCATACTCAACGATTCTATGATTGAAGATACACTTTACAGGCGTTTTGTAAGAATCTTTTTCGTATAAATTCATTATCTATTCACCTCTTTAAAGTTTTCTTCTAATAATTTTCTCATATCATCTATATCAAGCCCTTCATAATCAAGTTTCCGATGTTTTAATTCCTTCTTTAGCTTCTTTTTACTTAATTTCTTCACATATCTTCTGATATCAGGCATTGTCATCTTTTGAATATGGAGTTTCTTTATTTCTTTCTTATAATATAACAGACGTTCGATGACATCTTTCATATCAAATTCACATTCCTCCGGAAATTTCCTTACTGGAAAATGATAAATGTCTTCTATCACATCTGCAATAATTTCCATGTATCCAACCTTTAATTCATTCGGACTACATAAAAAAACTGTATTTTCGTTTGCAGTGATAAATGCTTCAATTGCACTACAAATCAAATTCATAGGTTTAGGTTCGCTCAAAAGAAACATCTTAAAATTAAACCGTGCTTTTTCAGGGTCGGAATCTGATTCCATTCCGACCCCTTTTAACATCCCAGAATTGATAAACATATTGGATGCCATAAGCACATTGTCACGATCTTTTGTAATATGAATCCGCGAACTGATAATAATAAAGTTCGTGTTTTCGATAACATCAATCGGCAATTTAGAATATTTCTTCATAAGGGTAACCGTATCCATATAATAGATCATGATAAATCACCCTCCGATGAATTTATTAACCCTTTGTAACATTGATGATCAGGTCATCATCACCATCCGATTTTACTTCTTCAGGCGCTTCTTGTAAGTTTTTGATCCCATTAGAATCCCCATGTCGGTTTCCTTCTTCTTTTTCTTCTTGTGGTGCTTCTTTTTGCTTTTCATAGTGCGAGACAGAAGGATCCCAAGATCTGTTTGTGGCTTCTCCGCCATTTCCATTTTCATTGACATCCTGCGGATTACTTTCTGAATTGTCGGATCCAGACTCTCCATTTTGATTAATCCCCTCTGAAGCATCTCGATAATCATCATGAGCTTCTTCGGTGTTAACTCTTTCACGATTCGATACATCTCGAAAGTCTTCTTCACCGACTGGTGCACCTGCGCTTTCTGGATTTCGAACATAACCTACACCGTTTCCGGTTGGTTTGATGTTTGGAAATGAATCCTGATGTTTTGCAATAAATTCATTGGCATAACTTTCAGCCATTGCAATAGGATCAGCAACAGCAGGCTGTCTTTCTGGCATTTCTGTAGCATCATCTCCTGATTCATCCTCATCGTCGTAATCGTCATCATGACCATTTAACGCATCTGAATGATCGAAATACATCTGTAATGCCTCGTAACTACTACCAAAGAGAATATCTTCAACTGACTGGGTGATAACTTCATTGATGCTGTTTTTCCACTTGATCACAAAAACATCATCAACTTCAGCATTTTCACCAAGTACAATGTTTGCGAAGTACGTTGAATAATCACGATTCATTGTATCATCATTGGTGTTAAGATAATCTGTGATGTATTCTCCGAGCTGATTGTATCCAATGTATCTGCGATCGATCATCATTTGATATGCAAGCTGTAACGTAATAAGAATACAGTCGACCTTCTCATTATCATGCATATCAAAATATGTCTTGATAATCTGATACCATTTGTCTATAAGGTAATTCATGTCAGCAAGTGAGTAACCATAAACTGGTCCACCACCACCGACTGAATCCTCTGTAGGATAAAGCACAACAAGCTTTGTACCGTCGTATGAGTGTACATGGTTATCATAGAGATCATCATCAAGATCACTCACATCAGCAACAAATGTTGGTTTTCCCCAGAGCACCTGCACCTGAGCCATTGTTGTTGCCAAGTCGTAAAGGCTATTCTGAATCACATCTTCTGATACCTGACTCTCTTCTACATTATTCATTGCTGCAATATTCTTAATCAGATTTGTGATCGAATAGTCAGGATCTGATTCATTTGCAATTGGAACAGAGATTGAATTTCCACAACCATCTGTAATGTGGATATCTTTGCTCTTTCCATTCCCCACTTCAATAATGGAGACATCTCTGGTTTCGATAGTAATGAGTCCTGTTTCGCCAATAACATCATCGTTAACTGGATTAGCTGTCTCATCCGTATGTGTACTATTTGGCTGTGAAACTGGAGTATTCACTGGACTCATATCTGGTGCTGGTGATGTTGGAATTTCAATTCCTTTCTTTCCATACATTTCTCTTACAACACCTTCAAATGATCCACCAGACTCATTTGTGGTAGATCCTGTTGATGCATATGCCTCACGCGCGGTATCTTTAATAATGTCCCTGATTCCCTGAGGAAGATTTCCACCAACGTTAGCAGGATTTGGCTTACTTTTTAATCCATACTCCTGATCAATGAGTGCATTAAGTACATCCTCTGTTAAAAATCCTGTCTCATAATCTGTGGGTGTATTAGACACCCACTTTGTTTTCTTTTTGCTCATCTTTTATTTCCTCCTTATTTGAACTGATCTAAAAGATCATCACAAGCTCCCGATTCTATATCTGCAAGAATATCGGAAAGCTCTTTTGGTTCATCATAATTATTATCATGTCTTTTGCTAAATCCAGATTTAAACATGAGTTTTCCTCTCTTTTTTATCTCTTTCTCCAGCTTAGACCGAATCGTTCCATAAGCACCAAGAACGAATTTAGGATTAAACTTCTTGACCTCTTCTTTGTGAGTTAGAATATAACCCTTTTCAAAAAGATCGCCAATCTCTTCATCCTGATCTTTCTTTGAAATCTTCTTTCTGACTTCTCTGAAAGAATAAACTTTTCCACATGTGTTACAAACTAATTTGGTGAAATCATTGTTGTAATACAGCACAGACGTTGGTGAACAACTACAAGTGAACTGTTTAAATGTAACGGAATAGATGTATGCATAATCAAGAATAACAATTGATCTGTCATCTCTGAATCCCCAGTTTACATAGTTCGTTTGATCGATACCAACATCTCCAATTAAGAACTGATTTCCAATATTTGATAATATCTCCCTCATCTTCTTGGTTGATTTCCAGAAATCATCCTGGGTAAATGCCTCGACATACTCAAACACAGCCATGATTCCATCACCAAATATTTCATAGCATTTAATTACATACGGTTGTAACGGAATTGAATAGAGGTATTCCCTCTTATTATCAATCTTCCCATCACTGTCACATGCAATCTTAATGATATATGAATCTGTCATGAATGCATAACGGTTTGTTCCACCACCAATCGGCGAATAACTAATTCCCCACTCATCGAGTTTTTCTCGATAAATTTTGATTTTCTGGTTGTTTGAAATAGATAATGTCCTTTGGATTTTCTCCAATTCAATTACCTGATCTGGTGTGAACGTATCTAACAAAAGTGATCTATATGTCTTTTCTGTCGGATAAAACCGATTTGCATTACTGACAATATCATCGTCTGTAATCAATGATTTTGTGTAATGATCATATGCAGATTCATATCCACCATCAGGATTAACATCTGAACCAACCTGACTTGCAGCTGTAACAGGTTCTTCTGAAGCTCTTGCATTTGCTGGATTTGAATATTTCTCATAATCAGTGAAATCAAATTCAGATGAACCATCTGATTTCAGTTCATCTTCTAATCCATCTAAATCCAAGGCATTTAACCAATTAGATCCAAATTGATATTCAGTTTCGTCAGACATTATTTCCCACCTCCTTGTGCTTCCCATAGCATGTTAGTCATCCTCTTCTCGTATGCTTTCATATCTTTATCATTAGATCCTACAGCATCAAGAAGTACAGATTCAAAATCTTTTTGCATTTTCTTTGCTTTCTTTCCTTTTGGTTTTTTCTTGTCTTTCTTCTTTTTCTTCTTGTTTACTTTATCTCCACCAAGATCAATAGCTTTAATAGATCCATTGAGACCTTCGAGATTCGTGCTCTTCTGTTCTTTATTAAGTTCAGAAAGCATTGCCTTAAGAGATTTGATCTTCTTAGACTGAATTGATCTAGCCTTATCCAGTTTCTTCAAGCGCTCTTTATTTCCATAAAGATTTCTAAGGTTATAGCCATTTGATTCGAGAATTCCTTTAAGATCAAGCTGATCTTTCTGCTCTCTTGTGATCATAGCCTGACCATACTTGACAAGATCATGATCTCTTTCCCACTCATCAAGTTCATACAGATATCTGCCAACTGCATCGGAATCCATAATAGAACCTGTGAATTCAGGTCTGAAATCGCCTTCTTTCTGCTCCTTATATTCTTTAAACTCACGGATCCACTTGCTATCTTCATCCTCAATTTGCCACAAATATGAATTGCCTCGTGTAGGTTTTCCATTGTTATAAAGCTCTTTGAGTTTCCTGCTATAACCAGGAGATAATTTAACAAGTTTCTTACGCTGACTATCACTCTCAATAGTAGCATATCCTTCACCATCAGATCCATCATAGAAGCTTCTTGTAGGAGGTTTATAGTTATCAATCTCTTGCATAATTGCTTCATAAGCATCTTTTGGTATATCATCAAGTGAAATATCATCATCCTCATTTTCAAGATCCTTGCATTTAGATGATTCTTGGCTTGCAATTAATTCTTTGACATCTCTCGTAGGATCAATAATGTACTCCATGATGTAATCCCAATTTAATGTCTTCTTTCCTTTTCCTACGTACTTTGGAATTGTAAGACCTTCAATGGTTATCTTTCCTCTTAGTACGTCAGTGATGAACACGTCCTTATCCATCACACCATTTTCTTCTGCTGTATCATTGATGATTTCAAAAACCAATCTGCAAGCTTCGATGTACTTATCCAATCGACGAATCTTCTTTGCAAAGTTTCGCTTTAAACGGAAGAACTTGGAGAATCGCTTTTGCAAACTCTCTCGTTCTTCCTTAGACATGTGATATTCATCTTCAAAATCTTGGACGATTACTTTTGAATATAACTCACGTAATTCATCCAATTCTTCTGGCGGTATATAGACCTCCCTTATCTTTCGTTTCGATATGTTTGATATCGAATCTGGGATATTACCATGATTAGCCGCCTCTTTTTTCAGCTGTTTTTCAAGAAACTCTTGGTTCTGATCAGCATCCAAAGTAATTCCTGCCATCATTTTCTCCTTTCTAAATTCTCTATATAAATATTATATAAGTAAATTCATGGTTTTAAACCTGGGTTAAACCATTAATAGATTTATAAAATCCAACATCTCAATAAAGTTCGTGATAGAAAAATAAGGTGAAAGATAAGAGCTGTAATTTATGCTCTTATCTTTCATTTTTATTATGCGATTTTTTGTTCGCTGATCTTTTCTTCAACATCTTTCTTATCTTCAATCTTTACAGGCATCTGGAATCCATCCACATCGATGTATGTAAATTTCTCTTTTAAGATATCAAATGAATGCTCATTAAGTTCTCTCGTCTGATCAATTACTCGCTGAATTTTATCCCTGATTGGTTTATTTTCTTTGAGCTCAAGCTCTTCAGCAAACATGTTCAGAAATGCACGGAAATCACCATAAATCATATATAATGGAATTACTAATTTATCTGAATTATGGACAACTTCATGTAACGTTTTACTGAGTGGGATCAAACCAACCTGATTCATGTAGTGAATACGGGTGGCTTCTTCAGCAAGAAGCATGCAATTAATTTCTTCACCAGTACGAATTGCACGATCTAATACAAGCTTAATAATGTCAAATAATGTAAGCGGTGCATGATGCACTTCAATACGAATCTTCTTATTATTTGACTTTGAGATGTTGTTAAAGAAAGCACATGCATCCATACCAACATTTGCACGAAGATATGCAATGTAATCACTATACTCCATAGATGCTCGACATAATGCTTCTGCATGTTTTACAATTGCTTCCTTTTCGGTATCTGTTGTGTAAGACTCCTGGAATTCGAATTCCCCAGGGTCATCCATAACAACAACCTCTATATTATCTTTTTCCTCAGGTACAGCCTTTAAATTCACCATAAATACCTCCATTCAATTTAATTACACATTAATGAACTGTAATTGTATTGATTTTGGTATAACATGGTGAATTTAAATAATTAGGCATTCCTTTCTGCGTTTAACCACTGATCCTCAGTCATCTGATCACTTGTCATATATTCAAGCCTCGTAATATAATCTGGCTTAAATGTTTCCCCATATATCAGCATAAACGTACGAAACATATCATACTGGAATCCTGTTTGATAAAATCCATCTGCTGAATTACCATACCCTTCACGACGAAAACTGACAAACTTGTTATATTTAACTTTGAATAGTGCTTCTTGTATGTTGGATTTAAATACGTCGTATGGAAGAAAATTCGGAACGATATTTAAGATACCATCTGTATCAGTGGCTTCTCTGAGATATTCGGCTTCGGATTCTGTGTATATGCAGTTAACGTATACAGGCTCAGTATCACCATTTTCAGAATGGACGATGGATTCGATATAATTCACACTCAGTAATTGCGCTCTGTGCATGACCAGATATTGCTCACCCGTATCACTATCAACATCAATAGGTTTTTCTATGAATTTACTCATATCCCTATCTTGCTTAAATCTCTTTGCAATTTTCTTGACTTGTGTACATGCATACATTGGATATGCAGAACGTGGATCATCACTATTCACATCCTGCATATTTTCTGGAATTTTAAAAAATCTCCATATTTTCATTTACTTCTTTTCTCCAATCTTTTTTCTAATTTATTGAAATCAAATGTCTCACCACTATAACTCAGCAATAAACCAACTTCATTTATCATGGTATAAGAATCATCTTTATCAGGTGCATTTCCTGTATATAACCATGTCAAATATAATATGAGTCCAAGAATACCAGATTTATATAATGCGAGCTTAGTGTTGGTATTAGCACATTTAAAGAATATTGAAAGTACCTTTGTCATTGATTCTGTCAATGTATTCATGAGGTAATCATCTAACCATTCGAATGCACATAGTACCTGAGTTTCTTCCATTGAAGTTAGAGGTATTTCAAATGTGCATACACCATATGATGATTCTGGTATATGATATTTAATCATTGATGATGGCGCTTCTATAGTGCAATCTTTAATAATATGCGATCTATGGTAACCCTCGAATTTATCAAATTCTTCTTTTGATAACTTAATTGATGTTATATAGAATCTAGCATCTTTACGAAATTTCATGAATTGATTAATCATCTTTTTGCTTGTACTATATCCAAATAGATAGATCATCTGATCATCTTCTTCAGACGCCTCATTCATATCCTTGATATCCTCTTCAAAACTATCATCTTCAAAAGGACCAAGGATATATACAAGATATACTTTAATTTCATTTGGATCCATTTACTATCACCTCAAAAATTGCTGCATGATTAAAGATATTCTCGTATAAATACGTAAGTATACCTATGATGTTATTCCATGCGTAATAACAACTGTAAGATGCTAATGGATGAAGGACTTCACTTGTTCGTATACATTCGTTAACATCACTTGTATTTATTACAGAATCATTATAATCCATATCACGAAGTAATTGATGAATGTCTTCTCTGAAGATTGATGTTGATGGTACCTTTGGTAAACTCATCAAAGTTTCC
>ULRP01060507.1_pt1 | contig 17257 bp, 10 predicted proteins | sample 1955521 | NCBI WGS metagenome assembly ULRP01 (sample SAMEA4835685, study PRJEB28245) | human gut metagenome | biome: gut microbiome; material: fecal sample | place: Denmark | collected 2008
TCGTCATTTAAACCAAGGTTTAAGATGGTATCCATCATACCTGGCATGGAAGCTCTTGCTCCTGAACGAACAGATACTAATAACGGATTCTCAAGATCGCCGAATTTCTTTCCGTTGATCTCTTCCATTTTCTTAACGCCTTCCATAGCCTGAGCCATGATCTCGTCGTTGATCTTGCGACCATCTTCATAGTACTGTGTACAAGCCTCTGTTGTGATTGTGAATCCCTGTGGTACAGGAAGTCCGATGCTTGTCATCTCTGCAAGGTTGGCACCTTTACCGCCAAGCAGGTTACGCATGGTCATGTCGCCTTCGCTAAACATATACACCCATTTGTTTGCCATTTTGATAATTCCTCCTAAAATAAATTACTATGTAATTATGGACACCGTATTTGTTTCCATAATCAAGCCATGTTATGTGCCTTTCTAAAACGCACATATTTATTCTAACATATTTTGTCTAAATAGCAACATTTTTTTTACTGTTTTTCCCTGTTTTTTTGTAACATTTTCACAATGTAAAACTTTGTTCCGTTATGTGGAACATTTTGGATTTGTTTATTTCTTTTTCCATTTTGCATACAGTGTGATTTTCCCCGTGCTGCCTTTCTTAATAGAGGTTACCTTTCTGGTACATTTTTTATCACGGTACCATCCTTTAAACACATACCCTTTTCTTGTTGGTGCTGCCAGTTTTATCATCTTTGAAGTAATGGTATATGTTTTCGGATTTTTCTTATTATTTTTGCCTCCGTTTAATTTGTAGGTAATGGTGTACTTTTCCTTTGCCCATTTTGCATACAGTGTTACTTTTCCGGTACTGCCCTTTTTAATAGAGGTTACCTTTTTGGTACATTTTTTATCACAATACCATCCTTTAAACACATACCCTTTTTTTGACGGATTTGAAAGTTTTATCGTCTTTGAAGTGATTTTATATGTTTTGGGATTCTTCTTATTATTTTTGCCTCCATTCAGGTTATATGTAATCTGATACTGTGCTGCTTTCCACTGGGCATATAAAGTTACGACCTCATCTGCTTTTTTTGTCAGATTTTTTACATAGGCATTTTCCTCATAAAAGGTTCCCTTCCCATCTGGCTGCGTATTCCAGCCTGCAAATGTATATCCTTTCTTTTCAAACTTATTTTTTGAAAGTTTTTCCTTCTGACCCGCCGCACATGCTTTCTCACTCATTTTCCCTTTTGCTGCACCATTTCCATCAAATTTTATTTGATAAAGATATGGACACACGACAACCGGAACATTCCTCTTTAATGCTTCTGCATTGATTTTATCTTTGGAGAGACTGGTTATTACATATATTTTTTCAGGTCCGTCTGTCGTTTCCCAGGAAAATGCTTCGCTGCCAATCTCTGTAGTCGTCTTTGGCAGCCTTATCTTCCCAAGCACGCCGCCGTCCTTATAAAACGCACAGATTCCAATTGTTTTTACCGCGGTCTGGGAAAGATCAAGTTCCCCCGTTAAATTTTTACAGGATAAAAAAGCATAACTGTCAATCGCCGTTAATGTTTTGGGGAATTTCACGGTTTTTAATCCACTGCAGGCAGAAAATGCACTACCGCCTATTTCTGTAACCAAAGTCTGGGATAAATCCATTTTCTCCAGTGAACTGCAGCCTGTAAATGTGCCAAATCCAATTTTCGTTATATTCTCTGGCAATTTCACCGTTTCCAATGCACTGCACCCCTCAAATGTTCCTTCCAATTCCGTTATCCCTGTCTGTGACAAATCTGCTTCTTCCAACAGCGTGCAGTCTGCAAACACACCCGCTCCATCATTCACTTCCAGCACGTCAATATCTTCAAATCCGCCACACTTTACCTGACGGATGTTTTTATTTTTTACAGCAGCTAAGTCGAAATACCAGTTTCCTCTGCTCCATCTATAAGAAATCAGACTGTAATACAATCCATCCTTCAGCAAGCCATCAACTCTATATATCTGATGATTTGATAATTCTGCAATCTCCTCCGGGGACAGGTCAAAATACCCGTCAGAATACCCCTGATACTCCCATTCTTTATCTACCGAATAAGAGTTGCGGCTGCACCATGTAGCATCTGCAAAAATCCATTTTCCATTTTCACTGTCATAAACAGCATTGTATTCATGGGCATGCCCCTCTAAATCCATGCACGGAATTCCAATGGAAATGCACAATGTTCTCATAAGGCTTGCATAACCCGAACACATAGCACGCTTTTGCTCGTACACCTCATACGGTGACCAATAACTTGGCTTATTATTATAATAGGCGTAATAATCATAATAAATTCTGTCCGCAACAAATGCCATGATCGCTTTTATTTTCTCATACTGTGTAGTACACCCGGCTACAGCCTGTAATGCAGCCTGTCTTAATTCCTCAAACTGGGCATCTGTTATAGCATTCCTTTCAGGATCTGTTAAAAAGTAATCCGGGTCTGCATATTTATTAATCAGAGTCCAGGCCTTCTGTTCCGCTGCAATCTGCTCTTCACTTGCGTCCCCCTTGATTGAAGTTTCTTCCCGTTCTTCTGTTTCTTCTTCCATTTCCGACAGTTCTGTTTCTTTCTGTTCTGTTTCTGTGTCTGGCTGCTCTGTCTCCTCCGGCTGTTCTTCTGTGTCTGGCTGCTCTGTCTCCTCTGACTGTTCTTCTGTGTCTGGCTGTTCTGTTTCTTCCGACTCTGGCTGCTCCATATTCTCCCGTTTCTCCTGTTCGCCTGCCTGTGTCTCCTGACGTTCACGATCCATCAGATCCAGTTCTTCCGTATCCGCATATTTTTCATTTACTTTCTCTGATGCCGATTCCGTTTTTTCTGTCTCTGTAATCACATTCGCCTGCATATTTACCGGCATCCCACCAACCAAAACAGTCGCAGCCAGCAATGCCGTAAAAGCTTTTTTCATCCCTCCTTTCATAAACTAAAACTCCTCCTTCATTTGTACCGCTATGTTACATTACCTTTTCTATATTATAACCGCAATACGACTATTTTCAATTGTTTGCGAAATCATTTCTATCATATCTCCGCAGACTATCTGCCTGTACATACTTCAAAATATTTTTCTTCTCCTCCGCGAGGTGCGCATCCCGCCCGGAGGGCGTTTTCATTCATAGGACGTAATTTCCTATGAATGAAAAACAGACGGATCATTCCCACCCAACAGGAATAATCCGTCTGTCTTTTTCTTTTTATTCTCCGCTTCGAAAAATCCTAGAAATCTACTTCCGTGTCATAGTAACAGCATTTCAACAGCTTTTCCATCTCCTCCTGGCTCGGCTGTCTCGGGTTTGATCCTGTACATGCATCTAAGATTGCATTGGCTGCGATCTCCGGCAGTCTCTCTAAGAATACTTCTTCCGGTACAAAGCCCTGCTCGGTCGGATAACTGTCTGCACCATAATTCTTAATGCAGTGCGGGATCTTCAAATCATCATTCATACCGCGCAGGTATTTGATCAGAAGATCAACCTTCTCATCCAAAGAGTTTCCACCAAGTCCCATGAAATCTGCAATCTCTCCGTAACGTTTCTTTGCAGTCTCATCTTTTGCATTAAATGCGATCACTTTCGGCAGATACATTGCGTTGGCTGCACCGTGGATGATATGTGCGCCGTAATCCGCAAATGCAGCACCGGTCTTATGTGCCATGGAATGTACGATACCAAGCAGTGCATTGGAAAATGCCATACCGGCAAGACACTGTGCATTATGCATGTTATCTCTCTTTTCCATATCCCCGTTATAAGATCCTACCAGATCACGCTGGATCATCTTGATTGCATGCAGGGCAAGCGGATCTGTGAAATCACAGTTCGCTGTCGATACATATGCCTCGATTGCATGTGTCATCGCATCCATTCCGGTATGTGCTACCAGTTTCTGTGGCATTGTCTCTGCAAGTTCCGGATCAACGATTGCAACATCCGGTGTGATCTCAAAGTCAGCGATCGGATATTTGATACCTTTCTCATAATCGGTGATGATGGAAAATGCAGTTACCTCTGTTGCAGTTCCCGAAGTTGAGGAAATCGCACAGAAATGCGCTTTCTTACGAAGTTTTGGAATACCAAACACCTTGCACATATCCTCAAATGTGATATCCGGGTATTCGTATTTGATCCACATAGCCTTTGCCGCATCGATCGGCGAACCTCCTCCGATTGCAACGATCCAGTCCGGACCAAACTCTTCCATCGCCTTTGCGCCCTTCATTACGGTCTCCACCGATGGATCCGGCTCAATTCCTTCAAAAAGCTGTACTTCCATGCCGGCTTCTTCCAGATACTGTTTTGCGCGTTCAAGAAAACCGAAACGTTTCATGGAACCACCGCCTACGCAGATAATCGCCTTTTTGCCTTCAAACGTCTTTAATGCTTCCAATGCCCCTTTTCCGTGATACAAATCGCGTGGTAATGTAAATCTTGCCATCTTTCCTCCAATCTGCCGCCATCAAAAGGCCGCCCCCTGACACATACACATGCCTGTATTTTTTGTGTCATTTACTGTGTGCAACTTTTATATAACCATCACATATTTTGTTAATTAAATAACAATATGTATTGTAATATTATATCACATCTTTCAAAAATAAGAAGCATTTTTATGCATTTTTAATAATTCTTAATATTTTCTAAGCATTGTTTTTAAATCCACATTTTGGACAGATATTTCCTCCCTTATATACATAACCACAGCGGAAGCAGCAGATCGTATCATGTTTTTCTTTCGCCAGATAAGAAATATTTCGCGAATCCGGTTTTTCCTGTAAATAATGAATAAATTCATTCAATACCCCGGCATATGCCGTGAGCTGCTTATTTTCTACCGCATATGGAATTTTCGTCTTTTTCCCATTTTTCTCTGTCACATACACACCACGGTTTAAAAGTCCTGTGGATGCAGTGATCTCATCTATGGACGGAACATCAATACGGTAAGATGTCATCAGTGTGCTGTAATATAGATGTTCCGGTGTCAGGATAATCCCCTCTTTTCCACTGTTGTTTCTCGATGTGTCCACCACAAAAATCGGATATTCAAACAGACCGTTTCCTGCGGCATAGGATGCCATGGCATAATCGATAACCTCTGTTTCCTGCGGCGCTGCCTGCTTTAACAGCACTTTTCTCGCCGGGTAAAAATAATGTTTCTGGCTTTCTGTGATTCCCGCCTCTTCCAGTTCATTTTTCAGCTTATTTACAAGCTGTTCACACTCATCCGTCTTGATCTTGGAAAGACGCCTGCTTAAAAGTTCTAATGCATTATCCTTTAAATCCGGTAAATATGGTCCTTCTGCAATCTTCTGATACGCATCCATTCCCTCATCAAAGGACATGTGTGCCGGATCACCGGTAATTTCTGCGATCTCATTTTCATCCATTTGACGGATTTTATTCTCGATCTGCTCAAAATACGGCAAAACCAGCCCCGGCTCAAACTCCTTTTCTTTCAGACGCTCCTTAAGCTCTGTCAGATCATCTCTGGTGATTTTTCTCGACTGGCGGATCATATTTTTTATTTCCTGCTGTTCGGCAAGATTTTTCTGCGATTCTAACCGTTCCTGATATGGGGTTAAATCTACTCCTTCGTATTCTTTTAATTTCTCCCGAAGTGCATGGTAACGTGCCCTGTCCATATTAGGCGGCATTTTCCCAACCAGCTCTGCGACTTCCCGCTCTGCCTGTGTCTGCATTTTCTGTTTCAGATTTAAAAGCAGATTCTGTTTTTTCTCCTGCGGCAGCTTTTCCTCTGCAATCTCGTCATAGACACGGCGCATCACGGCATAATTTTTATCTGCGCAGTTCTCTGCCTTTTTATTTAACGCGGCAAGCTTTCTGTCCTGTTCTTTTTCCTCTAACACATCCAGGTATTGTTTCCGCTCTTCGGGCGAAATTCTTGTTTCATGCATGAGCTGGTGTTTTAATTCGGAAAGCTGGCGCTCTGACATACGGTCTGCGACTCCAAATTTAGCCTGATAAGTTTCACGGGCTTTCTGTTCCTCCGCATCATTTACCTGTGCATATTTTTCATCGGACGATTCCCCACCAATCCGCCCAGCTTCGTGCGGCTGCCTGCTGTCACTCTCATATCTGGAAGCGTTCACATGGCGGCTTTCCGTTTCATTTTGACGTACATCTTCATATTGCTTTTTGTGCTCGTTCCGCTTCCATCCACTTTCACCCGCGCTTTCATTTCCATGCTGTTTTTCTGCGTGCCGGTTCTTGCTCTCATCCTGCTCTTCTTCATCATCTGTGACTTCGTCCTGATCTGATGCAGGCGTACTCTTTAACTTTTTACGACGCTTTTTTTCCTCCTGTATGGCAGGTTCGCAGGCTGCAATACTGCTTTCCGGGAAAAACCCCTCTTCTATCTTATTTAATAATTCCTCAAAGTCTGCATCTGAATATTCCGGCAGATCCTCGCACAGTTCCTCAAGTGGCTGCTGCTCGTCCTCGACACCCGCCGGCTTTCTGCCGTCCTCATACTCATTATAACGGCTGTTTGCCTCATGCTCGCCGTTACGCCCCATCAGCTCAAGATAATCTTCGTATGCCTTTTTATCCTCCTCAAAATCCATCAGATAAATATCGCCGTCTCCAAGAAGTTTCCATGGGCGCGGCGTATAAAATCTGTGACACGCTGCACAGGTACATGCTTTTGCCAAAAGGACTACTCCCTCAGGCGTCTCGATTCGAAACTCTTTTCCTTTCGGATACATGATCATATGCAGATTTCCTTTGCATTTTGGGCAGCGGTAACCAACTTTATAAAAGTTATTGCCAATCCTGCCTTTTGCTCTTTCTGACAGTGAAAGTTCTGTTCTCTCAAAAACAGTATGCGCCATCTTCCATTCAACTTTATGCCAGAGTCCCTGTTCCTCGTCTGCTTCCTCTTCCTTCTGCACTGCTTCTTTTGCCTCAAGTGCCGCCTGTATCACATCTTCATAGGTAATACGCTTTCCTGCATGATAAAAACGAAAATACTGCGTGGTATATTCCGGTTCAATATAGATTCCTGCAAGCACATGCCCGAAAAGAGTATTCAGCTGCTCCGTATTTTTTTCCACACGAAGTCCCTGGATCGTTCCCCATTTTCCAAATGCATACAGGATCATATTGATCACATCCCGTACTGCTGCCTCATCGGTATCTTTGATCTCATCTTCTTTGATCGGCAGATCTACAATATTTTCCGCCACTTTTCTACTGTCAAAATGAAAAAACAAGGAGCGCACTTCCCCCTGTAAAATGAGATAATTATCAAGTGCCACAAAAAGACCTGTCCAGTTTACATTTGCATGCATGGTCTTTATCAGCCGTTCAAATGTCATTTTTAATTCGCTATCTGCTTTTAATACGATCACTTTTTTCACCTCTTACTTTTCAAATGCAGATTTTTCCTTCAAGATCTGTGCAAATCCCATATGAAGTTCTTCTTTTGCCCGCTCAAAATCAATTTCCTGATTGCTGTCATTCAAGCAGACGCTTCCACTCTTCTGATGACCTATATCAGCCACAATCCTGCTGTTATCATTTGAGACATCATAATACCGGCAGAGTCTTCTTACATTGCCGGGAACAAAACCGCCAGTCAGTTTCTGATACTCCCTGAGCACATACTGGCTGACATCCTCTTTCTGACGGAATTTATGGCTGCACACCTCGTTTAACAACTCCGGTTCTAATTCCCACATTTTCACAAAAGTACTCTTTTTAAAAGGAGACGGCCCATGAACCGTGTAAAATCCTGTAAACAACGGGAACGCCAGTTCTAACATATTATAAATAAAATACATAAACGGATAACCGGGATGGAAATATGCTCCCGGCTGTTTTTTCATATTTTCACGTTTGTCAAAATATTTTGCCAGAAGCATGGCATTATTCAGGTAAATATATGGCATGACCTGATCTTTTGTATTTGCCACATCAGGCTGAAGAGCCAGCATATCCACCGGAAGATCATTTTTAAAATACTGTTCCGGTCTGACCTTTTTTATCAGAAACATATCATCATTAAAATATACAAAATTCTCTGCCAGACCTGGGATTCTGTGCATATTCCACTCAATGGCATGTGAATTAAATGTCGGCAGATATTTTTCTGGAATAAAATCTTTATGATTTACAATATTTAACTTCGGATGTTCTTTATTTAACCAGGATGGCAGATGCCCCCATGTAACAAAGTGTATCCTGCGCACCCATGGTGCAAAACGCTCCACACCACGAAACCAGTACCTCAGCAGATCCCAGTCTCTGTATCTCTCTTTTCTGTCATCCTGTTTCTGCGACAGATCCGGCTGCATACTGTACTCCATTTTCTGTTTCTGCCAGTCCGGATCATTGCCATCTACCCATGTGATCACAAAATCAATTTCCGGAATGTTATTGTCGCGTGTCATAATAATCTCCATTTCTGCCCAGCAAACATCTTTTTCATCTGCTTAATAAATTTCACTGTTATCATGATAAAACAAATCCTGCAAAATGAAAATCCTATTTATCTGCTTAATTTATATTTTTTTAAGAAATACTGGTTTTTCCCAGTTTTAAGGCATTTCCGTTTCTTTTGTTAGCACTCATCAAAAAAGAGTGCTGATTTTCTATTGACTTTTGAAATTTGCGGTTATAATATTAGATTCAGGCAGCAGCGAGGCGGATCTGCCCACTGCATTTTATTACGATTATAAAGGAGTGTTTGAATATGGCAGAGAAACATGGAAATCTTTCAATTAACAGCGATAATCTGTTCCCGATTATCAAAAAATGGTTATATTCCGATCACGACATCTTCTTCCGTGAGCTGATCAGTAACGGATGTGATGCGATCACAAAATTAAAAAAACTCGAAATGATGGGCGAATATACATTACCATCTGACTACAAACCGGAGATCCACGTTGTTGTAAATCCGGAAGAAAAAACCTTAAAATTTATCGATAATGGTCTTGGTATGACCGCAGACGAGGTTGAGGAATACATCAACCAGATCGCATTTTCCGGCGCAACAGATTTCATTGAAAAATACAAAGACAAAGCAAACGACGATCAGATCATCGGTCACTTCGGACTTGGCTTCTACTCCGCATTCATGGTAGCTGATCAGGTAACGATCGATACATTATCCTACAAAGACGGTGCAACGGCTGTTCACTGGTCCTGCGACGGCGGTACTGAATTTGATATGGCTGATGGCACCAAAGAAGGCGTCGGTACAGAAATCACCCTTTTCTTAAACGAGGATTCCGTTGAATTTTCCAACGAGTACCGTGCAAGAGAAGTCATCGAAAAGTACTGCTCTTTCATGCCGACTCCGATCTTCCTTGAGAAGGCAAACGCTGAGACAGAATATGAGACGATCGACGCCGCTGATAAATTAGACACAGACACTGTCGTTGAGACGATCCATGAGGAAGCAAAAACAGAGGAGAAAGAAAACGAAAACGGCGAAAAAGAAGTCGTTGAAGTTTCTCCTGCAAAAGATAAATTAAAGATCGTAAAGCGTCCGGTTTCATTAAACGATACCAACCCTCTCTGGGCAAAGAGTCCGAACGAATGCACCGACGAAGAATACAAAGCATTTTACCGCAAAGTATTCTTAGACTACAAAGAACCGTTGTTCTGGATCCACTTAAATATGGACTATCCGTTTAATTTAAAAGGTATCCTGTACTTCCCGAAGATCAATACCGAGTATGATTCCATCGAGGGAACCATCAAACTTTACAACAACCAAGTATTTATCGCCGATAACATCAAGGAAGTCATTCCTGAATTCTTAATGCTCTTAAAAGGTGTGATCGATTGCCCGGATCTGCCGCTTAACGTATCCAGAAGTGCACTGCAGAACGATGGTTTTGTAAAGAAGATCTCCGAGTACATCACCAAGAAAGTAGCTGACAAGCTGATCGGTATGTGCAAGACGGATAAAGAAAATTACGAGAAATACTGGGACGACATCAGCCCGTTCATCAAATTCGGCTGTCTGAAAGATACCAAGTTCTGTGACAAGATGAACGATTACATCCTGTTCAAGAATCTGGATGACAAATATCTCACTCTTCCGGAACTCTTAGTCAAAGAGGAAGAAAAGAAAGACGAAAACAAAGATGAAGCTGAGGTATTAGATGCTGACGGCAATCCGATCAAAAAGGAAAGCACCGATGCAGCAGATGAGAATACTGAGGAAAAAGATGAGCGCAAGGTAATCTACTATGTAACTGACAAACTTCAGCAGGGTCAGTACATTAAGATGTTCAAAGAGCAGAACATGGACGCTGTCATCTTAGACCACAACATTGATACTTCCTTCATCTCACAGCTTGAGCAGCGCAATGAGCATTATAAATTCATGCGTATTGATGCAGATGTCACAGAATCCTTAAAAGACGAGACTTCCGCTGAGGACTTAAAGGCTGAGACAGATACCCTGACTGATGTGTTTAAAAAAGCTTTAAACAACGATAAACTGACTGTCAAAGTTGAGAAGCTGAAAAATGCGGATATCGCTTCTGTCATCACGCTTTCCGAGGAAGGCAGACGTATGCAGGATATGATGAAGATGTATGCAATGAACGGCATGGGCGGCATGGATCCGAACATGTTTGCTGCGGATCAGACCCTGACCTTAAACGCAAACAATGAACTTGTAAAATATATCTTTGAGCACAAAGATTCCGAGCATGTTCCGATGTTCTGTGAACAGCTTTACGATCTTGCAATGCTTTCCAACCAGCCGCTGTCTGTTGACGCTATGGCAAAATTTGTACAGCGCAGCAATCAGATCATGATGCTTTTAGCAAAATAATTTTTACAGAATACAAGCCCCTGCAAAACCTGTAGATACGAGTTTTGCAGGGGCTTTCTCATGCTGTTTTTTATCGTGTTTATACCTGAATTTCTATAAAAATATTATTTTGCTGCCGTATAGATTGCGATCATATCTTCCACATCCAGATGCTTTACTTTTCCAAGATTGCCTCTGACTGCCGCATTACACTTTTCTGCCAGTTCTTTTATCTGTTCTTCTGTCGGCGCAATGCCAAGTTCCGTTAATGATGTCGGCATATAGATTTCCCGGTAAAAATCCTCCATTGCAGCAATGCCTGCCTCTGCCGTCTTCTGTTCTGTTTCCTGCGGCTCCACACCCATAACGTGCTCTGCAAACTGCACAAATCGTTCAATACGCTCCCCGCAGACATAGCGTGCCCAGCTTCCCCAGATCGCGGCAAGCCCTGCTCCATGTGCCACATCAAACATTCCACCAAGCTCGTGTTCTAATTTGTGCGTTGCCCAGTCACCACCATCCGTTCCGCAGCCGGTCAGTCCATTATGGGAAAGACTTCCCGCCCACATGACTTCCGCGCGCGCATCATAATTTTCCGGCTCTTTTACAAGGATTTTTGCATTTCTGATCACCGTGCGCATCAGTGCTTCGCTGATCCCGTCGGTCAGTTCCATGTTTTCACTGTGATTGAAATAACGCTCCATTGTGTGCATCAGGATATCCGTACACCCGCATGCCGTCTGATACGGCGGAAGCGTCATCGTAAGTTCCGGGTTTAAAACAGCAAACTTTAATCGGCTGTAATCGGTCGTGCATCCTCTCTTCATGCCGCCATCTTCCTTTGTTATTACGCAGGAACCGCTCATCTCACTTCCCGCCGCCGCGATCGTAAGCACTACACCGATCGGCAGACATGCAGTCGGTTTCCGTTTAAAATCAAAGAAATCCCACACGTCTCCTTCATTTGCAACACCATATCCGATCGCCTTTGCGGAATCAATGACACTTCCGCCGCCGACGGCAAGGATGAAATCGACATTTTCTTTTTTACAGAGTGCGATTCCTTCATACACCAGAGAAAGTCTCGGGTTTGGAACGACACCGCCCAATTCGACGTAAGTGATCCCCTCTTTATCAAAGATTGCCTCGATCCTGTCTAACAGACCGGAGCGTCTGGCACTGCCGCTTCCATAATGGATGAGAACCTTTTTACAGTTCTGTTCTTTTATCAGGTTTCCAACTTTTTGTTCCGCACCTTTTCCGAAAACAACTTTTGTCGGTGCATAATAATTAAAATCGTTCATTTTGCTCCTCATTCCCACATGTAAAAGTTCTTATTTCCTCTTTTCATAACTACTTCTAGTTATATAAGCTATTATCGGTAAGAAAACGTATCTGCTTTAGTCTGAACAAGCTCGCAGGAAACCATCACCGGTTCTCTGCGGGCTTACACTCTCTTATCGTATCTTCTTATTATATATCTGTCTGACAAACTATCTACATTGAAATTTTATCAAGTATTCCGGTCAGATGTGCGATCGTCACCCCATAATTTGTCATCGGAACCTGCTGTTTTTTGGCACGGTCGATCCGCGACATCACATATTTGCGGTTAAACATGCATGCACCGCACTGGATGATCAGATCATAGCCGGATAAATCCTGTGGAAAATCCGTTCCACTCACGATGTCTACGGTAATGCCCTCTCCTGCGCGCTTTTTTAACATGCGCGGGATTTTGACTCTTCCGATATCTTCCTGCAGTGGCGCATGGCTGCAGCATTCTGCGATCAGAACATGCGATTCATTTGTCAGGGAATCTAACATTTTTGCACCTTCCACATAGTAAGGAAGATCTCCTTTATACGCTGCAAACAAAACAGAAAATGAGGTCAGCATGCTCTCTTTCGGCTTGTGCTCATACACATAGCCGAATACCTGTGAGTCTGTGATGATCAGTTTCGGCGGTTCTTTTAAGGCTGCAAGTGCCGGCAATAGTTTATCTGTTGTCACACTCATGACCAGGCACTTTTTATCCAAAAGTTCCCGTAATGTCTGCACCTGCGGCAGGATCAGACGTCCTTTCGGCGCCTGGATATCCTGCGGCATGACCAGTAAGACGAAATCTTCTTCTGTGACGAGATCTCCCGTGATCAGCCTATCTCCGTAATTTTCCGGCACAAGGCGGGCGAGTTCTTCCCTGACTGTGTCGATCCCTGCCCCCGTTTTGGCACTGACTGTGAGCGCCTGTTTTCCTGTTTTTTCTTTGATATAAGAAGCAAGTTCGTCCGTATGCGGATCAATATCTGCTTTCCCGACGAGGAATAAAACAGGCGTATTTTTTTCTTTCAGAAACTGATACCACTTTAATTCTTCTGTGAGATCCGGTAAGTTCTCCTGATTTTTCTCGGACGACTGTTGTAATTTTTCTTTTGCATCTTTCGTCTCTGAAGCATCCTCTCTGCAGGCATCCGCGCCAGATACCACGATCACAGCGATATCCGCCTTTTCCGCTGCCAGTTTCGTTTTCTCCACACGGCGTTCCCCAAGCTCAGTCTCATCATCAAATCCCGCTGTGTCAATAATCACACAGGGACCAAGCGGACTGATCTCCATCGGCTTATAGACCGGATCCGTCGTCGTTCCGGCAACATCTGCAACAATGGAGACTTCCTGATGTGTGAAGGCGTTAATAAAAGAAGATTTCCCGCTGTTTGTTTTCCCGAACACACCAATATGCAGACGGTTGCTGCCTGGTGTATCATTTAGTGTTCCTGCCATAGTACTCCTTTCGGACAATCTACCCGGCAGCACGGATTTTCCCGCTCTGCTTTCTGTTTGTCCATTTAAGATATGCATCCCGTTTTTCTTCTCTTAAAATCTGAAATCACGTTTTCCCTCTGCGATATCGTGGATGTGCTCGTATGCAGTCTGTTTTACTTTCGGATTCGGAATTTTTTCAAGTTCTCTGTCGATCAGCTCCATACCAAGACGTTTTGTCTCTTCGCTTGCATAATCTTCCAGATATTCTTTTAATGTCATCAGCGCATTCGGGTGACAGCAGTTTAAGATCTGCATGTTTTTACAAAGTGCCATAAAACGGTCACCGGTTCTTCCCTCGCGGTAACATGCAGTACAGAAACTTGGGATATACCCCAGTTTGATCAGCCAGTTCACAACTTCATCTAAGGTTCTCTGGTCGCTGACATCAAACTGCTCGCTGGTCACTTCTCCTTCTTTTTCCGGCTCTGCGTAGCCGCCGACGCTTGTTTTTGATGCACCGCTGATCTGGGAAACGCCAAGCGGAAGGACTTTGTTTCTCACTTCCTGGCTCTCTCTTGTTGAGATGATCATTCCGGTATATGGCACGGAAACACGGATCAGAGCACAGATCTTTGCAAATGTGTCGTCAGAGATGCCATTGTCAAATGCAGACGGATCAATGTCATCTGCATGCTTGATTCGCGGTACACTGATAGTATGCGGTCCGACTCCATGTACTGCCTCTAAGTGTTCTGCGTGCATCAAAAGTCCTGCAAACTCATAACGGTAAAGGTCAAGTCCAAACAATACGCCAAGTCCTACATCATCAATTCCGCCCTCCATTGCACGGTCCATCGCCTCTGTGTGATATGCGTAATCGTGTTTCGGTCCGGTCGGATGCAGCTTTTCATAGCTTTCTTTATGGTAAGTCTCCTGAAACAGGATATAAGTTCCGATTCCAGCTTCTTTTAATTTGCGGTAATTTTCCACGGTCGTTGCAGCAATATTGACATTGACACGGCGGATCGCACCGTTTTTATGTTTGATGCTGTAGATGGTCTTGATGCACTCTAAGATATATTCGATCGGGTTGTTGACCGGATCTTCGCCCGCCTCAATGGCAAGACGTTTATGTCCCATATCCTGCAATGCAGTAACTTCTTTTACGATGTCTTCCTGCGTCAGTTTCTTTCTTGCAATGTGTTTGTTTTTCAGATGATACGGACAGTATACACAGCCGTTCACGCAGTAGTTTGACAAATAAAGCGGTGCAAACAATACGATACGGTTTCCGTAAAAATCTTTTTTGATCTGCTCTGCAAGTGCATAAACTTCCTGGATTTTTTCAGGAATCTCACATGCTAAGAGGACAGATGCCTCCCTATGATTTAAGCCCTTTCTTAATTTTGCCTTCTCGATGATCTCATCGATCAGTGCCACATTGTCCTTGTTGGCATCTGCATAGGCAAGTGTCTCTCTGATCTCCTCATCTGAAATAAACTCTTCTGCTTTTAATGATTTTGCGTTATACATACATTCTTCCTTTCTTTCCGGTCAGTTTGCTCCCGCTTGCTTTCCGGTTAGTGTATTTTTATATGGACGACAGACTGCTCTTTTTGCAGAACTGTCGTATAAAACCAGTAGATCCGCCTTAAGTCTGCTGGCTTTTTGTCAATTTGTGATTTCTGAAGTTATCTTATGTCCGCCCGTTCTGTCTCACAGATGGCTGATACTTTCCATTCTGCTTTCTTATGGCTGAAAATCGCCCCTGTTTACGGCTACCTGATAGCCAATGCTTTCCATTCGTTTCTGCATGCAGAAGCGGCACTCTGCTGCCTCGTCACCGGTGCAGATCTTATTATCATATAATTTATATTTCTCCCGCACGGCAACCGGGGATAAATTCGGCATGACGACATTTGCTCCCGCTAAAATTCCAAGCTCCCTGCCCTTAGGATGAATCGTTCCAAGCGCTGTGGTCGCCGGGAGAAGTACATGCGGATGGATCAGTCTGATAATGGAAAGCAGCCGCAGTGTCATCTCCATAGTGCCCGCTGTCTCAGTACCAAACGGCGTATCTTTCTGCGGGATAAACGGACCAATACCGACCATCTGCGGTTTCAATCTACGGATAAACTGCAGATCTTCCCACAGGGTATCTACGGTCTGATAAGGCGAACCTACCATAAATCCGCATCCGGTCTGATATCCGATTTCTTTTAAATCTCTAAGACAGCGCATCCGGTTCTGATAGGACATCTCTGCCGGGTGCAGTTTCTTATAATGTGCCTCATCTGCCGTCTCGTGGCGCAGCAGATACCGGTCTGCCCCCACATCAAAATATGCCTGATAGCTCTCTCTTGATTTTTCTCCGATAGAAAGTGTCACCGCACAATCAGGATATTCTGCCTTGATCTTTGAAACGATCTGACAGATCTTTTCATCGGTATAAAATCCATCCTCCCCACCCTGCAGTACAAAGGTGCAAAATCCCAGCTCATATCCGATTTTACAGCAGGAAAGAATCTCTTCTTCCGTCAGCCGGTAGCGGTCTGCGTGGCAGTTACTTCTGCGGATTCCACAGTAAAGGCAGTCATTTTTGCAGTAATTTGTGAACTCAATCAGTCCGCGGATGTAGACATTTTTTCCATAGATGCGGTCACCTGTGTTCCGCGCACGCTGTTTTAAATCCTGTATCATCGCATCGTCCTCTGTGGCAAGAAGAAATGCAAGCTGTTCTTTTGTGATATCTGCTGTCTTTTCTATTGTCTCTGGCAGATTTTTAAAATTCTGCGCTGACATGCCATAGTTTTTCTGTTTGTTTTTGTCTGGTGTTCTCTGGTTTTGTAACATAAATTTATCCCTGTCCGATCATAATGGTCTTTCTGCTAGTGAGATTGGGCATCCGACATATATTTCTTTTGATTTTGCCCAATGTGTATATTTTCAATTCATATCCACGCCAGCTTATGCCATGCCAACATTCGAATACACCGTCTTTGCCGTGATTCCATCAAGTCTGCCGATTTTCCCGGAAAGTGCATTGATAACATCCTGCGGCGCATCGATTGCAACGCTGATGATATGCACATTCCGCTCACGGTATGGCAGACCCATCCGTCCGATAATATACGAGCCGTATTCATGCAAAAGTTTATTTAGTTCCGGCGTGGAATCCATATTTTCAACGATGATCCCGATCAAAGCTACTCTTGTATCCATTCGTTTCCTCCCTGATTATCAAATTTATATGATTTTCATACACGAATCTATGATACAGATTTTGGAATAAAAAAACTGTACCCCTAATTTCAGGTACAGCCTAATAAGAGTCGCATTGCGCCTCTTACATTTTCCATTTATGCCATACCTTTCATCTCAAGTGATTCTTTTGATGTCAGCGTCTTTTCTTTTTCTAATAAACAATCTTGTGCAAAAAGGACTTTACATGTGCTCTTTGCAAAGATTTACAATCTCAATTTAGATGCATTTTACGGGCAAATTTCTTATTATAACAATACCCTCTGCATACACAAAAATTATACAGCAAAATTTTTTGCCTATATAAGTATTATGTATACAAAGGGTATCATGATTTTTTAGGAATTGCAATTATGTTTCGATTCTGTACGATATAAAATACAAAAAATGTGTTACTGTTCACACATACTGTGTGAGCAGTAACGATTACAG
>ULRP01041569.1_pt1 | contig 17240 bp, 13 predicted proteins | sample 1955521 | NCBI WGS metagenome assembly ULRP01 (sample SAMEA4835685, study PRJEB28245) | human gut metagenome | biome: gut microbiome; material: fecal sample | place: Denmark | collected 2008
AATGTCAATTATGCGCTTGGTCTTGCCCGCGCCGGTTTCGCCAAAGATTACCTTTATCAAGTTGAGCCTCCCTCTGCGTTCAATAACGCTACTGAAATGGTCATGTATTATTATAACCTTTTTTCATGCGTTTGGGCAATAGCGGTTTATACAAATTCACCTTAAATACATAAATACATTTTATATGTTCTTTTCGGGGCCGAATTATGGTATACTGTAAAAATGAGCGAGAAAAAAGGAACTAAGGATATGAAGCGGGTTTTGGGCTGCATCCGCCGCGCGGACGAAAGATACAACATGATACGCGAGGGCGATAAAATATGCGTCGGCGTGTCCGGCGGGAAGGACAGCCTTCTGCTGCTGTATGGATTAAAGCTGTATCAGCGGTTTTGTTACAGGCATTTTGACGTATGCGGCGTGATGCTCGATCTTGGGCTGACGAACCAGGATCTTGCACCGGTGGAGGAATTTGCGCGCAGCATAGACGTGCCTTTTGACATTATCAAAACCGACATAGGCGATGTTGTGTTCAACATCCGCAAGGAAAGCCACCCATGCGCCCTTTGCGCCAAGCTTAGGCGCGGTGCGCTGAACGATGCCGCTAAGGAGCGCGGCTGCAATCTTGTAGCCCTTGGCCACAACCGAGACGACGTTATAGAAACCTTCTTCATGAGCCTTCTTTACGAAAGCAGGCTAAATACCTTCGGTCCTGTAACATACCTTGGCCGCAAGGACGTTACCGTTATCCGCCCGATGGTATTCCTGCCGGAAAAGCAGGCTCTCAGCATTGCCACGCGGCTTGAGCTGCCCATACGCAAGCCTAATTGCCCCGCCGCAGGCCACACCAAGCGCGAGGAAATGAAGCAGGTGATGCGCTTCTTTACCGGCCTTATACCGGACGCAGAGGAGCGCATAATGAACGCAATTGCAGACACGGAAAAATACGGCATGTGGGACAATCTTCGCCTGCCGCCGCGCGACGTGCTTGATATTGTTTCCTCCCCGAAGGCGCCGCGCTTTTGCCGCGAGTGTCCAAACAACGCAAATAAATCAGACGATAACGGCGAGGATGAATGATATGGACGAAAAAACTCTGTTCACAATCCTCATCACATATCTTGGCATAATGAGCCTTATACTGTTCCTTATGATGGGCATAGATAAAGCAAAGGCCAAGCAGGGTGCGCGCCGCATAAGCGAAAAGTCGCTTTTCACAGTGGCTGCACTTGGCGGCGGAATAGGCGGAGTGCTTGGCATGAAGGTATTCCATCATAAAACGCTGCATACCTCATTCAAGCTTGGTATGCCAGCGCTTACTGTGCTCAATTTCGGCATAGCCTTCCTTATAATGTGGCATAGTCAAAGATAAAAAAGACCGGAGCAGTCATTCAATAGACTGCTCCGGTTCAACGTATTCAATAGCGCACCAAATCGTGCTCAACAGGCCGTCGGCATTGTTCAGTTCTATCTGCACCTGTCTGCGGCTTTTGTTTACCTTAAGCACGCGCCCGTTCAGTTCGCACAGCGGGCCTTCCACAAAGCGTATCTTTGTCCCTTCCTTTATTACCTTTGTCGGCTCTATCGTGCCAGCGTGCCGCCGTATCCACTCAACAAAGTCCAAATCGGCACCACGCAGGCGATATTCGCCGTCATCATACTGCAGCAGCTTTATGGCATTTTGCAGCGTGTTTATCGAGCGTACGTCAAGCTCTTTTTCGTCCGTTTCAAAGAACACATAGCCGGGCAGAAGGCGCAGTTCTTTTTCAACCAGCTTTCCTCCGCTCGGCTTAAACTTTTTTATTTTCGGAACCAGCGTAGCGTAACCGCGCCGCTTAAGGCGGGACTCTATGCCCGCTTCAAAACCGGTTCTGCAAAAAACACAATATACTCCCGTCAAGATCCCCCACTCCGTCGGTAGTTTTATTTTACTATTCGATTATACCTAATTCTTTCAGTTTTTGCAAAAAAACTTTTGTATCGGCCTCAGCCGTTGCCGTATCAACATCATATTCCGCGGCAAGCATGGCCGCAAGCGCGCCTTCGTTTTCCGCCTTTTCAAGCGCGTCCCACAGGAGCTCTCCTGTTTCGTTCAGCGTTATAAGCCCCTTTATTTCAAGCGATGCATCCCCTACGGGTACCAGTATGATATCGCCCGCAATGTTTCGCTTAATAAGCCGTTTCAGTATTTTCATTTGCTTTCCTCCTCCAATGTAAGCCGAACCGTTTCGTGCGTCATGCGGCACACATATTCCGGCTTAACGTTAAAATGCCCCGTTTCCGTTACGCACATGGCGGCGCAGGCATGGCACGCATGCTTATATCCGCATATGGCGCACTCCGCCGGCAGGCGTATTTGTGCCGTTGCCGCCTTTGTAGCTTCCCAGGCCTCTATGAACCCAAGCTCCTTCACGCTTGCCACAGGTTCTGTCATCATGCCGCAGGGGGTCATTATACCCTGCCAGTTTATCCAGAATGCGCTTCTCCCCGCGCGGCACATTATGCCCTCTCCGGGCGTGCCTTCGCAATCCGTATTCTCACTCACGCTTATGCCGCGGCGCATGGCCTCCGCCCGCGCGCGGAACTGCTCTTCGCTAAAGCGCATTCTGTCCCACATTACGCTGTACATGGCGGCATCCTCCGCGCTGAAGCGATCGTTTTCGCCAACCATGGCTGTGTCGCGCCGTATGGGCGGGAACATATACGTTGCAAGCTGCATGGGCGTGCCGAGCGATTCGGCAATTTCATAAATGCGCTGCATGTCCGCCGCGTTATACTGCGTAAGCGACACGTTCAGCTTCACGCCGATGCCTATGTCCTTCAGCGCGCGTATGTTAGCAAGCACCCTATCGAACGCATTGCTGCCGCAAAGCCGCTCATACGCTGCCCCGCTTGCGCCGTAAAGGGTTATGTTGAACCTGAACGGCGGCTCATGGCGGAAAAAGTCCAGCATATCCTTATCTATAAGCGAAGCGTTGCTGTTTATACTCACCATTAGGCCCATCTTTTTCAGCTCACTCAGAATATATCTAAAATCCGGCCTTATCAGCGGCTCCCCGCCCGTAAGCAGCAGGAAAAGCATACCCTCGCCGCGCGCCGTTTCCGCAATGCTCAGCCATTCGTCCGCGCTCAGCTCCGCGCCGCGCCGCTTCTGCTCCGCCTCGCTCAGGTGAACATAGCACATTTTGCAGTTGAAATTACACCGCGGCGTAAGCTCAAAGTTGCCCGCAAGCGGCGTTCCCGCCCGGCAGGCCTTTGCATGAAGATATGATGATAGGCGCGGTTCTGCGCTGTTATTTTCCATTTTATCCCCCAAACAATTCGTTTTGCAGCAGCCGCACCGCCCCTTCGTCCGCGCGGCAGCTAAGCCGATATACATCCGCACGCTGCACCAGCCCAGCTACCAAATCCGTCATATGTATTGCCGACTCCGCATCCCATTGATAATATGAGCATTGGCTCAGCACAGCGGCAAAAGCCTCCTTTGCCCCGGCGCGGCGCAGCGTATTTTCATCAGCCTTATCAAGCAGCACTATCGCCCGAATAGGCGCTGAGGCGTTTTTGCATATGCCGGACGTGCCAGAATAGAACACGCCGTTTGCGGTAAGGTCATCCGTGCGGATGAGCGTCCTGTCCCCGTTTATAACATCCGCACCGGCATACTGCTGCCACAGCGCGGCCTGCGTGCTTTTGCCTATGCCGCTGGGGCCGCTGAAAAGCACGGCTTTACCGTTTGGCGGCAGCACATAGGACGAATGCAGCACAAGCTGCCCAAAGCCCGCCAGAATATCGAACATATCGGCGGATTCAAGTATTGCCTGGGAATACATTGTGCTGCGGTAGCCTTCGCCGAACACAAGGCGCGTTTGCCCCTGCGTGCGCACGGCATACGAAAACTGCGCCGCACCGTATACCCTGAGCGTATGCAGCGCCTCCCCTTCGCGCCAGCGGCTCACCGGGCCGTTTTTCACGGCATGGTCGGGCACAGGCGGCGGGGTTGGGCTGTATTCCACGGATATGACATGGTTCGTTTCCGCGCCGTCCTTCGCATGGAAGCGGGCGCTGGCCTTGGATACCGTCCATGCGTCCTGCCCGCGCACTTCAAGCGTTACCCCGCCGAAGGTAAAGCGTTCAGTGTTCATACGTGGCAAACATCAGCTTGCTGTATTCGGTTGAGTAGTGTCCGGCGTAGCAGGTTGTGCTTTGCCCTGCGGCAAGGCCGTTCACGCTCACGCGGTAAGTTATGCCGCCAAGGTACAGCTCGCCATACGCCACCTTATAGTATACATAAACCTGCCCCATGTCCTTACCGGAAATGTTCTTTACGGTGATTGCCGTATCCTGCGTGGTTATCTCCAGCGCGTCAGCATTCATGCCCGGCTCGGCATCGAACGCGGCATACATAGTTACCAAGGCCGTGTAGCCATCCGTGCTTTCGGGCATTGGCCGGCGGGTAAGCTCAAGGAGCTGAACCTCCGCATCGGGCGGCAGGGTGGTTACGTCAAACTCATATGCCGTTTCGCCTATGGTAACGGTCAAATGCGCATACTGCACCGTTTTTTTCGCATTATTGCGCACCGTTACGGCGCATACGTCGGACACGGTTTCGTCCGTGCCGTCCTCAACAAACAGCCCCGCGTATTTGCTTATGCCCTTTATTTCCAGCCCGTATTCGGCGGTATTGCCGCTGCTGCCGCCGTTTTGCGCAGCGTTATCGTTTTGCATGTCGCTGCCGCTGCTTGCTGCGGGCGTGGTTTCGGGCGGTATCTCCACCGCGTCGCTCAGGTCGTCCCCGCCGCCCGTGCAGCCCGCAAGCATAAGCGCCGCCAGCGCAAGCGCAAGCAGTATAATTGCAGTTTTTTTCATGGCATACTCCTTTCCGTCAAAAAGCGCCCCGCCCTATGCGGGCAGGGCACTTGTACTCGTGTCGGTTAGTTAGGAACTAAACAATTTGCTCGTTTCAGTAGGGACATGATAGCAATAACTAGTATTCCCTTCCTCTTCCTCGGTAAGTGTATCTGTACATTCAATCTGCGAAACAAAAATGTTCTTTCCGCCAAATTGAATTGGAGCTTTAATTGATGTATCAGCGCACTGTGTTGCAATATTTGCGCTCAACTCAAAGTTCTCGAAGTACAATTCGGGCTTAACATATTGTTTTTTCATGTTTTTCACCCCTTTCCTTAAAACCAGCCTTTGAACCAATTCCATACGTCGCGTATGCTTCTGGGACGCTTCTGCACGGTAAGCCGCGCGGTGATGGCTTCGCTCTCGGTGCCTTCCGCATTGATGGCGGTCACGCTGAAGTCCGCGGATTCCTGAGCCACCATGCTGTAAGTGAACTCCCTGTACGTTATGCGCTTCGCGCGGCGGCCGAAGCCCATGCGCTCGGTACGGGTGCGGTAGCTCCTTATGGTCTGGCCGTCCACGGTAATGGCTTCCACGTCCTCGGAGGTCTTAACGGTAAGCGTAGCCTTCCTGCCCTGCATAACGTTCCTGCTCCAGCTTGCCTCGAACCGCTCCGGCTCAAATGTCTTTTCAGGCTCCGGCTCGGGTTCCGGCTCAACCGGCGCGGGCGCAAACAGCGCACGAACCGCCATTACGGATGCAGTCTGTTCTTCAGCATTCATCGCGCCAAGGCTTACGCTGCCTTTTTCCGTATAGGTTATCTTCAGGTTGGTCAGCGAGAGTATTGCCTCTCCGGTATTGGTTATGGTTACAATCCTTCCGTCCTTTACCGCCGAAATATCATAATACATCTCGGTAGCGCTACTCAGTTCCTTTTCCACAACCCCAGTACCATTGACACTGAGTTTTGCAATACCCCCACTCATCGGAGCCTTCGCGCCAATCTGCACAGTCTCAATCTTGCTCAAATCAGTGCCCGCAAGTTTAAACGTTATCGCCTGACCCTTGGCAAGATATACCTCGTTGTTCGGGCCATAGTTTTTATACAGCGATATTGCAGCATTTTCTGCTCCATCGATGAATAGCAGCTTTTCGCTATCAACTGTCACAGAACCATCTTCCTTTGCAAGCTCGTCGCGCAGCTTGATGTACTGCGGATAGCCTTCCTTGTCCTTAACATATTCAGTATTAAGACTCGGTCCCGCGGGGTCGTACACGCGCACGGCGTCAAGCCAAAAGCTGTACTTGCCATCACCCGTCTTATTGAATATATCGGCATAGTCAACCGTTATAACGGCAGTATACTCTTGACCGTACTCAAGGTCTCTCACCCTAATCACAGGCACTTGATATAATGCATTTTCAATTTCAGGGGATGCAGTCCATTCGCCGGTTGTACTATTATAGGTATACCCATAATAGTTGTTGACGAGATAGAACGCCTTTTTGTTCGCAGTTGTGTAGGCAGTTCTTCCCGTGCTATCGAGCACCTCTACGGTAATTGCGCCGGACTTATTATTCGTCAGCGATATTACATCGAAGCCGGTACCCTTGAATGTAAACTTGGCCTGTGCATACTCGCCATTCGTATTGACGGTCACCTTGCGCGCGCTGCCCATGGAGAACATGGTGCATTTGTCGTAGGCAGGGTCGTAGCCGTAGGGCTTGTGGTTCTCCTGACCAAGCGCTTCGAGGGCTTGGTTGGCAGTTTTTTCCTGTCCGTCTATGTACCATACGCCGGGTGTTTGGGCTGTAACCTCATTAGTCTTACTAAACCCGGTCTGCTCTTTGCCGTCGCTGCCGTAGAACTTCGCAAAGCTGTCCTCGTAGTAGACGCTCGTGGCGGGGATGATGTTAGCGGTGAACAGCTGCGGTTTGTCATTATCCCCTTTTTGACTAAACTTTACATACAGCGGTATGGTTATGTTCTTGTCAAGCGGCTTATCCAGTGTGTACAGGACGTACTTACCCTCCGTGCTTCCCGTAATAACCTTGGCCGTGCCATACAGTCCTTTGTTTTCGTGTACTATCTGTTCTTTCCAAAGAGACACTGTATCTATGGCTGCATCATCCGTTACGCCAAAGTCGCTAAACTTAATCTTCAGCGGCAGGCCGAAATCGATAACATACGTGTGCTCGCGTGTGAACGTATAGTATATCCATACATTCTTATCATCTTTTCTAAAGTCAACAATTTCGTACTTGGAATAGCGATACTGCGGTTCAAGACCCTGCAGCGTGGCAAGTTCCGAGGATACGGTTATCGTTTCGTTGTTGCTGTTTGTCACCTTTCCGTAAAGCAGCGGCCCGCCAACATTAGGATCCTGGTTGGGATCAAGAGCTATTTCGGAATTAAAGGTTGTGCCTCGGTTAACGGCTATGTTGTATTCATAGAACGCCGTTTCGCTGCCTTGTATTGCGTAATGCACCGTCAAGCTATCAAGGGTTTGCTTGGCGCGCAGATAATACGTTACCAGCAAGCCTTGCTTCTGATATATCTTAACGGATTTGAGGAACGGCTCGCCACCGTATTCCACATTGGGCATTTTGTACAGCTCGGTGCTGTTGGCATCGGCCTCAGTCTTGGCCCACGCTATTTTTTCCGTGCCTTTATATTCATATTTATTATAATCGCTGATTGACGATGAAGGTTCATTCGCGCTCGGAGTGAGGGTTATCATGTAAACCTCATATGCCGCGGTTTCTACACCGGCAATACCGTAAACAGTACGATAAGAAACCCCGTTATCAGTACCGTAGTAAGTTTCATTGCCAGTAGGCGCAATGTCGAACCCAATTGTCTTATCCGTTACGGGGAAACTATTCGGTATTCTATTTGAAGTACCGTCGTATTTTACCGCGAAATCAAGCAGACATTGATTCGCACCATATTTTATCGGGCCCCAGTCAACTATTTCCGTAGTAACCTCGCTTGTAACCGTGGTCACCTGGCGATACCATATACATACTTGATTCTTATCTGTGTCGGTTGCTCCTGCGCCGACATTTTCAATATTTACCCATGTAATGCCATCTACGGAATAAGCCCAACTGCCCTCATAGAACCTGATATATTCAAATTTGGTTCCTTTGTGGGAATAATTCGTCCAGCCATCGGTAGACTGCCTGTTTTCTGCCGTATGGTATGCGCTTTTCCAGTAAGTTACATTGTACGTATTGCCGTCCCAGCTTTTTGCTGTACCGGTTACTTGAGGTAATATGCTGCTCAAGCTTATTCCGTTAGGGCTGTTCACCGTGGAGTACGATGCTTTAAGCATATATATACTGCGCCTGTTGCCGCTATCATCGCTATACGTAAACTCCACAGGATTGCTATTGCTCCATCCGCTCGGCACAACGCCCGTGTTAGTTATCCACAGGTTGATGGGCAGTACCACATTCTCAAGCTCAGCGGCCTTAACCTCTATGGTATACTCCACTCCGGCAACTGTCACCGTAGTTGTACCAGTCTTAATGCCCTTAAAGGTTATTTTTGTAATATCAACATGGTTTTGGCTTTCTGCGCGCTTATACAAAAATCCTTTTGCATCGCTTGTGCTTGTGCTTACCGTCCAAGCAGTATTGTCTAATTTCAGGTAATAATTTTTGCGGTTTATTCTCTGATAGTACCCATCATTATATCTCCACGACGAAACAGTAGAAGAAGATGAATCCTGGATTTCCAGCTTATTATTATTTATTGTCAAATACTGGTTTTTGCCTTTGACCTGAATAGTATAATAAGTAGTTCCCCAAAAATCAATGTTAGATTTAACATCAAATACCGTAGCATTGGCTATTTCTCTCGTATTACTAATCGAACCTGTGTCCGACACAACCATATAGTTGCCCTTGCCGTCGGATATAACACCGTCGCCGATTGTTATCTTGTTGCCAAGTGTAAACTGGGTTCCTTCACCGGGCTTAGTGTCGTACTTTACACCTGTTTTAATTGCAACAGCCGTATCCGCAGGATCGCCAATTTTGCTTTTGTCCACTTTACCATCAACGGTAAGGACTTCCTCTTTCCCTTCTACAATCGTTATCGTTCCGCCAACCTCTGTCGTTGCGGCCTTCTCATATATGCCCATTACGGAGAAGTGCGGCGCGGTAAACACATACCAGCCATCGTCGGTCGCCGTGCCGTCGACGATATCATTAGCAGTACCATCCTCAACGATGAACGCTTTAACTTTGGTCTTGTCCCATCCTTCGGGTATCTTTATGCGAACCTCGGCCTTTTCGGTATAATTAGAATCCGCGGTCGAAGGGGTCACATCATAGGCCTTTATTCTGCCGTCAACAGCCTTAATACCGGCTATTTCTTCCGTATACTCGGGCGCAGTCAGCGCCACAAGGTTGGGGCCGGTTACGCGAACGGTGTCGTTCTCGGCGGTAGTAGCATTGCCTACGGTGGTGTTGGGTATGGTTACCTTTGTAAAGTAGGTCGGGTTAGCATCTGCCATTGCAGCAATCAACTCTTTCACATCGGAAAGATCAACTGCCACCGAAGGCTTATCACACCATACGCAGAACATTGCGCCAACATTGTTTCCGCCACTTATCTCGTAATAAGTTGTGCTAGATGAGTTATACCCACTCGTTATGTGCTGGAACTTAGTAACATCAAAAGTTTTGAAGTTCGCAAGTACAGTAGCCTTGCTGTACTCTTCCGCCTTGCTCGGCACAAAATACCATTTTTGGTTGGTGTTTATCAGATTATAACCGGCATTGTTAATGACATCTACGGTATTGTATTCGCTTCCGTTCCATTGATTTGACCAGTAGCATACCTGTACGCTCGCTTTAAGGTCACGCGTCGTTCTCCCGTTGTAGCATACAAAGTCATTAAAGCACCGTGCAGTCATACCGGCATTTTCTATTATCTCAGCACATGCGTTCATGTAATCTATAAGCTGATTATATGATACTTTCGCAACATAGCTTTCAATATATGGATTCCTTATACCTTGACCGTATTCATCTGCACCAAAGTTAAAGAACTTGCATCCCTGCTTTGTGAAATATTCAACATACATGGAAAGCAGTTTTTTACCGAAAGCAACGGCATTCTCATTATTCAAATCAAGTGAACCTTCTGAACCGCTCAGCTTATACCCGCTATATTTATCCGACGAAAGGATGCCGTCCATATGACCTGGCATATTGAGCAAAGGAACGATTTCTATATTCTTTCCCTTGGCATACGAGATTATCTCGGTCATTTCAGCCTGGGTCAACTCATTGGTCGTGGAATCGTAGAACTTCTTATTCCCCTGAGCAATTGCATCTTTCAAATCCTGCGGCATACCATCCAGCACAAAGCGAAGGCCGCCATTGCCGAATGCCAGTTGCAGTTGGTTATACCCATTGAGATACATTGTATCGATTATGCCCTTGATATAGCTTACATCGAAGTACTTCCTGCCGCAATCAAGATGAACTATGCGGTAATAGTCATCTCCGCTCGTATCGCGCGCGGCAACATTCGCCTGCACGGGCATAACGTTCGCCGGCATAACCCCCTCATCCGTGGGCTCGGCAGTGGGTTCGCCCTGCGTGGGCTCTACCGTGGCCGCGGGGTTCTCGGGCGTAGGCTCGGGAACTTCGGTGACTTCGGGAGTCTCCGTCTCGGTCGGCGCGGTGGGTTCAGCCGATTCCGTCGGTTGCACTGCTTCCGTAGGCGCGGGCGTAGAATCCGCATTGCCTTCCCCCCTCCGCCAGCACTGACGCGGGCAGCAGACCTGCCACCATTATCAGCGCAAGCAGCACGGAAAACAGCTTCTTGAACACTTGATTTCTCATATGTTTCCTTCCTCCTAAAAAATGTCGGTCCGTACCGCATAATTTTAGCATTACACGGAATATATTGTATCCCTTAACGAAAGAAAAAGCAAGAGAGGAAACGAAAAATGGTGAATTTTTTGTTAAAAAAGAGCCGCCCGCGCACGGGAGACTCTCCGCATATAAAAACCCGCTTTACGCGGGCAGCGAAACGGTTACTGTCGTGCCCACGTTCGGGACGGATTCAAGCCTTATGCTGCCGTGGTGATACATTACCGCGTGCTTGACTATGGATAGGCCAAGCCCCGTGCCGCCGCTCTCCTTGGAGTGGGACTTATCCACGCGGTAAAACCGTTCAAACACGCGGGCCTGATGCTCTTCGGGTATACCTATGCCGGTATCCGCCACGGTAACGGTGGCAAGGCCGTCCTTTTCGCCCACGGTTATGCTTACGCTGCCGCCCGCGCGGTTGTACTTAACGGCGTTGTCGCACAGGTTGTAAATAATTTCATATAATAGCCGCCTTACGCCGGTTATGCAGACGCTTTCACCCCGCACCTCAACGCCTATGTGCCTTTCCTCCGCCTCCGTGCGCAGGTCGTTTGCAGCCTCCGCCGCAACCGCCTTCATGTCAACGCGCTCCGTAGGCATATCGCAGCCTTCGTCCAGCCGCGAAAGCCTTATTATGTCGCCTATCAGCGTAACCAGCCGCTGCGCCTCCTGCCGAATGTGGCCCACAAAGCGGGGCATGTCCTCCGCCTTCACCATGCCGTTTTCTATCAGCTCCGCGCTGCCTATAATGCCCTGTAGCGGCGTTTTCAGCTCGTGCGAAACGTTTGCCGTGAACTCGCGGCGCATTGCGTCCGCATTCTGCTTTTCGGTTATGTCAAAGCTGAGTATTACCGCGCCTATTGTCTTTCCGTCGGATTCTATGCGGCTCACGTCAAGCTGATATACCTTGCCGCCGCGGCTCATGCTCGTCTCGCCGCGGCCGCCATCGTATGCGGCGTGTATGGCCTCGCTCAGCTTGGGGTTCCTGTCCACCGTAATAAAATCGTGGCCCGCGCAGTTTTCTTCCGCGTTGAATAGCTGCCTTGCCGCAGGGTTCATGCTTATTATGCTCCCCTTTTCATCCAGCAGCACAAGCCCTTCGTTCATGCTGCGGGTTATGGCGTTGAACTCGTCCTTCTTCTTGTCCAGCGCGCGCATCTGCGCGTCTATCTGCGTATGCTGGCGGTTTATGCGGCTCAGCAGCGGAGCTATCTCCTCGTATGCGTCGTTGTCCAGCGGATGGTCAAGGTCCAGCGCGTTCAGCGGCGCGACTATCCTTTGCGCCAGCCTGTTCGCCATAACTATCGCCAGTACAAGCGCCGCCAGCACTATTATAACAACGGGCCTCAGCATACCCAGTGCCAGCGTTGCAATGGTAGCCCGGCTTACGGATATTCTTATTACGCTGCCGTCGTCAATCCGCTTTGCGTAATACATAGTCTTTTGCATAAGCGTTGCCGAATAGCGCGTGCTTTGGCCCTCACCGTCCGCCATGGCCTGCCGCACCTCCTCGCGCGCGGCGTGGTTGTCCAGCGTGCTTTTGTCGCTGCCGCTGTCGTATTTCACCGTGCCGTCGGGCGCTATCCATGTCAGCCTGTATCTTTCGCTCTTCACGCGGGCAAGGTAATCCTCCCCGCCCTGCTCAACGCCCGCCGCCGCAAGGCTCAGCTGATCCTTCAGCTCGCTTTCCTGCAGGCTTGCAAAGTATTCGTATAAGCAGTCCATTATTATCAGCAGGCTTGCAAGCAGTATTATGCCCGCAACAAGCATTATAGCCCTGAATATTCTTTTCGTCATTGCCCTTCCTCCATCCGGTAGCCAACGTTTCTTACGGTTTTGATGCTTTCGCCGCATTTGCCAAGCTTTTGGCGCAGCGTGCGTATATGCATATCTATGGTGCGCGTTTCGCCCATGTAGTCCGTTCCCCAAACCCGTTCCATAAGCTGCTCCCTTGTGAACGCCGTGCCCATATGGGAAAGGAACAGCTTCAGCAGCTCATATTCCTTGTATGTCAGCGTTATTCGCTCCCCGTCTGCGCTCACGGTATGCTCAAGTGTGTTCATGCTTATGCCGCAGGCGTTGAGCGTGCTTTTTTCATCCTCCGCGCCGCATCGCCTAAGCACCGCCTTCACGCAGGATATAAGCTCCATCACGCCGAAGGGCTTTGTCAAATAATAATCCGCGCCAAGGTCAAGCCCCTGTATCTTGTCGTATTCGCTGCCCTTGGCCGTGGCCATGACTATGGGTATCTGCTTCAGTGCGGCGTTCGCACGGATGCGCCTTAGCAGCTCTATTCCGTCAATGCCGGGCAGCATAACGTCCAGCACAATAAGCTGCGGCTTTTCCTCTTCGCCCGTTATCGCGGCATAAAAGCTGCTGCCGTCCTCAAAGCCCCTTGCCGCAAAGCCCACGGAGCTCAGCGCATATACCTCTATGTCCCGTATGCTTGCGTCGTCCTCCACGCACCATATCATGCTGTTTAGTCCTCCTTATGCACTCCCGTTACGGAGAATATGACCCATTCGGCAATGTTAACCGCATGGTCGGCAATGCGCTCAAAATACTTGGCTATCATCAATAAATCCAGCGCATATTCGCCGTCCGTCGGGTCGGCCGCTATTCTTTCGATGAGCTGATGCTTCACCCTGTCGAAATATGCGTCAACAACATCGTCCGCGGCAATGACCTTCTCCGCCATTATTGTATCATGTTTTACATATGCGTCCACACTATCCGTGACCATTTTTATTGCCGCGTTCGCCATTTCGCGCATAAGCTGCTCATTGGCGGCGCTCCTGTCGCTAAGATAGGTTATTATCTCCGCAATATCCTCAGCCTGGTCGCCTATGCGCTCCATATCGGTTATCATCTTAAGCGCGGCGGATATCTGCCTTAAATCGCGCGCCACGGGCTGCTGCTGGAGCAAAAGCTTCAGACACATGGATTCTATGCTGCGCTCCTTCTGGTCTATCGCCACGTCAAGCCCGGCAACCTTTTTCGCAAGCGCCTTGTCGCCTTCCATAAGCGCCTTCAGCGCCATGCTTATGGATTCTTCGCACATTGCGCCCATCTCTATCAGTTCCCTGTTCAGCTCCGCAAGCTGATTGTCAAACCGGCTTCTCATTATCCGAACCTCCCTGTAATGTAATCCTCTGTGCGCTTATCCGTGGGCTGGGAGAACATCTCCTCCGTCTTGCCGTATTCAACAAGCTCGCCCAGCAGGAAAAACGCCGTGTTGTCCGATATTCTTACCGCCTGCTGCATGTTGTGGGTAACGATAACTATTGTGTATCGCTCCTTAAGCTGCATGGCCAGTTCTTCTATTTTTGATGTTGATATGGGGTCCAGCGCGCTCGTGGGTTCGTCCATCAGCAGCACGTCCGGCTCCACCGCCAGCGCACGCGCTATGCAAAGGCGCTGCTGCTGCCCGCCGGAAAGGCCAAGCGCATTCTTCCTCAGCCTGTCCTTTACCTCGTCCCATATTGCCGCGCCGCGCAGGGACTTTTCAACAATGTCGTCCAGCTTGGCCCTGTTCCTTATGCCGTGGGTACGCGGGCCGTAGGCAATGTTATCATATATGCTCATGGGGAACGGATTTGGCTTCTGGAACACCATGCCTATCTGCCGTCTCAGCTCGCTCACGTCCACGCCCGGCGCGAATATATCCTCCCCTTTGTATTCAACGCTTCCCGTTATCTTAACGTCCGGTATCAAATCGTTCATGCGGTCAAGCGTTTTAAGGAACGTGGACTTGCCGCAGCCGGACGGGCCTATAAGCGCCGTTATGCTGTTTTTAGGTATATCTATGTTTATATTTTTCAGCGCCTGATGGTTGCCGTACCATAGGCAAAGCTCTTTCACGCTCAAAATGCTCTTTTCATTGGCTTCCATATTCTCTCTCCCTTCCATGCGCTTACTATATCTGCCTTTTTTTCTTAAAGCTTCTTGCAACCGCTTCCGCGCTCAGGTTTATTATCAGCGTCAGCAGCATAAGTATTGCCGCTATTGCGAACGCAACGCCGAATTCGCCGCGTTCCTTTGCGTATATATACAGTGCAACCGTAAGCGTTGCGCCGGAGCTTTTAAGCCCCATGAAGAAGCCGTTCACAACGTGCGCTATGCCCGCCGTGAAAAGCAGCGCCGCCGATTCGCCGAGTATTCGGCCGACAGACAGTATGCAGCCGGTTATAACGCCGTCCACGCAGCCCGGCAGCACCACCGTGCGTATTACGCGCCATTTGCCCGCGCCAAGGCCGAACGCACCTTCACGGTAGCTCTGCGGCACGGTTTTAAGGCTTTCCTGCGTTGTGCGCATTACCGTAGGCAGGTTCATTATAACAAGCGTGAGCGCGCCCGCCATAAGCGAGGTTTGCATCTTCAAAAATTCGCAGAAGAACAGCATGCCCACAAGACCGTATATAATGCTCGGTATGCCGGAAAGCGTTTCCGCAGCGTATTCTATAACGCGTACAAGCTTTTTGTTCGATGCATATTCGCTAAGATATATCGCCGCGCATACGCCAAGCGGAAGCACAATTATTATGGTTGCTATCACAACATAAATGCTGTTCAGTATATCAGGCCAAATGCCTATCGTGTCGTTCAGTATGCTTGGCGCCGTGGTCAAAAACTTCCATGTTATGTTTGGTATGCCCCGGTAAAGCACATACCCTATCAAAAACACTACCAGCGCGCCTATGGCGGCTGTTGACGCATACATCAGCGCCTTCATGCCGTATATATATGCCCTGCGGCCAAACGAAAGCTTTTTATTCATTTATTTACGCCTCCTTGTCCCGCTTCAGGAAGAAATTGAGCGCCGCGTTTATAAGCATTATAAATACGAACAGCACCAGCGCAATCGAGAACAGCGCCTGCCGCTGCAATCCGCCCGAATAGGACATTTCGCCCGCAACCGCCGTTGTAAGGAACCTTACGCTTTCAAAAAGTCCCGGCATGTTCGCCACGTTGCCCGAAACCATCATAACCGCCATAGCCTCGCCTATCGCGCGGCCAACGCCCAGCACAACCGCCGCCGCAATGCCGCTGCGTGCCGCGGGTACGGATACCCTGAAGCACGTTTCAACCTCCGTTGCGCCAAGTGCAAGCGACGCATCCTCATATTCCTTGGGAACGGCTTCAAGCGCCGTTACGGATACCTTTATAATCGAAGGCAGTATCATTACGGACAGCACCACTATCGCCGCCAGCAGGCTTGCGCCGTCCGGCACGTTAAACAGCTTCCTTATCCCCGGCACAAGCACCAGCATGCCCACAAGGCCGTATACAACGCTCGGTATTCCGGCAAGCAGGCTTACTGCCGACTGCATGACCGCTTTAAGCTTTTTAGGCGCAAACTTTGCTATATACACGCTTGCCATAAAGCCTACCGGCACGCCCAGCACTATTGCGCCGCATGTGCCGTATACGCTGGTCAGTATAAACGGCAGTATGCCGAAGGAGGGCTCGGTGGTCTTTGCCGTGGACGCCCACACCTTGCCGAACAGGAACGGTATAAGGCCTATTTCTTTTATTGCGGGCAGGCCGGATATTATAAGATAGATGGTTATAAGCAGCACGCAGCCCACGGTTATAAGCCCCGCCACAAGGAATATTCCGTGCACAATGGTTTCTATCGGCTTTGCCGTATGCTTCTTATTCTGCTTCATGCCTGCTCCTTTCTTATTAACGTGGCTGTCGGACGGCCCTTCGGCCGCCCGATCATTAAGGTTTGTATTGTTCACGCTCAGTTCGCGGCAACCGCACCGGCCTTGGCGATTATGTCCGCCGCATCGGCGCTGGTGGCGTAGTCGAAGAACTTCTGCGCGGTTTCGCTGAGCGCCGCACCGTCCTTAGTTACCAGCACGAACGGGCGCTGTACAACGTAGCTGCCGTCCTTAACGGTGTCCTCGGTGGGAGCCACTCCGCCAACGGTCAGGGCCTTAACGCTGTCCTTCAGAGAGGCAAGGGAAGCGTAGCCGATGGCGTTGGGGTTCTGGGATACGGTGGTTATAACGTCGCCGGTGGAGGTCAGCTCCTGGCGGTATTGGCACTTGTCGGCAGTGCCGGTGATGGATTCAAAGCCATCCCTCGTGCCGCTGCCCGCCTCGCGGCCTATGAGCACCACTTCGGCATCGCTGCCGCCAGCATCCTTCCAGTTGGTGATTTCGCCGGTATAAAGCTTTGCAATGGTTTCAAGGTCAAGATTGTTTACGGGGTTATCCGGATGCACTATTATGGCGATGCCGTCATATGCAAGTACGGTTTCCTTAAGCCCCTCGGCCTTCTCGTCGTCCTTCAGGCTTCTGCTGGAAAGGCCGATGTCGCAGCGGCCTTCAAGCACGGCCTTTATGCCGGAGCCTGAGCCGGTTGGATTGTAAGTGAACGTTGTGCCCTGGTTGTTCGCCATGAACGATTCGCCAAGCGCGCCTATCACCTTTTCCATGGACGTTGAGCCATCCGTTGAAACGCTGCCGCCAGCGCTGACGTTATCGGCTGGG
>ULRP01037405.1_pt1 | contig 17235 bp, 12 predicted proteins | sample 1955521 | NCBI WGS metagenome assembly ULRP01 (sample SAMEA4835685, study PRJEB28245) | human gut metagenome | biome: gut microbiome; material: fecal sample | place: Denmark | collected 2008
CGTTTTATTTTCTTGACGCGGCGCTCCGCGCCCTGAAAGACGGCGGCCATCTCGTGGCCGTAGTTCCGACGCTTTTTGCCACCGCCGACTCCTGCGAAAAACTGCGCGCCCATCTCTTCTCCGGTTATGCGGTGCCGCGCGTCCATCTGTTTTCCGCAAAAGATAAGATCAGAGATATTGACGGCAGCCGGCGCGACGAACTGAAAAAGCACATGCTTCTGTATTGCGTAAAGTCCGCTCCGCTTACCGAGATCGCCTACAGCGATTCTTACGATGACGGCGAAGCGGTTACGATGCTTCCCGTCTTCCCGCGCTCGTTTGCCGTGCGCGGCGACAAATGCCGTATGTTGCTCCTGCAATCCGAAAAGGAATACGCCGCCATCAGAGCGCTCGAAAGTCTTCCCGAAACGCTCACCACGCTCGGTCTCCGTATGAGAACAGGGCTTGTAATCCCTTCCCGCTATACCGAACTTCTTTATAACGAACCGACCGACGATACGATACCGCTTCTCTCCCCGCGCGGTATACGGAACGGTCACATCGACTTTCCCCTTGCCGAAGAAAATCAGTATATAAAACCGCGGATCCCTTCTCTTGCGCAGGACAACAAAAACATGTTGCTTCTGAAACGCGTGCCCGCAAAAGCCGACGGACGGCATCTGTATGCGGCGGTTTATCTCGCCTCCCAACTGCCCTACACACAGAAAATCAGCACGGAAAACAAACTTATCTATGTGGACTACGCCGACGGACGCGAACTTGACGCTCCGCTTCTGCACGGCCTGTACGCACTTGTCAACTCCACACCTTATGAATGTTACTGCTCCATTCTTTCAAAATCCGCACAGGTCAACGCCGGAGAATATAAAAACCTGCCGTTTCCCGATGCGGAAGCCATTCGTAAAATCGGGCGTACAATGATGACTTCCCGCCAGTACACGGCGCGGATCTGCGATATTCTCGCCAGAACCGCCCTGCGCCTGCCGACGGAAGAACAGCCCGCACAGGAAAAAACCGGCTTAAACGATTCGTCCGAAGCGGAAAAATTCGCCGTTCTGTCGTAAAAATCCCGAAAAAAAGAAAAATTCCCCTTGCATTTTCATCATTCCTGTGCTATACTATATCTAAAGTATTGCCCGTAACGGCAATCGGATACAGGAAACGGCCGTGCGCCGTTCTCCGTTTCTTTATTTCATCATTACGGTGTCGGGGTGTTTTACCCGACAGGGAAAAATATTCTTCCCGGAAAGGTTTGTTTATGAATCTTGTATTTGCCATTCTTCTCCTGCTCTTTGCCGTATTTCTCATTCTGGCCGTACTCTTCCAGAGCAGTAAGTCGCAGGGACTCTCCGGCTCCATCACGGGTAGCACCGCGGAAACTTTCTTCGGCAAGGATAAAGGTACACGCATCGACCGTATGCTCGGCAAACTCACCGCGATTTGCGGTATCGTGTTCGTCGTCGTCGTTCTGCTTGTCTATATCGTTCAGCCGGACTACTCTTTCACGCAGAATCTTGTCGGATCGGCATGGCAGAACGCAAGCCAGTACTTCCCGAAATAAGGTTTATTCCGTATAACCGAAATACGAAAGTAGCAAGGTGCCGTCCAGCGCTTTGCTACTTCGTTTTTTCAGGAAACCGCTGTTCTCCGCATGAAAATCAAAATAAAAGAAAACACTGTATATAAGAATAAAAAATAAAGAAAGATCATGAAACAGAAAAAGAGCAAAAGCAGATCCGCCGACAGGAAAAAAACCGTTTCCCGTCACGCGGCAAACAATCACTACCCGAAAAGCCGACGAAAAATTTCTGCGGAAGACCTCGCGGCGCACCCTTATAAAAGGAAAGCCGGACGACCCGTGGCAAAAAGAACCGTGGAAGGCGTTTTTTCCGCCACCCGTCACGGTTACGGCTTCCTGACGGTCACCGGGGAAAAAGAGGACTTCTTCGTTCCCGCGCCGAAAACGGGCGGCGCCCTGCACGGCGACCGTGTACGCGCCGTTCTCCGCAAAAGCCGCGGCGAACGCGCGGAAGCCGAAATCACGGAAATCCTCTCTTACGGCAAAGAAACCGTCATCGGCACATTGTGCAGCGAACGCGTTGCCGGGAAAAGAAGAGGCGGCAAATATTTTGTCCGGCGTTTCTTATTGCCTGACAGCGATCTTTTCCCCGAAATCGAAGTGCAGAATACCGCTCTCCCGGACGGAGAAAAGGCGGAAGTCACCGTCGTCCGTGGCAAAGCGGGTACGCTCACCGGAAGCATAACGCGTTCTTTCGGCCCCTGCGAATCGCGCACGGCCAACTATGAAGCCATCCTTGCCGAAAACGGAATCCCTGCCGTATTTCCGGACGATGTGCTTGCGGAAGCGGCACAGGCAGCGGCAGAACCGCTATCCGACGCGGGGCGCAACCGTCCGCGCGAAATCATTTTCACGATCGACGGCGCAGACGCCAAAGACCTCGACGACGCCATATCGCTGACGAAGATCGGTGATGCCTACCGTCTCGGCGTGCATATTGCCGACGTCAGTCATTATGTAAAAAGACACAGCGCCTGCGAAAAAGAAGCCATGGCGCGCGGTACAAGCGTTTACTTTGTCGACAAAGTTGTTCCCATGCTTCCCGAAATTCTTTCAAACGGCGCCTGTTCTCTGAACGCGGGAGAAGACAAATACGCCATTTCCGCCTATATCACCTTTGAGAAAAACGGGGAGATCAAAAACACCGAAGTACGGCGCAGTATTATCCGTTCAACGGTACGCGGCGTGTACAGTGAAGTCAACGACCTGTTACTGAAAGGCGGAAAATCGGCGTTTTTCCGAAAATACGAAAAGGTATACCCCACGCTTCTTGAAATGCGCGATCTGTATACTCTTCTTGCCAAACGGGGACGTCACCGCGGCATCATTGACTTTGACCGTCCGGAAGGCATCGTTCTGCTCGACGAAAACGGCGATCCGTACGCCATTGAAAAACGCGAACGCGGCATTGCGGAACGCATGATAGAACAGTTCATGCTTGCCGCCAATACGGGCATCGCCACCGCTCTTCATGCGGCGGGATTCCCCGCCGTATACCGTGTCCATGACAAACCCGATCCCGATCGTGTGCGCGATTTCGTCGCGTTTGCCGACGCGTTGGGTCTTGACACCGCCGCCATTCGGGAGGGAGAAGGAAAGACCCCCGTCGCCTTTGCAAATCTCCTGCGTTCGGCGCAGAAAAGGGGAATCGGCGACACGGTATCCTATGTTTTGCTCCGCACCATGGCCAAGGCCAAATACAGTGCCGAAACACACGGGCATTTCGGTCTTGCAATCCGCTATTACTGTCACTTTACGTCCCCGATCCGCCGATTGTCCGACCTCGTCACGCATCGCCTTGTCAAGCATTACCTGATTGACAAAGATCCCGAAAATCAGGCCGACCGCCTCTATGCGCGGGACGCCGCCACGGCCGCGACCGAAGGAGAAATCCGTGCGCTCACCGCGGAGCGTGAAATAGAAAACCTGTATAAAACGTTGTATATGATCAACCACATCGGCGAAGAATACGAGGCGACGGTCTCCGGTCTTACTTCCTTCGGCATCTTCGCGGAGCTTGACAACACCTGTGAAGGTATGATTCCCTTTACCGCTTACGGCCATCGCTATGTCTATGACGAACGGCGACAGATCATTGTCGGCCCCGAACGTACTTTTCGTTTCGGAGACCGTATTCGCGTGCGCGTGGAAGAAGCTGATCTTATCAATCGTAAAGTAAAGTTTGCATTATTACAATAAAAAGCGCCTGAAAATCCTTATAAAAAGGAAAACATTTTTTCTTTGTGTGACAGCCGCCGTGCAACGGCGCACGGTAAAAAAAGAGAACGACCTGCGGGTCGTTCTCTTTTTTTATTATGCCTTTTCTGGAACCTTTTCAGCCTCATCATCCGGCATAGGCTCCGGCGCTTCCTCGTCCTCAAGCGGTTCCCACGATCTTCCGAATTCGGCATTGCGGAAAAGCGAGGCCAGTCCCGTCAATTGTTTCAGACGCAGAATTTCGTCTTCGTCCATGCCGAGGTGCCGGGAAATCCACGCGTCGGAACGGCCGAGTTCGTGAAGTTCTTTCACGATATTGCTCATCAGATCAACGTCGTGCGTACCGCGGGCGCGGTTATGGCGGATCGTACTGGCCATACGCTGGTCGAGAGGTTTGTCGATGACGGAAACCGGCAGCATACCGTTTTCACGGCAATAGATGTCCACATAGTCTTTCATAATTCTGTAGCGGTGAAATCCGTCGACAATGATATAGGTATCGTTTTCCTCATCGTAGTAACACACGATCGGCATGGTATAGCCGTCCTCTTTTATGCTGTCGTAAAGAAGGCGCATTTCGGGCGGTGCCACGCTGTTGGGGTTATACGTATTCGGCGATATTTTTTCAAACGGCACGGCAATGACATTATACACCGGGCTTTTATAGCTGCTCATTTTTCGTCTTCCTCTATTGCTTCGTATTTTTCTTTCAGGATCTTCACGCGCAACTGCTGTTCACGCGTCAATGAAAAACCCATCGTGCGGCATATATGATCGTTTTTCAGAATACACGCGCACATGCGCTTCCAACTCGGTATATCCTTTGTCGATTTGATGTCGTCGGTATCATCGGGGATCCTGCCGACAAAAACGACCCGCGGATTTTTCATGACCGTATAATTGGAAACGCCGTTCAGACGGATGTCATACCCGCGCGCAACCAATTCGTTTACCACATCGGTGGGCAGGCCGCCGCCCGTGCGATGCCAGAAGTCGATCGACGTGCGGAACTTTCTTATATAATTGTTGCGCAGTTTTGCCGGCAAGGTCTCCAAAAGAAACAGCGTATACTCTTTCCATGTATAATTCTTGGGAAGCGTTACCTTACGATAGCCGAGCGCCTTGGTTTTCCCGTAAAGAGCGGCGGAATTGACTCCGCGTACCCGCCCCACAAGCTTCACCCATATTTCCGGGTCGATGATACGGTAAAGATTCAGGCTTTCTTTTGCATAGTCGTTGAACGGCGAAGCAACGCGCATCTGGTCGGGGCGAACCCCCGCCATGTAATACAGATCGTACAGGTGGTTATACTCGTACCCGAAAATAGCGTTGGCATGCCAGACATCGGAAGTCGACCAATCGTAAAGAGGTGATGCCGCCCATACGTCCTTATGCCGCTGAATAATCCACGACTGCCCCTTATACCCGTATTTGGCATTGATAATAGCGCTGTACCGGTGAAGCGATTCGTCGCAACGGATGCCCAGAAGGCATATCGTTTTTTTGTTTTCATGCGTCATGCGGTAAAACCGCCCGAACTGATTGGCAAGGTCCTCCTGATGCATGCGATAACGGTAAGTGACAAAGGGATTGTTCTTCAGATTGATGACATAGGGATGATCCGGCATCGGACGCACCCAATCCGCTTCCTTTTTGTCGTCCCACGGATACCAGAACATTTCGTAGTTGCTGATCGAAGTGCGCGTGGCCATCGGCAGGCATACCCAATACAGTTCCGCTTCTTTTTCAATGCGGTTAAAAGTATTCTCCACATATTTTGTCGTTTCGCTGTACTGCGCCTCAAAATCCTGATGGAACACCCCTACCGTTCTTCCGGGATAAAACTTATTCCGGAAATCCAACGTAAGATTCAGAAGAAGTCCGCTGTCTTTGCCACCGGAAAACGAGACATATATATTGTCAAACTCACGAAAAATATAGTGCATACGTGAGCAAAACGCCTCGTAGACATTCTGATGCTGATACTGTTTTTTCATTGATCACAGAGCGAGCCTGAAAGAGAAAAAGCCGCCATAGCCCCTTTACCGATTTACTGTCCGTTTTATACGGATTGTCGGCGTGTAAAAACGGTTATCTTCAACCGAAAACACACGCCGAAACCGGTTATATTATACCATTTTTTTGTCATAAAAACAAGGTAATTTGCGCATTTTCTCATTTTTTGGCACTTAGGCAAAAACAGGAGTCCGTTTTTTGTGAAATATTCCAAAAATGTCACAAAAATATGCGAAAAGGTATTGCAAATTACTTCAAAAAAGATTAGAATAAAGACAATAAAATCAAAAAGGAGATCCCTATGAAACTCAGTGTACTCACCAATCTCTTCGGCAATATGAGTTACGAAGAGGCCTTTCGGAAATTTGAAGAACTCGGCGTCGACGCCGTGGAAATCGGTTGCGGCGGATATCCCGGAAAGGCTCATTGCAATCCGAAAGAATTGCTTCAGGACGAAAAGAAACTGCAGGCTTTTACCGATTCGCTGAAAAGACATCATCTGGAACTGGCCTGCCTCTCCTGCCACGGCAACGCCGTACATCCCGACCCCGTCATAGCCAAAGGATTTGACGATGATTTTCACGACGCCGTTCTGCTTGCGGAAAAACTGGGCATCGACACCGTTGTCACCTTTTCCGGTTGCCCCGGCGGATCGCCCGAAGATAAAACGCCGAACTGGGCGACCTGCGCCTGGCCCGAAGATTATCTTGCCATCCTTGACTACCAGTGGAATCAGGTGCTGATCCCCTATTGGAAGAAAACGGCCGCTTTCGCCAAAGAACACGGCGTAACCAAAATTGCTTTTGAAATGCACCCCGGTTTCTGCGTTTATAATCCCGAAACGCTTCTGCGCCTGCGTGCCGCCGTCGGCGACATTATCGGCGCAAACTTTGACCCCTCGCACCTGATCTGGCAGGGTATCGAACCCGTCGCCGCCATTCGCGAACTCGCCGGCGCCATCTATCACTTCCATGCAAAGGACACCAAGGTCGACAAATATAACACCGCCAAATTCGGCGTCCTTGATACAAAACCCTACAGCGACGAAATTCACCGCAGTTGGGTATTCCGCTCGGTAGGATACGGCAACGGTCTTGACTACTGGCGCGACATCATCTCCGCGCTCCGTCTTGTCGGATACGACAAGGTCATGTCTATTGAACATGAAGACAGCCTCATGACCACGGAAGAGGGTCTCAAAAAGGCCGTTGAATTCCTGAAGCAGTCCATTATCCGCGACCCGAAACCGACCACGATGCATTGGGCATAATTTTGCCCCCGCATCGGAGACTTCTCTGCCCGGCGCATCTCTACGGCCGCGGCGAAGATAAAAAGCATAACAGCCTGCCGAACGGCAGGCTGTTATGCTTTTTGTAACGTCTTATTTACATTATTGCGGATTTTCGGCAACACCGAATTGCAGACGCAGTTTCTCCGAGAGTTCATCCGTAACCGTCCCGAAAGGCGCGCCGCCTTTCGCGTAATCGGTATTTTTATATACGGTTCCCGTTCCGCTGTAATTTTCGCATATGCCGAGAAGCGCTTCCGCAACCGTCTCGGGAGAGCAGTTTTTCAGAGATACGATATTGCCGTTAAAGTCGGCAATATCTTTGTTCTTATAGCAGTTTGTAATGGTCTTCACACCGAAAGTGGACATTTCCAGCGGCGGATAACTCGGATGCGGCGACACCATGAGAGAGATGCCGGCATAACTGTCGCACATCGTCTGCGCATAATCCCGAAGCGGCATTTTACCGGCGGCCTTCAGCGTTGCACCGTTTCCGAGGTCGATGGTCTCATGCGTTTCTCCCGCCGACAGGAATGTCCATTCCGCGACGTCACTCATTTTACCGGCAAACAACCTCAGCGCACAAACAAGCAACGTAAAGGCATTCCTGTCCGTATGCGGTCTTCCGTACACCAGTATCTGTTTCTTTTTCGGTACGGTCTCTTTTTCGGGAAGACAGGAGATCAGGGCGGGATTCAATACCGGATCAAACGACCACATGGCGGAGAAAGAATAACCCTCGTTAACGAAATAATCCCGCAGAATCGAAGAATTGATGACGGCATAGACGGGAGAATCCATACGGTAGGTGCTGTCCGCCATCAGATACCGCGACGACCATGGATAAAAGCCGGGTTCATAATCCTGAATCATATAGACAAGCGGTCGCACAGGAACGCCGAAATATTCGCTTTGCGCATGAAGAACCGCTTTCACGGTGTAGGCCGTCCACCAACCCGTTGCCACGAAAATATCGTTTTCCGCTACGGGAATCGTTTTTCCGCTTCTGTCCGCAAAAGAGATGAGCTGATACGATTTCAGGCTGTCCTCTTCCGCCGAAACCACGACGTAATCCGAAGGAGCCACGGAAGTTTCCGAAATGACGGGCGCGTCACATGTGATGATCCGTGCGTCACAACCGTTTTTCTTACGGAGTTCTTCAAAGAAACGGATCGCCGTCGCGATACCGCCGAAGACATGCGCCGTATCTACCGACGGTGTAAGAAGATTGAGCCGAAGCTGTTTTCCGTAAGCCTCCGATTTCCGCGCTCCGATCGGTTCTACCTCCGGAATACGGACTTCCGCACCGCTTGCAACCGCCGATTTTGCCATTCTGTAAAGCGGCGCCGTCAACGGGAATTTTTTCAGAAACTGTTTTACGCGTGTATTCATTACCTTTTTGCCTCCTTCGGCGTAGTGGACGACAGATCCAGATTGCGGTTATAGAAAGGATCGCCGTTTTCCCGGTAAGGCGTGTAGACAGCATACGAACGGCGGAAATCCACCTCGGGAATGTCGTCGGGTTTACGGCTTTTCGATTCGTAATGATACAGCCTGACCGCAGGTTCATATTTATTATAATACCCTTTTTCATACGCGCGGAGACACAACTCTATGTCACTGCCGCATATGATGAAACTTTCGTCGAATTCCCCGATGTCTTCTATAGTTTTACGCGATACCGCAAGACAGGCGCCCGTCACGGCAAGCACGTTCCTTGCCACCATAGGCGATACGAACGGCGCCCCGTAATGCACGGGCGGCTGCCCTTTGAACACATGATCCGCCCAACCGCCGAACCCGACCACAACGCCTGCATGCTGTATGGTGCCGTCCGGGTACAGAAGAAGCGGCCCCGCAACGCCGATACCGGGACGGATAACATTTTCGGCAAGACGCGTCATCCAATCCCCGCTTATGACCACCGTATCGTTGTTCAGGAAAATAAACACGTCGCCGGTGGCGTTGCATATACCAAAGTTATTGATCTTTGACCAGTTGAATTCCATGTCGGCCGCAATCACACGGACGCGCGGATTCTGCTCCGTAATCTTGCGGAACCAATTTTGCGTCTCTTCCTCGACGGAACGGTTATCCAGTATGATGACTTCATAATCGGGATAGTCCGTTTTTTCAAGAATACTCTGCACGCAGGCGTCGGTCAATGCGCTTTTGTCTTTCATCGGAATCATGACCGACACGCGGGGCGCGGGATCCGGGAGAGGATAGCGCGCGTCATATACGAATGTATAGGCGGTGTCTTCCGCATGAGCGCCGTCGCCGGATACGCGGTGCAGATGCTCGTCAAGCGCGCGCTTACCGGCGGTATGCGCATATGGTTTCGCTGTCGGATCGGCCGCCGTTGAGCCGGGACATTCCCGCCATGTATACAGGATTTTCGGAATATGCACGATATTCCGCGTGCACTCGGACAAACGAAGCATAAGGTCGTAATCCTGGCTTCCGTCAAAAGCCGGGCGGAATCCCCCGACCGACAGAAACAGGGAGCGGCGGATCACCGACAGGTGACAGATATACATCTGACTGCAAAGAAGATCCGGCGAAAAATCCGGTTTATAAAACGGATTTATATGCTTGCCGGCGGGAGAAAGATGATCTTCATCGGAATACAGCACATCGGCGCCGGTATTCTGTATAAACACCGCGTTCTGATACAGCGCTTCCGACGACAGAAGATCGTCGTGGTCGAGAAGCGCGATATAGTCGCCGCTTGCCATCGCCGCGCAGGCATTGGTATTTTCCGATATGCCGCCGTTTTTTTCAAGACGGCGATATTGCACGCGTGCGTCGCGCGCCGCATATGTCTTTACGATTTCTTCCACGTAAGCATGCGCCGCGTCGCTTCCGTCTGCGAGGCAAAGTTCAAAATTCGCGTAGGTTTGCCGCAGTACGGACTCAATCATTTCACAAAGATATTTCTTGTTCGTGTTATACAAAGGCACGATCACCGAAAATTTCACGGAATTGGTAAAAACCGTTTTCCGCTGTAACGCAAGCTCCTTTTTCGTCGGGAAAACCGATTTTCTGGGGAACAGACGGGTTTTGATCTTACGAAAAGTGATTCCGGGGCCGTTCCGGCGTATGGAACGGAGAAATTTTCCGAATATACGCACCGGAGGAATTTTTTTCAGGAAATCGCCGAGCATGCGAAAAGGTTTTGTTATCTTCCAGAATGCCGCGTTGGAAATCGTATCATACGCAACGCTCTTTTCATTTAGACTTTGCCGCAACGCGGCGTTTTCTTCCTCGCTTTTCCGACGAAAGAGCGCAAACTCTTCTTTCTCTCCGGCATATTCCGCACGGAGCATCGCTATCGTTTCTCTTTGTTCATTGCAGGTCGCCCGCAACGTTTCATGTGCTTCGGATTTTTCCTTAAACGCCGACATAAGTTCCTGATACGCCTGTGCGTCTTTTTCGGATTTTTCTTTCAGTTGCGCTGTATTATTTTCGCTTTCCGATAATGCACGGCTTTTTTCGTCTATGATTTTTTCTTTCTCTTTGAGATTGTCAAAATACGCCTTTTGACTGGAGATCAAAATGTGATCACGATCGCAAAGTTCGCTCTGCAACCATGTTATGGTCTTTTTCAGATCGGTCATGTCCTCGCTGATATGACCGTTCAGGCGGCGCAGTCTGTCCTCCTCGGTTTTCAGCGTCTCTATTTCGGCCTCCTCTTGCAAAAGCCGCTCGGTGGCCTGTGCCAGCTTGCTTTTTTCACGGTTTTCCCCGGAAATAATCTCGTCTACAAAAGAGGGGGCGGCGGAGATCGGTACAAGTTCTGCCTGTACGCCGAAAAACGTCGCGCCATCGGGTATACGGAACGTAAACTGCGGGTATCGCTCGGTGGCAATGTAGCCGTCCGCATACGGAGCGGCGTGATCAATGGCTGTCGGGGACAGATCGCCCGAATCCGTACGGAAATGCACATTTTTATAATAAAAAGTGCCCTCGTCGCACGGATCAAGGCGCAGATGCACCGTATGGGGGGGGAGCGGAAATTCCTTATGGATTTTCAGCGGGTTCTCACAGGTGAAAGTGATGGCATTTTTGTCGCATAATCCTTCGCCCGTATCGAAAAACACGCGGTTGACGCCGCTGTATACAGGAAGACGTTCGTTTCTCACCATTCCCTTTTCATGCGCATAATCCATACGGTAGGCCACGCCGACAAATTGATAAATATGTGAATACGGTTTGTTTTTGATAAAAGCAAGATCCGCCGATGACGCCTCGCTTTTTTGTTCCGTCGATCCCATAGGAACCATTGTCCCCGTCAGTTCGGCAAGAAACAGACCGGCCTCCGCACATATTTCCGGCAAATTGTCTTTGCCGAAAAAATGAATGTGCGTATCGTCGAGAATTCCGAGAGGTGTATAATCAAAACGGCCGTCGATCAACTTCAGAAGAACATCTCCGTGCGCAAGATTCGGAACCGAAAACAGCACTTTCCCGTCCTTTTTCAAAAAAGCCGCCGCGTCGCGAAGGGCATTATGCGGAAAACGGAGATGTTCAAGAACATCTCCGAAAATAATACTGTCAAATCTCATGTCCTTGACGGCTTCTTTCCATTCTCCCGACTCAATATCGCACAATACGGGCAAAGAGAGATAAGGTGACGCCTGTTTCAGCGCTTCTTCACTGATTTCCACGCCGACAACGGAACAGTTTTTTTCTTCTTTCAGATAGCGCGACAGCAGTCCTGTAGCGCATCCGAATTCAAGAATATGTTCACCAGAGTTTACATGATTAGCGATAATTCCATGTGATGAATTGTCGCCGAAGCCAATGGCCACCGAATATTTGAACATAGTTATCTCCGACTCTGTTTATAAAGATTGCAGACGGGTTCGGTATCGCCGATCATGCGGACGCGCCCATGTTCAAGCCACACAACGCGTTGGCACAAGCGCTCCACCTGTTCGATACTGTGAGAGACAAAAAGCACCGTCGTGCCGCCGCTCATAAGTTCCGCAATACGTTTTTCGCACTTCTGCTGGAAGAGGAAGTCCCCCACAGCCAGAATTTCGTCCACGATCAGAATATCGGGTTTTACGATAGTGGCGATTGAGAAACCGAGACGCGCCACCATACCGGAAGAAAAGTTTTTGATAGCCACATTTTCAAACGGCCGGAGTTCCGCAAAATCAAGGATCTCGTCATACTTCGATCTCACAAAGTTGCGGTCGAATCCGAGAACGGAACCGTTGAGATATATGTTTTCACGCGTTGTCAGTTCAAAGTCAAATCCGGCGCCGAGTTCTATCAGCGGAGAGATCACGCCGTCTGTCGTCACGCGGCCGGCGCTCGGCTCAAGGATACCGGAAATCACTTTGAGAAGCGTACTTTTTCCTGAGCCGTTGAGGCCGATAAATCCTACGACTTCACCTTTTTTCACTTCAAAGGAAACGTCGGATAATGCGGTAAATTCGTCGAAGCGTAATTGATGCTTCAGGAATTTGATCACATATTCTTTCATGTTGTCGACTTTTTCTTTCGGCATGTTGAAATTCATGGTCACATGGTCGACAGCCACAGCAATATCCTGATTCAAGATACGGTCTCCTTCTATTATTAAATGTAAAAGATGAATTTATTCTGGTTCTTGCGGAAAATCAACATGCCTCCGAAAAGCGCGATCAGGGCATAGCCAAGGCATATGATGTGTTCCGTCGCCGTCGGAAGATTTCCGTATATCATCACGTTACGGAACATCTCAACAAAATGATAGAGCGGGTTCACGCGCACGATCGCCTGCATCCATCCGGGCAGAATGTCCATCGGATAAATAATCGGCGTGAGATACATCCATACCGTAATCAATACGCTGTAAAGATGCCCGACGTCCCGGAAAAACGTATTGAGCGTTGCCAGAACCAGACCGAGACCGAGACTGAAAATAAACGTATATATCAGCGGTATCGGGAACATGAGCATGGTTGCATGCGGCGTAACGCCGATAATGAGAAATACGATCACCACCGCGATCAGAGAAAACAGCATGTTCACAAAGGAAAACAGGCACTTTTCAAGCGGGAAAATGATTTTCGGTATATATACTTTTTTGATAAGGCCGGCCGCACCGAGAATGGACGTCATCGAAAAGTTCGTAGCCTCGGTAACAAAATTGAAAATCACATAGCCGGTCAGGTAATAAACGGGGAAATCCTGAATCTGAAACTTGAAAATGTTGGAGAACACCGCGGTCAGAACAAGCATCATAAGAAGCGGATTCAGAACGCTCCACAAAATGCCGAGAACCGAGCGACGGTATTTTGTTTTGATGTCGCTGGAGACCAGGTCGCCGATGAGAAACCGATAACGCCTGATGCCACGCAACTCTTTTTTGATAGCGGACGGCTCCTGCAGAAGATCCAGAGCGAGAAGAATCACCACGAGCGTCCCGAAAAAGATCAGAATGAACATGAGGTAATTCAGATTGATAGTATGCGGATTTACCGCGAACGAGGCCGGTGCCGTACCGGGTGTTTCGCCGTTTTCCGTTCCGCGCACCGCGATACCGCAGGTGTCGCGCTGCACACGGATATAATAGTTGCCGTTTTTGCGGATAACAGGAACGTCCACGGACTTTTCCTCCGTGAAGACATCGCCGGGTTCGTCAGCGAAATATACGCGGACAGCCGTCAGTTCATTCTCGAAATCACCGTACAGAGCCACATTGTTTACATAGGTCTTCTCCGTAAAGAAGACGCCCTCTCCCGCATTATCCGCTTTCACCGTGGTCCGACGGCTCATGATATTCGAAAGATTGTCCGCGCTGAAAAGCGCAAGACTGAACACTATCGCCAGTATCAGAGACAGCAGTACGGCAGAAATATTCCAAAATTTATTCTTTTTCACAATGTATACCTTTAAAATGCAAATCCAAGTTCCGAAAAACGAAGATTCTTTTTATCCTTTTCGCTGAGAAGAACTTCCACGCCGTCGGGAATAGGCCATTTTACACCGATGTCGGGATCGTTGTACAAAAGTCCTCCTTCGCTTGCCGGATCATAATAACGTGTGCATTTATATACAAACGTTGCCGTTTCCGAATTCACAAAAAATCCGTGCGCAAATCCTTCGGGAATGTAGAACTGCTTTTTGTTTTCCGCGCTGAGAAGCACGCCGTACCACTTGCCGTAGGTGCGGCTGTTCTTACGCAGATCGACCGCCACGTCATACACTTCCCCGCGCGTCACACGGACAAGTTTGCCCTGCGGATTGGCCTTCTGAAAATGCAGACCGCGCAAAACGCCCCTGCGGGAGGAGGATTCGTTATCCTGCACGAATGTGGCGGGTGTGCCGTCAAGATGCTTGATATACGGAGCAAACTCCTCGTTATAAGTTTCCATAAAATAACCGCGCGCGTCACCGTATACCGTCGGTTCGATTACATAGAGATCGGGAATACCCGTTTCCGTAAATTTGAATTTTCCCATTATCATTTCTCCTGCAGGCGGTCGCCGTACATTTTTTCATAATAGTTTTTGTAGTCGCCGCTGATGATGTTTTCCCACCATGCGCGATTATCGAGATACCAGCGGATCGTCTTTTTAATGCCGTCGCGGAACATGGTTTCGGGAAGCCAGCCGAGTTCGTTATGAATCTTTGTCGGGTCAATGGCATAGCGTCTGTCGTGGCCGGCGCGATCCTTGACATAGGTAATCAGGTCTTCGCTCTTGCCGAGTTCCTTCAGAATGATCTTCACAATGTCGATGTTCTTCATTTCGTTATGGCCGCCGATATTGTATACCTCACCGACGCGTCCCTTACGGATAATAAGATCGATCGCACGGCAATGATCTTCAACATACAGCCAGTCGCGCACATTGTCGCCCTTGCCGTAAACCGGAAGCGGTTTGTCGTAAAGCGCATTGGCAATCATCAGGGGGATCAGTTTTTCCGGGAAATGATAAGGTCCGTAGTTATTCGAGCAACGGGAAATGGTCACGGGGAGACCGAACGTGCGGTGATAAGCCATTACCAGAAGATCGGCGGAAGCCTTGGACGCGGAATAAGGGCTGGACGTATGGATCGGTGTGGTTTCGGTAAAGAAAAGGTCGGGACGGTCGAGCGGAAGGTCGCCGTATACCTCGTCGGTCGAAACCTGATGGTACCGCTGAATACCGTACTTACGGCAGGCGTCCATCATCACGGCGGTACCCATGATATTGGTGTTCAGAAAAACGCCGGGGTTTTCGATCGAACGGTCAACATGGCTTTCCGCCGCAAAATTGACGACAATATCGGGGTGCTCCTCTTCAAACACGCGGTAAACCGCCTCGCGGTCGGTAATATCCACCTTGCAGAAGCGGAAATTCGGATTGTCCATCACAGGGGCAAGCGTTTCCATATTGCCCGCATACGTCAGACAGTCAAGGCAGATGATGCGGTCTTCGGGATGCGTTTTCAGCATATAGTGAACAAAATTTCCGCCGATGAAGCCAGCGCCGCCGGTAACGATAATTTTCATAAAAAGTCCTCTTTTAAAATATATTTTCAGGTCTTATTCTTTGTAATTCCGCATAAACGCGGCGAGTGCCTCTTCCCACGGACGGAATTCGTCGCCCACCGTCACCCGGAACATCAGGTTGTCCAGCGACGAATAAGCGGGGCGGCGCGCAGGCGTCGGATATTCCGCCGTCGTGCAGGGAGATACCGTGGCCGCAATGCCTGCAAGTTCCACGATTTTTTCGGTAAATTCAAACCACGAACATTCGCCGTTGCCCGTGCCGTGATATACGCCGTATTCTTCCGTGGTAAGAAGTTTTAAAATATGGTGAGCGAGATCGGCCGCATTGGTCGGGTTGCCCCGCTGATCGGATACCACACGGCAGGCGCCCTTTTCCCGCGCAATCTTCATCATGGTTTTGACGAAGTTATTGCCGTAATAGCCGTAAAGCCACGCCGTACGGACAATGAAATAACGACTGCAGAATTCACGGACATAACATTCGCCGAGATACTTCGACGCCCCGTATACGCTCTGCGGACCGCATATGTCCCATTCCGTATACGGCTTGTCGCCGTTACCGGGAAATACGTAGTCGGTCGACACATGGATCAGTTTCGCGCCGATCTTCTGCGCGGAAACGGCAAGATTGCGCGGCCCCAGCGCATTGGCGCGCATAGCCGTCTCCCTCTCGCTTTCGCACTTGTTGACGTTGGTGAAAGCGGCGCAGTTGATCACCGCGTCATATTTTTCGCGCGTAAACAGCGCGTCCACCGCTTCGGCGTCCGCAATATCCAGTTCATCAATGTCGATCGGACGGACAATGTTTTTCTGCAACAATACGGGCGGACGCCCGATTTCGGTTTCTCCGCGTTCAAAGCACCTGACGAGCTCAGTGCCGAGCTGTCCTTTTCCCCCGGTGATCAGTATTTTCATCAGTATCGGATCTTCCCTTCCGCGACAGCGCGCAAATGTTTACCGTAATCGGATTTTCCGTAAGAAACAGCGGATTCCATGAGTTTTTCGCGCGTGACCCAACCGTTTTTATAAGCGATCTCTTCAATGGCGGAGATCTGCACGCCCTGCCGCTTTTCTACCATACGGACAAATTCTGCCGCTTCGAGGAGGCTGTCCATCGTACCGGTATCCAGCCATGCAAAACCGCGGCCGAGAAGCTGCACATCAAGTTTTCCTTCTTCAAGATACAGGTTGTTCAGCGTGGTGATCTCCAGTTCGCCGCGCGCCGACGGCTTTACCTTTTTCGCCATGGCGGATACGCGGTTATCGTAAAAATAAAGTCCCGTTACGGCATAGTTGGACTTGGCTTCCTCACGCGGCGGCTTTTCCACAATGGAAACGGCCTTTCCCGCGTCATCGAATTCCACAACGCCGAAGCGTTCGGGATCTTCCACATAATAGCCGAACACACTGCAACGGCCGTTTTTCTCCGCGTTTTCGGCCGCGTCACGCAAAATACGGGAAAACTTATTCCCATAAAAAATATTGTCGCCGAGAACCATGGCACAGCAATCGTCGCCGATAAAATCTTCGCCGATCAGAAAAGCCTGAGCCAATCCGTCGGGAGACGGCTGTTCCTTATACGACAGGTGAATACCGAAATTCGAGCCGTCGCCGAGCAGTTTTTCAAAGTTCGGCAGGGCG
>ULRP01011247.1_pt1 | contig 17213 bp, 10 predicted proteins | sample 1955521 | NCBI WGS metagenome assembly ULRP01 (sample SAMEA4835685, study PRJEB28245) | human gut metagenome | biome: gut microbiome; material: fecal sample | place: Denmark | collected 2008
GCATACGCGACAAGCCCTTTTTCTATCATTTCTTATTCTTTTTTCTCGATGCGAAGTCGCCGCCGGCCTGGATGACGTTGACGACGACGATGAGGATGATGATCGTCGCCAGCATGACGTCGGGACGGAATCGCTGGTAACCGTAGCGGATGGCGATATCCCCGAGGCCGCCACCGCCGATGGCGCCGGCCATGGCCGATGCCCCGATGAGGTTGACGATGAGGACGGTGATGTTATTGATGATCGTCGGCAGGGCTTCCGGGATAAGGACCTTGCGGATGATCTGGAAGGGCGTAGCCCCCATGGATTCGGCCGCTTCGACGAGGCCGAAATCGACGTCGCGGATGGACGTTTCGACGAGACGGCTCAGGAAGGGGATGGCGACGATGGTCAAGGGGACGCAGGCTGCCGTCGTACCGATGGACGTGCCGGCAATGAGGCGCGTCAGCGGGATGATGGCGACCATGAGGATGATGAACGGAATGGAACGGATGATGTTGACGATGGTTCCAAGAATCTGATTGATGAAGCGGTTTTCCAGGATATGGCCTTTGCTGGTCGTGACCAGGGTGATACCCAGGGGAATACCGATGATGCCGCCGATGATCGTGGCGACAGCGACCATATAGAATGTTTCTTGAATGCCTTGGAGCATTAACTTAATTATTTCTTGGGACATAACCTAAAACCTCACTTCCAATCGGTAATGTTTTGATATACGAGAATGCCTTGGCCTGTGTTTCCATATCGCCCATGATGACGACGATGAGGTAGCCGAAGGGTTCATCCTGGATATAGTCGATGTTGCCATAGAGGACACTGACTTCGACGTTGAACTTGCGGACGACGTCGGCGACGACGGGATCGTTGGTGGCAGCGCCTTTGAAGCGCAGGCGGACGAGCATGTTGCGGTCCAGTGCAGGCTGATTGGTGACGCCCAGGTTCTTGATGCCTGCCGGCAGTTCCATGTTGATGATGGACGTGACGAAGTCTTTCATCGTCTGGGACTGAGGATTGGTGAAGATGTCGACGACGCGGCCCATTTCCTTGATGACGCCGCTTTCGATGACGGCGACGCGATGGCAGATTTCCTTGACGACGGCCATTTCATGGGTGATGACGACGATGGTGATGCCCAGGCGCTTGTTGATGTCCTGGAGCAGTTCCAGGATGGATTTCGTCGTCTGCGGGTCCAGGGCGGACGTCGCTTCGTCGCAGAGCAGGATCTTCGGGTCGCTGGCCAGGGCGCGGGCAATGCCGACACGCTGTTTCTGGCCGCCCGAGAGCTGGGACGGGTAATTGCCGGCCCGGTCGCTGAGGCCGACCAGGTCCAGAAGAGATGCGACTTTCTTTTCAATGACGTCTTTCGAGGCCCCAATCAGTTCCAGCGGGAAGGCAATGTTTTCGGCAACCGTACGGGATGATAACAGATTGAAATGCTGGAAAATCATGCCGATGTTCTTGCGTTCTGCCCGCAACTGGGATTCACTCATCTTGGTCAGGTCCTTGTCGTCGATGATGACCTGGCCGCTCGTCGGCTTCTCTAACATATTGATGCAGCGGACCAGCGTCGATTTGCCGGCGCCGCTCTTGCCGATGATACCGAAGATTTCGCCGTCTTCGATGGTCAGGTTGATGCCTTTCAGGGCCTGGACCTGAGCCGAGCCGCCGTAGGTCTTGGTAATATTTTTCAGTGTAATCACAATATCAACTCCTTAAAATAGGCGTAACTAGGGAAAAACAACAACAAAAAAGGCCGTCATGCAGATGACGGCCGTATATACGGTTTCATTTCATCTGTCGGAATGTTCCGTTGGAATTGGCACCTTCCCGATAGGGGGTTGCCGCAGCGTCATCGGGCCAGTCCCTCAGCTGCTCTGGATGAAGGGTATATGGTTGTTGCGTCTTATAATAGCACGGATGGCCGGGCTTGTCAATGGAAAATCGTTATTGTGCCCAGTTGCCATGGGTAAAGACCGGCACCGTCGTGCCGTCTGCCTTGGTCCCGGTAATGGTCAGGTCCGGCGAACCGACCATGAAATCGACGTGGATCATGGAATCGTTGAGACCGGCTGCGGCGATGGCGTCTTTGTCCATATCGGCGCCGCCAGTCAGGCAGGTTGGATACGATGCGCCCAGGGCCAGGTGGCACGAGGCGTTTTCGTCGAAGAGCGTTTCATAGAAGAGGATGCCCGACAGGGAAATGGGGGAATGGTAGGGGATGAGGGCCACTTCGCCGAGGCGGCAGGCGCCTTCGTCGATGGCGATGAGCTTCTTCAGGACGTCTTCACCCGTTTCGGCGGCTGCGGCGACGACTTTGCCGTCTTTGAAGGTCAGGTGGAACTTGTCGATAAGGTTGCCGTTATAGACCAGGGGCTTGGTGCTGTAGATCGTGCCGTTGACGGCGTCGGCCTTAGGCGCGGAATAGATTTCTTCCGTCGGGATGTTGGCGTTGAACAGCAGGTGGTCTGCCGTCTCTTCCATGCCGCCCTGCCAGATATGGCCGTCCGGCAGGCCGAGGGTCAGGTCCGTCCCCAGGCTGTTGGTATAATGGAGGCTGGTGAAGTGCTGATCCGTCATCCAGGTCCGGCGCTTCTTCAGCTCTGCCAGATGGGCGTCCCAGTCGGCCAGGGCATCGGCACCGTCGGCGCGGGATGACTGGAGGATTTGCTTCCACAAGGCTTCATAAGCGGCGTCGGCGTCGAGGTCCGGATAGAGGAGCTTGGCCCAGATGGCACTGGGGACAGCGGCGACGAGCCACGTCGTCTTCGAGGCCATCATGCCGTCGATGTATTCCTTGAGGGCTTCGTTCTGGGCCTTCTGCTGGGCGAAGATCTTCTTAGTGTCGATGCCGTCCATGAGATACGGGTTGGCCGAGATGAGGCTGAGGAAGGCCGCTTTCTTATGGTAGTAATAGAGACTGAAATCGCGGCGCCAGTCCGGCAGGGACTCGAAGTACTGCTGGTCTTCGTGTTCGTAGCGCAGGCGGGCCATGGCATCAGATCGCCAGTTGCAGACGACCTGGGCGGCGCCGGCCGTATAGGCCTCTTTTGTCAAGAGGGCGACGAAGTCGTGCGATTCGACAGGGGCGTTGATGACCAGGGTCTGGCCTTGCTGCAGGTTCAGGCCCTTCTGTAAGAGGACGCGGGCATAAGCCGTTAATTGCTGAGTAGTTGGCATAAAATCACTCCTTAGTAGATGGGTATGAGATGGGAACTTTCCAGGCCGTATGTTTCCACAGGCGCCAGTTCAGGGCGCTGGCATTGATGGCCAGGCCGATGATGAGGCTGATCCAGTAGCCATAGGGGCCGTAAGACGTGGCGTGGGCCATGGCATAGCCCATGGGGATGCTGATGAGCCAGTACGTCACGAAGGCGACATAAGTGATGATCTTGACGTCCTTATAGCCGCGCAGGATGCCCTGGACCGGCGTACCGGCGGCATCGAAGAAGGAAAAGGCGACGGCATAGAAGATGAACATGCGGATGGCCCAGAACGTCTCGGCATCGCTGGTAAAGACCCTGGCGATGGGGTCGATGAAATGATAGGTCATGGCGATGAGCCCGAGGGCGATGACAAAAGCCGTCATCTGGCAGAGCACGGCGTATTGCCGGGCTGCGGCGTAATTGCGGGCGCCGACTTCATAGCCGATGACGATGGTCGCCGTCAGGCTGATGCTCCAGGGCAGGGTGTACGTCAGGGTCGAATAACTGATGGCGGCCTGGTTGGCGGCCAGGTACAGCGTGCCGAACTCGGCCATGAACAGGCCGACGATGGAGAACAGGCTCGTTTCGCAGAAGACGGCGATAAAGATGGGAATGCCCAATTCCAGCTGGTGATGGATGTGATGCCAGCTGACGGGCCGCAGGCGGCTCCACAGGTGATAGGACCGGAACGGTTCCATCCACTGTAGGACAGCTGCAAAGAGCAGGAAAGACAGCCAAGACGCGATGGTGATGGCATAGCCCGTGCCGATGCCGCCCATGGCCGGAATGGGACCGGCGCCGAAGATGAGCAGGCGGAAGAGGAGAATCGTCAGGACCAGGTTGATGACTAAGATCGTCATGGAAACGTGGGTCTTGCCGTGGGCGTCGACGATATAGCGCATCGTCGCCTGCAGGCAGATGGGGACCAGCCCCAGGGCCAGGGCCTTGAGGTATTCCCAGGCGATGTAGCGGACCGGCGCGTCGAGGCCCATGAAGTCGAGGAAGGGCGGCATGAGAACGGCACCGGCCAGGAAAATGACGACTGTAAAGCCCAGGCTCAGGTAAAGGCTCTGCATGATGTACGGCGGGATTTCTTCGGTCCTTTTCGCACCCCGGAGCTGGGCGATGATCGGCGAGATGCCGAAGAAAATACCGCACAGGCCGGCAAAGACGGGATACCAGATATTGACGGCCACGGCGACGCCGGCCAGGTCGATCGTCCCGGCGCGGCCGCTGAAAATCGAACTGAAAACGGCCGTCCCGACCTGGGCCATCTGCGTCAGGAGCAGGGGGAAGAACAGGACCAAGAAATGGCGCAATTGAAATAAATGGGGGAACATAGCATCCTCCTTGTATGAAAAAGGGCTTGTCGCACAACGACAAGCCCTTTAAAGTTGTTAGTGGCTAGCAGTTAGTTGTTAGCGGATGGCTTTAAATTTAAAGGCCTTCTTCAAGCTTCACACCTCAAACATAAACGAAAAAGGGACCGTGCATGATGGTCGAAACCTTCATGCGCCAGTCCCCCTTTTCAGTCAAGCTTATTTACCCATAGCATTGACTTTGGAAGCCAAACGGGATTTTTTACGAGCTGCAGTGTTTTTATGGAGAACGCCTTTCTGTGCGGCGCTGTCGATTACGCTGCTAGCTTTATCGAATGCTTTTTTAACAGCTTCAGCGTCACCAGCGGCGATAGCTTCGGTCGTACGGCGGATAGCAGTATGAACAGAAGATTTAACCTGAGAGTTAGCTGCGTGGCGAGCTGCGTCTTTTTCCATCGTTTTGATATTGGATTTAATCTGCGGCAATGGATTCACCTCCCTAATTTACAAGAACACTAGAAGAAATTTTACCATATGGCGCAGAAAAAAGCAATACCTTTTTTACAAGACATACGATTAAGCTTTGCCTTCCGAGCCGAGGACGCATTTAATCTTGTGAGCGACGATGTCATGGACGAACTGACGGCCGTCGGCGAGGTACTGGCGCGGGTCGAAATGTTCCGGGTGCTGTGCCATGTGCTGACGGATGCCGGCAGTCAGGCCGAGACGGAGGTCGGAGTCGATATTGATCTTGCAGACAGCCATGGAAGCCGCTTTGCGGAGCTGATCTTCCGGGATGCCGATAGCGTCAGCCAGGTTTCCGCCGTTTTCATTGATGATCTTGACATATTCCGGTACGACCGAAGATGCGCCGTGGAGGACGATCGGGAAGCCCGGCAGGCGTTTGGAGACTTCTTCGAGGATGTCGAAGCGAAGTGTCGGCGGTACGAGGACGCCGTCTGCGTTGCGCGTGCACTGTTCCGGTGTGAATTTGAATGCGCCGTGGCTGGTGCCGATAGCGATGGCCAGGGAATCGACGCCCGTGCGGGATACAAATTCTTCGACTTCTTCCGGACGGGTATAGTGAGCTTCATGAGCAGCGACTTTGACATCATCTTCGATGCCGGCCAGCTGGCCCAGTTCGCCTTCGACGACGACGCCGTGAGCGTGTGCATATTCAACGACTTTTTTCGTGAGGGCGATATTGTCTTCGAAAGAATGTTTCGAGCCGTCGATCATGACGGAAGTGAAACCGCCGTCGATGCAGTCTTTGCAGGTTTCAAAGTCAGCGCCGTGGTCGAGGTGAAGGGCGATGGGGAGATCATGATCTTCCAAAGCTGCTTCTACGAGATGTTTCAAATACGGCGGTTTAGCGTATTTGCGGGCACCGGCCGAAGCCTGAAGGATGATCGGCGAGTTCAATTCAGCAGCGGCCTGGGTGACGCCCTGGACGATTTCCATGTTGTTGATGTTGAATGCGCCGATAGCATAGTGGCCTTCATAGGCTTTTTTAAACATTTCTGTAGTTCCAATTAATGGCATGTTTACATTCCTCCTACATAATACGTAAAGATGTTTTAGTATATATAATTCCAGCCGGCCCGTTGGACGAGGGCGTCCATATCTTCAGGCAGCCGGGAATTAACGGTGATGAAGCGATGGCTCATGGGGTGGGTGAACTGGAGGCAGTAGGCGTGCAGGGCCTGGCGGCCGATGAAGCGGCGCGAACCGCCGTAGAGGTCGTCGCCGGCCAGGGGATAGCCCAGGTAACTGCTGTGGACCCGGATCTGATGGGTCCGTCCCGTGTGCAGGACGACCTGGAGCAGGCTGTAGTCCCTACCAGCTGCGAGGCAGGTGAAATCGGACCAGGCCGGCTTTCCGTCGAGGCGGACACAGCGGGTGATGATGCTATCGGGACGTCTTCCGATGGGGGCGTGTACAGTTGTGACCCGCGATGGGTATCGTCCCTCACAGATGGCTAAGTACAAACGCTTATACCCCAGGTCCTGCTTATCGAAAGCATATTGGATCTGCGGCTCCTTGGCGACCATACAGAGGCCGGACGTATTCTTGTCCAGGCGGTGCATTGGGTGGTACGAACAGTGCTGGCCCGTCTTTTCATAGTGATAGGCGACGGCATTGGCCAGGGTCCCGTCCCGGACGGCGGATGTCGGGTGCATCAGGATACCTGCCGGCTTGTCGATGACCATGAGGTAGTCGTCTTCGTAGACGATGCCAATGGGTATATCCTCTGGCGGAAAGGGATTCTTTTCCGGAAGGGTGACACAGATTTCATCCCCTTCCTGGACGAAGTCGCGCGTCGACGCCGCCTGTCCATTGATGGTGCAGATGCCGTTGTGTTTGATCCGGCGCCGCAGCGTCGATGAGACGCCGAAGTGTTTCAAGGCGCCGCCTAAGGATGTGGGCCGGGTAATCGTCCCGACGGTAAAATGAATCATATGCATTTCCCCTATATTGGCTTTGTCTACATCTATTATACAAAATGAAAATAAATAAATCCATACATTTCGTGAAATCATGTGGGCTATATTTTAGCCCGCAAGGGCCTGAGCGTGCGGTTTTTCAGAAAAAATCATCTTCTGGAAAAGGAAACTTGACGCTCCGCGTCGAAATAGTATATCATAGGAATGTTATGTATCCATTTTTTATGATTTGCGAGAAAAGAGTGTTCCCTAAAGAAGGAATTTCACAGGTGGATAGAGAATAATATATACGTCAGCGTTATTGAAATGAAACAGGTGATATGAGTGAAACGGTTTTCCAGCGAATTTATCGAACAGGTCCGACAGGCCAATGACATTGTCAGCGTCATCTCCGATTACGTGTCGCTGAAACGGCAGGGCCGGAACTTTTGGGCCTGCTGCCCTTTCCATAATGAAAAGACCGCCTCCTTCAGCGTCGCTGCCGACAAAGGCTTTTTCTATTGTTTCGGCTGCCATGCTCATGGCGATGTCTTCCAGTTCATTATGAAAAAAGAAAACCTTTCCTTTTCCGATGCCGTCGAACGACTGGCCGAACGGGCACACCTCGCCCTGCCTGTCGTCGAACGGTCGGCCGAAGAAATCGCCCGCGATAAACAGCGGGACCGCTTGTATCAGATCAACGAAATGGCAGGTAACTTTTTCCATAACTGCCTGACCCGGACCCATTACGGCCAGCCCGGGCTGGCTTATTTTCACAAACGCCACGTATCGGACGATACCATCGAAGCTTTCAAACTGGGCTTTGCCCCGGAAAGCTGGGATAAGCTGACGACAGCCTTTATGAAAAAAGGCGTCACCGGCAGGGAATTAGTCCTCCTGGGGCTGGCCAAGGAAAAGAACGGCCACTTTTACGATGCCTTCCGCGGGCGGGTCATGTTTCCCATCCGTGATGGCCGCAGCCGCATCGTCGGTTTCGGCGGCCGCGTCCTCGACGACAGCAAGCCGAAGTACCTCAATTCGCCGGAAACGCCGATTTTCAATAAGCGACGCCTTCTCTTCGCCATGGACCTGGCCCACAAAGCGATTTATGAGCAGGGCAAGGCTATCCTGGTCGAAGGCTATATGGATGTCGTATCCGCTCATAACCGGGGCATCCGTAATGTCGTCGCGTCCCTGGGGACGTCTTTTACGCCGGAACAGGCGCGGCTCTTGCAGCGCCAGGCCAAAGAACTCGTCCTGGGGTACGATATGGACGGCGCCGGCCGACAGGCGACACGGCGGGCCATGGAAATCGTCCGCGGCCTGGGCATGCGCATCCGCGTCTTGTCCCTGCCGCAGGGGAAGGATCCTGATGAATACATCAACGCCGCCGGACCGGAAAAATTCCGCCAGGCTGTCGATGAAGCGCCGAATGTGCTCGATTACATGCTCATGCGGGCGCTGCAGCAGTTCGATGTGACGACCCTCGAAGGGAAATCGGCCATTACGGCCATGGTCCTTCCCGTCGTCGCCGCCGTCGATAACCGGGTCCTCCTGGAAGCCTTCCTGAAGAAACTGGCAGGCCAGCTCCAAATCGGGGAAAACGCCGTGCGCAGCGAGTTCAATAAATACGTCGCTGCCCACCCGGAAGCGGGCCAGCAGCAGGTCGTCATCTCCCAGTCCGTATCCCAGGAAAATGCCGCAGCCCGCGGGAACGGCTCCATGGCCGTGGCTGAAGAGAATATCCTGCGTTTCCTCCTGGAAAAACCGGCTGCCTGCGGGCGGGTCCAGGCCAAAGTCTCGCCGGACCTCTTTGCCGATGAGCGGCGGCGCTATATTTACCAGCTCATTTTGGATACGTATGCACACCAAGGGATGTACACACCACATGACATCCAGCAAAAATTAACTCCTGAGGAGGCCGAAGAAGTAGCACGAATTATGGTTCTACAAGATGTCCCAATGGACGAAAATGTACTGATGGATTATGTCAAGCGCTTTCGCCTGGCCGATTTACAAAAGCAGTACCTGGCGCACAGCCGCCTGGCTGCTACTTATAGCCGGAATGGCGATGCAAGGTTGGCTGAAGAGCTTGCAGCCTGTAAAAAAATTAACGATGAAATGAAACAATGGTCTTGAGGAGCAGAAAGGAGCCTGTACACCATGGTGAATAAAACGACAGATGATACGAAAGTAACGAAAAAAACGACGAAGAAAACGACGCGCCGTAAGACGTCCAAGAAAAAGGATGCAGCCGTAAAGAAACCGTTGAGTGAAAAAGAACGCCAGGCCCTGGCCCTGCAGCACATCAAGCAGCTCTTGCAAATGGGGCAGAAGAAAGGCAGCCTGACCTATACAGAAATCATGAACCTCATGGAAGAAGACGAACTGACGCCGGACCAGATCGATAAGATGTACGAAGTCTTTGCCGACAAGGGCATCGACATCATCGGCGAAGATGATTCCATGAATGAACACGATGATATAGATGATGAAGATGCAGAAAAAGTGCCGGATCTGCACAATGTCGACCTCAGCGTACCGGAAGGCATCAATATCGATGACCCGGTCCGCATGTACCTGAAAGAAATCGGCCGCGTCCCCCTGCTGTCGGCGACAGAAGAAATTACCCTGGCCAAGGCCATTGAAAAGGGCAATGCTCCCGATGCGACAGAAGAAGACATCAAAGCCGGCACGATTGCCAAGAAGAAACTGACCGATGCCAACCTGCGCCTCGTCGTCAGTATCGCCAAACGCTATGTCGGCCGGGGCATGTTGTTCCTGGACCTCATCCAGGAAGGGAACCTGGGCCTGTTGAAAGCCGTCGATAAATTCGACTACAGCAAAGGCTATAAATTCAGTACCTATGCGACATGGTGGATCCGCCAGGCCATTACCCGCGCCATTGCCGACCAGGCCCGGACCATCCGCATCCCGGTCCATATGGTCGAAACCATCAACAAGCTGATCCGCATTTCCCGTCAGCTCCTGCAGGATAAAGGCCGCGAACCGTTGCCGGAAGAAATCGCCGAAAAGATGGACATTCCCGTAGAACGTGTCCGGGAAATCATGAAGATTGCCCAGGAACCGGTATCCCTGGAAACGCCGATCGGCGAAGAAGAAGATTCCCACCTCGGCGACTTCATCGAAGACTCGGAAGCCGTCGCCCCTGACGACGCTGCCTCCTTCATCTTGCTGAAAGAACAGATCGAAGACGTCTTTTCCTGTCTGACTGACCGGGAACGCAAGGTCCTCTACCTGCGCTTCGGCCTCAAAGACGGCCGTCCCCGTACCCTGGAAGAAGTCGGCCAGCACTTCAACGTCACCCGTGAACGTATCCGCCAGATCGAAGGCAAAGCCCTGAGCAAACTCCGCAATTGGGGCAAACGGGAAAAAATCAAAGATTTCCTTTAAGCCGAAATCCATCCTTGACGTCATATGTCAATTAGCGTATAATGATTTGGTAAGGCCTTGTGCCTTATCCTTTGGGCCTATAGCTCAGTGGTAGAGCCACCGGCTCATAACCGGTTGGTCCTTGGTTCGAACCCAAGTGGGCCCACCATCAATGAAAAAGAGACCGTACATGATAAAAATCTTCATGTGCGGTCTTTTTGTTTTGCCTCTCTTTATAGGAGAGGTGCCCCAGCGGGGCGGAGAGGTTGAACTATGATTGGGCATGTCAAAGAAATTTTCTACCTTTTGTATTTATGTCTACGCAAAATTGCTATTAGAAGATACTGATGAAACTGCTTATATTTCGTCCAATTTGACAACTAACTGCTAGCCACTAATGGCTTGAAAGGGATTGTTGCGCGTGTGACCATCCCTTTTTTTATTAAGATTGTGTTGCCACGAGACGCCTTGAGGTTATATAATTTATGTATTATGGATAATCTTTTTAGGAGGAAGTATATGGCAGATATTCGTATCATCCGGGGGCAGCGGATTGTTCCCGATATAGAGCAGGCCTTGCGCTTTGCCGGCTATGGCTCGAAAGGGGAGGCCTGGGAACGGGCTGAAGGGATGTGCCGGGATATGGCACCGCTCCTGCGGCGGTCTTTGCAGGCCAAGGCGGCTCTGGCTTTTGCCGGGGAACGGCTCTATGTCATCCTGACGTTAGGCGCGGCTGTGAGTCGTCAGCTGGACCGCTATCGCGATGACGGCGACGACGTAGGGGCTCTGCTGTTCGATGCCATGGCGGATACGTGTCTGTTTGCTTTGGAACAGCAGGTTCTCCAGCAGCTCCGACTCATTTGCCGGCAAAAGGGCTGCGGCATCGTCTGCCGGCACGAGCCGGGAAGCGACCTGCCTTTATCGGTCCAGGCCGATGTCATCCGTGAGACTTCTGCCGGCCGGACGGTCGGCGTGACGGTCAATGCCTCGATGGCTTTGTCGCCGGTGAAGTCCATGAGCCTGGTCTTTGACTTAGGCGACGACCCGGCTGTGTTCCAAGTGAATCACGATTGTACATCCTGCACGAAGACGGATTGCACCCAGCGCCAGGCTGGAACGGCTCAGGAAGTGCATATTACCTGCCCCGGAGGCTGCCGGGTCCATGACTATATCCAGGCTCAGGGAACGGCTCTGGCCCTGCCTTGCGGCGGTAAGGGCATGTGCGGCAAGTGCCGCGTCCGCGTCGTCCAGGGGACATTGCCGGTCACGCCCGAAGACCGGCGCATCTTTTCTGATGAACAACTGGCCCAGGGCTGGCGCCTGGCTTGTAAGGCCGTGACCCGCGATGCCGTAGAGCTCGTCGTCCCAGTCCAGGAGCAGCAGGGCTTTTCGGCCGTCGCAGCCGACTCGACGGACCCGGCTGCTGTGGTAACGGAAGGTCATGACTACGGGCTGGCTGTCGATATCGGGACGACGACGTTAGCCGCAGCCCTCGTCGACTGCACCGATGGCCAGATCCTGGCGACGGCGACGGCCGTCAACAGCCAGCGTTCCTTTGGGGCCGACGTCATCAGCCGTATCGGCGCTGCCTGCCATGGCAAGGGAAAGGCCTTGCAGAAAGCCGTCCGTCGCGATTTGACGCGCCTTGTGCAACAACTCTTTCAGGACCATCCCGGCGTTGCCGGACATTGTCACCGCATGGCCATCGCGGCCAACACGACGATGCTCCATCTGCTCATGGGCTGGTCTTGTGAGGGCTTGGGGAACTGGCCCTTCCATCCCGTCTCGCTAGGTGGCGGGATCTATGAAGTACAGGCCGTTCTGGGACGGCAGGGCGTACTTACGGACTGCACGGTGACTTTGCTGCCCGGTATGAGTACCTATGTCGGCGCCGATATTACGGCCGGCATCTGGCAGTGCGGCGTCGCTTCGTCGGACGACCTCAGCTTGTTCGTCGATTTGGGGACCAATGGGGAGATGGCCCTGGGGAACAAAGAGAAACGCTTCATCGCTTCGGCACCGGCCGGGCCGGCCCTGGAAGGGGGCAAGCTGACCTGGGGAACAGGCAGTGTGCCCGGGGCCATCTGCGGGGTCCACATCGAGCGGGGCCGGGCCAAGGTGCGGACCATCGACCATGGGGTCCCTGTCGGCATCTGCGGGACGGGAATCCTGGAAGCCATGGCCAGCCTCGTCCGGGAAGGCCTGGTCGACGAAACGGGGAAACTCGTCGAACCTTATTTCCATAAAGGCTTCCCGCTGGCATCGACGCTGGATTATCAGCGCATCATCCTGAGCCAGCAGGATATCCGGGAAATCCAGATGGCCAAGAGCGCCATCCGGGCCGGCATCGAATCGCTCATCGAACGGAGCGGCCTTTCCCGCCAGCGTATCCGGCAGGTCTGGCTGGCCGGCGGCTTCGGCTATTATCTGGATCCGCAGAAAGCGGCTGTCATCGGCCTGCTGCCGCCGGATTTGGCTGAACGGACGACGGCCGTGGGCAATACGTCCCTGAAAGGGGCCATCGGCCTTTTGACGGGCGCCGTGACCTTAGACACGTTACAGGCCATCGCCGACGGGGCGGAAGAAATCGTCCTCGGCAACGATGAAGCCTTTCAGCGTTTATATATCGACTATCTGAATTTTTAGGGGGAACTTAGATTGACTAACGAAGAATTCCAGCACTTGCTCAGCCGCGGCGTCGTCATGCTCGACGGTGCGACCGGGACGAATCTGCAACAGGCGGGCATGCCTATCGGCGTCTGCCCGGAACAATGGATCTTGGAGAACCGCCAGGTCATGATCGACTTGCAGCGCCACTTCGTCGAAGCGGGCAGCCAGATCTTGTATGCACCGACCTTTACGGGGAACCGCATCAAACTGGCCGAATACGGTCTGGACGACCAGCTGGCCGCCATCAACCAGGGCTTGGTCGCCATTTCCAAGGAAGCCGCCCAGGGGAAGGCCCTGGTCGCCGGCGATATGACCATGACGGGCCAGCAGCTCTATCCCATGGGCGACCTGACCTTTGAGGAACTGGTCGATGTTTATCGCCAACAGGCAAAGGTCTTGTATGACGCCGGCGTCGACCTGTTCATTGTCGAAACCATGATGAGCCTCCAGGAAACGCGAGCCTGCGTCCTGGCCATCAAAGAAGTCTGCGACCTGCCCATCATGGCGACGCTGACTTTTGAAAAAGACGGCCGTACCCTCTATGGGACGCCGCCGGAAGCGGCTGTCGTCGTCCTGCAGAACCTCGGCGTCGATGCCGTCGGCCTGAACTGCTCGACCGGGCCGGCCGATATGGTGGAAACGGTCCAGAAGATGTATGAATATGCAACGGTCCCCCTCATTGCCAAGCCCAATGCGGGCCTGCCGGAATGGGATGGCGACAAGACGGTCTACAAGACGACGCCGGAAGAATTTGCTCAGGACGGTAAACTGCTCATCGAAGCCGGTGCACATATCGTCGGCGGCTGCTGCGGGACGACGCCGGACCATATCCGGGCCCTCCACGATGCGGCCTGCCAGATGACGCCGAAAGCGCCTCATGCCAGCCATCACCGCGTCCTGGCTTCGGAACGGCAGGTCGTGGAAATCCAGCTCGACGGCTCTTTCCAGGTCATTGGTGAACGCATCAACCCGACGGGCAAGAAGAAGCTCCAGGCTGAACTGCGGGCGGGAAAGCTGGACCTGGTACGCGCCATGGCCCGCGAACAGGAACGCAACGGCGCGGCCATCCTCGATGTCAACATGGGGACCAACGGCATTGATGAAAAGGAAATGATGCTCAAAGCCATTTACGAAGTGACGGGCGTATCGGGCCTGCCCCTCAGCATCGATACGAGTTCGCCGGAAATCATGGAAGCGGCCCTGCGCATCTATCCCGGCCGGGCCTTGGTCAATTCCATTTCCTGTGAAACGGAAAAGCGCAAACAGCTCCTGCCGGTCGTCAAGAAGTACGGCGCCATGTTCATTGCCCTGCCCGTATCCGACGCCGGTATCCCTAAGACGCTGGAAGAAAAGCACGCCGTCCTCGACGAACTCCTGACCGATGCCTATGACCATGGCTTTACGCCGGAAGACGTCGTCGTCGATGCCCTGGTGGCTACGGTCGGTGCGGCACCGACGTCGGCCCTGGACTGCATGGCGACTTTCTCGCACTGCAAACGCGACCTGGGCCTGGCGACGGTCTGCGGGCTGTCCAATATCTCCTTCGGCCTGCCCGACCGGATGTATGTCAATGCCACCTTCTTGGGCATGGCCATCGCCAGCGGCCTGACCATGGCTATTGCCAATCCGTCCCAGGACCTGCTCATGAATACGGCAGCGGCTGCCAACATGCTCATGAATAAGGAAGGCAGCGACCTGGCCTATATCCACCGCATGCAGTATTTCGACAAGAAAGAAGCCGAAAAGAAACGCCAGGAAGAGGTAGAACTCCTGGCCCGTCAGGGGATGCCGGCCGACGTGGCGGCGGGGGAGTCCCAGCAGACTGAACAAGGGCCGGTCAATCCCGTCTATCAGGCCGTCCTGGAAGGGGAAAAGGATGCCGTCGTATCCCTGGCCCAGGCCGAACTGGCCAAGGGCATGGCACCGGATGCGGTCATCAACGACCTGCTCATCCCGGCCATTACGAAAGTCGGCGATTTGTACGATAAACAGGTCTACTTCCTGCCCCAGCTCATTGCCAGCGCCAACACCATGGAAACGGCCATTGCCTATTTGGAACCGCTCATCAAGAAGGAACCGGGCCAGCAGGACATGGCGACCATCGTCATCGCGACCGTCGAAGGCGACGTCCACGATATCGGCAAGAACCTGGTCGGTCTCATGCTGCGCAACTACGGCTATAAAGTCGTCGATCTGGGCAAGGACGTGCCGGCCGGTACGATCATCGAGACGGCGCTGCGTGAAAAAGCGTCTGTCGTCGGGCTGTCGGCTTTGATGACGACGACCATGATGCACATGAAGGACGTCATCGCCGAAGCGGCGGATAAGCATTACGACGGCAAGATCATCATCGGCGGCGCGGCCGTCACGCCGAGTTTCTCTGATGAAATCGGGGCCGATGGCTATTCTAAAGATGCGGCAGATTGTGTCAAACTCGTCGGCCGCCTGTTAGCATAAAAGGGGGAATCGTTATGCCAGCATATCGTTGGGCGACGTTAGGCTGCGGCGTCATCGGCCATGAACTGGCCCAGGCGATGCAGGCCCTGGGCGGGAATTTATACAGTGTCGGCAACCGGACCCATGAGAAGGCCCTGGCTTTTGCTGAAAAATACGGCATCTCCAAGGTCTACGACAGGCCAGAGGATATCTTTGCCGATCCCGACGTCGATATCGTCTATATTTCGACGCCGCACAATACGCATATCCGCTATCTCCTGCCGGCCCTGTCTGCCGGGAAGCACGTGCTCTGCGAAAAATCCATCACCTTGAACAGCCGGGAACTGGACCAGGCCCGGCGCTGTGCTCGGGAACACGGCGTCGTCCTGGCCGAAGCCATGACTTTGTATCACATGCCGGTTTATAAGCAGCTCGCCGAGCTTATCCGCTCCGGGGCCCTGGGGCCGCTGCGGTTCATCCAGATGAATTTCGGCAGTTATAAAGACTATGACATGACGAACCGCTTCTTCAACCGCTCTCTGGCTGGCGGGGCCCTCCTCGATATCGGCGTCTATGCCTTGTCTTTCGTCCGCTATTTCATGAGTTGTCAGCCCGACCAGATTGCGTCACAGGTCCGGCTGGCGCCGACCGGCGTCGATGAACAGGCGGGCATCCTCTTGCAGAACCGGGAAGGGGAAATGGCGACGATTTCCTTATCGCTCCACGCTAAGCAGCCGAAACGGGGCATGGCCGCTTTTGACAAGGGGTATATCGAAATCTACGACTATCCCCGGGCCGATACGGCGACGATCACCTATACGGCCGATGGCCGCCAGCAGGTCCTGCAGGCCGGCAGCCAGGCCAAGGCCCTGCAATACGAAATCGTGGATATGGAAAATGCCGTGGCTCATGGTGGCCAGGGCATGTATCTGGATTATACGAAAGAGGTCATGGACCTCATGACGGCCATCCGCCAGCAGTGGGGCCTGACGTATCCGGAAGAAGAGGGGGGAGTACGATGAGTTACTCGGCAATCGATACACTTTGGATTCTCATGGCCGCAGTCCTGGTCTTCTTCATGCAGCCTGGCTTTGCCATGCTCGAAGCGGGTCTGATGCGGGCCAAGAACGCCGGCAACATCGTCATGAAGAATTTCATGGATTTTGCCCTGGCTACGCTGGTTTTCTGGCTGGCCGGTTTTGGCCTCATGTTCGGCCACGATTTGTCCGGCCTCATCGGGGTACCGGATTTCTTTGCCCAGCAAGTGGATTTCACGGCCGGGACACCTTATCCGGACCTGGCCTTTCTGCTCTTCCAGACCGTCCTCTGTGCCGTGACGACAGCCATCGTATCCGGTGCCATGGCGGAACGGACGAAGTTTTCGTCGTATTGTCTGGTCACGATTATCATCAGCCTGATCATTTATCCCGTTGCCGGCCACTGGGTCTGGGGCGGCGGCTGGCTGGGCGCCTTGGGTTTCCATGATTTTGCCGGTGCTTCCGTCGTCAGCCTGACTGGCGGCATCTGTGCCCTGACCGGTGCCAAGGCCCTGGGTCCGCGCATCGGCAAGTATAACCAGGATGGGTCGGTCAATGCCATTCCCGGCCACAGCCTGCCCCTGGCCTGCCTGGGCATGTTCATCTTGTGGTTCGGCTGGTTCGGCTTCAATGGCGGCCAGATCCTGTCCTTATCGGGGGAACAGACCCTGCTCAAGGCGGCAGCTATCTTCTTTATCACCAATATCGCAGCCGCTGCCGGGACGACGG
>ULRP01067889.1_pt1 | contig 17131 bp, 14 predicted proteins | sample 1955521 | NCBI WGS metagenome assembly ULRP01 (sample SAMEA4835685, study PRJEB28245) | human gut metagenome | biome: gut microbiome; material: fecal sample | place: Denmark | collected 2008
ACGAAGGCAGAGAAAAAGGAACTCGGTATCCGCATCGGTGCCATGATCATGTGCGCCGCTATGCTTGTCGGTGTTGTTTACCTTGCGGTTTACCATATTGTTCAGGCGTTTGCCTGATTTTCACGGCGCCGTCCATGCGCGCCGGAATCGCACATTACTGTTTATGAAATCGCCACGGTGCAGATGCAATCGTGGCATATTTTTTGAGGGATTATGAATAACGAACGTAATTTTACCTTGCTTTGCGATTACTATGAACTGACGATGTCGAACGGCTATTATCTGCTCGGAGAAGCGGAGCGATATGTCTATTTCGACGTCTTTTACCGCACCATTCCCGACGGAGGCGGCTTTTCGATTTTTGCCGGTCTCGAACAGATTATTCATTATATAGAAAATCTGCATTTTTCCGATGAGGATATTGCTTATCTGCGTAAAAAGGGGCAGTTTGACGAAAAGTTTCTTGCCTACCTGAAAGAATTCCGTTTTACGGGCGATATTTATTCCGTAGAAGAGGGAACGCCGATCTTTCCTTATGAGCCGATCATGACGGTTCGCGCGCCCGCCTCGGAAGCGCAGATCCTTGAAACATTTGTTCTTCTGACGATCAATCATCAGTCGTTGATCGCCACAAAAGCCAACCGCATTGTTCGCGCCGCACAGGGACGCGCCGTTGCCGAATTCGGATCGCGCCGCGCGCACGGTGCCGACGGTGCCGTTCTCGGAGCGCGCGCCGCTTATATCGGCGGTTGCGGTAGCACGGCCTGCACATTAACCGATCTTGAATACGGGATTCCCGCGACGGGAACGATGGCGCATTCGTGGGTGCAGATGTTTGACAGTGAGTATGAGGCGTTCCGCGCTTATTGCGAACTGTATCCGCACAATGCCACTTTGCTGATTGACACCTATGACGCTATGAACAGCGGTCTTCCGAATGCCATCCGCGTGTTTAAAGAAATTCTTGTGCCGCAGGGAATCCGTAATTTCGCCGTTCGTCTGGATTCCGGCGACCTTGCGTATCTGACAAAGAAGATCCGGCGCGTACTGAATGAGGCCGGACTGCCCGAATGTAAAATCGTGGCCACCAACTCGCTCGACGAAAATCTGATCCGCGACCTTATCCAGCAGGGGGCGGAAGTGGACGCTTTCGGCGTGGGTGAACGGTTGATCACCGCCAAGAGCGACGCGGTGTTTGACGGTGTGTATAAACTCGCGGCAGTGGAAGACGATGACGGTCATATCGTTCCGAAAATCAAGATCAGCGAAAACGTGGCCAAGATCACCAATCCTTCTTATAAGAAACTTTACCGTATTTTTGACAAAACCACCGGCAAGGCGATTGCCGATTATATTACGCTGTACGACGAAGAAGTCGACGAAACAAAGCCGCTTCTGCTTTTCGATCCGAACGCAACATGGAAAGAAAAGACCGTCACCGATTATAAAGCGGTTCTGCTCCACAAGCCGATTTTTCTCGGCGGTAAATGTGTGTATCGGTCGCCCGAAATTCACTGTATCCGCGAAAAATGCCGCGAAAACGTCGACGCTTTGTGGGACGAGGTGAAACGCTTTGAAAACCCGCACCGTTATTACGTGGATCTGTCGAAAAATCTCTGGGATCTGAAGCAGAAAATGCTGACGGAGAAAAGAAAATAAAACGAAAAACGCTCCGGCATGCCGAGGTGACGGAAGAAATCTTCCGCCGCCGGGCAACCGAGGCGTTTCTTTTTTTGTTTTTCCGGACAACAGATTTTCGGGAATAACGTACGGGAACGAGGTCGTCGGAATTCCGGCTCTTCAATGCCGGATAAGACCTTGTTTTTTGCACTGTTTTAATATATGCCGCAGGTTCAGGTGACCTCCTGTATTTCCCGGGAAGTTTTTTCTTTTTTGCGTAGTTTCTTCAGCGCCGTATGACCGTCTTTCATATAAGCGCGTATACGGTCGCCCGGCAGATAAGTCCCGGAAAGCAGTGCTGTCGAAAGATCGTTTTCCACATATTTTACGAGAAGACGGCGCAAAGGACGCGCGCCGTTTTTCTCGGCATAGGCGGTGTCGGACAAAAAACGCACCAATGCGTCGTCATAGGAAAAGTCAATTTGTCCTTCAGCCAGTTTATTCCGTAATGTGTTCAGCATGGAAAGAGCGATTTTGTCCATGGTTTCCTTTGAAATCTTGTTAAAAACAATAATTTCGTCTATGCGGTTAAGAAATTCCGGACGAAAATGGCGAAGCAGTTTTTCCTCTGTTGGGCGACGGGAAGATTCATCTTTCGGGGAGGATGAGGCAACAAATCCGAGCGAGCGGTTTTTGTCCGCGTCGGTAATCAGGTTGGAGGTAATGACGATTACGGTATTGCGGAAATCCACCTGCCGTCCGTGCGAATCGGTAAGGCGGCCGTCTTCAAGAATCTGCAAAAGCAGGTTGTAAATATCGGGATGCGCCTTTTCGATTTCGTCGAACAGGAGCAGGGAATACGGTTGTTTTCGCACGCGTTCCGTCAGTTTGCCGCCCTCCTCGTACCCCACATAACCCGGAGCGGAGCCGATCAGTTTTGAAAGGCTTTGCTCTTCTTTATATTCGGACATATCGAGACGGATCAGTGCGTCCTCGCTGTCGAACAGCGCTTTGGCGACGGCTTTGGCCAGTTCGGTCTTTCCCACGCCGGTCGAACCGAGAAAAAGGAAAGAACCGATCGGCCGTTCCGGATCGCGCAGTCCGGCCATACTGCGCCGTATTGCCGCCGAAACGGCACGGATGGCATGTTCCTGACCGTAAACGGCATTTTCCAGTTCCTTTTCCATTTCGGAAAGACGGTTGTCGTTTTTTTCGGATAGTTTATACAGCGGTATGCCTGTGGCCGCCGTCAGAACGGCGGCGACGTCTTCGCGCGTCAATGTCGGCAGGGATTCCTCCCTTTTTTGTTCCAAAAGCGCCGTTTTGGCACGGTAGGCTTCGCGCAGTTTGCGTTCGTCCTCCCGTGTGCGCATAGCGCCGTCAAAATCCTGCATACGGATCATTTTTTCGCGTTCGGCACTGATCTCACGCATTTTTTCTTCCAGGAAATAAAGATCGGGAGGGATTTTTTCCGCGGCAATCCGACAGCGGGCGGCGGCTTCGTCAATCAGATCAATCGCTTTGTCCGGGAGAAAACGGTCATGAATATACCGCCGCGACAATTCTGCCGCCGCGGTAAGCGCCTCGTCGGTGATGCGGATGTCATGATGCGCCTCATAGCGCGGCCGTAGTCCCCGCAGAATCGCCACCGTTTCTTCTACCGTGGGTTCGTGTACGAGTACGGGCTGGAAACGTCTTTCAAGAGCCGAATCCTTTTCAATATATTTTCTGTATTCGTCTACGGTCGTGGCGCCGATCAGATGCAATTCGCCCCTTGAAAGCGCCGGCTTCAGAATGTTGGCGGCGTCAATGGCGCCTTCGGCCGCACCCGCGCCGCTTATCATATGAATTTCGTCTATGAAAAGAAGAATATCGGGGTTTTTACGCAGTTCTTCCAATGCGGATTTCAGACGTTCTTCAAATTCGCCGCGGTATTTGGCGCCGGCAATCATGGCGGAAAGATCAAGGGAAACGATATGCTTGTTGAGAAGTGCGGCGGGAACGTCCTTTTTGACGATACGTTCCGACAGTCCTTCAACGACGGCCGTTTTGCCGACGCCGGGCTCGCCGATAAGACAGGGATTGTTTTTTGTGCGCCGGGAGAGGATCTCGATCACGCGTTCGGTCTCGGTGTCACGGCCGATAACGGGGTCGAGTTTTCCCTCCGCCGCAAGATAGGTCAGATCGCGGCCGTAATTCTGGAGAGTGGAAAGAGAACCGAGTACCGAGGCGCGTTTTTCGCTTACGGCGCGTGCAATATCGCCGCAGGAAGTAAGAAAAGCCGAGAGATCGCTCCGCAGTTCTCCGACGCTGACGCCGAGAGACAAAATCAGGCGGCAGGCGACGCCCTCGCTTTCTTCGAGAAGAGAAAGAAGAATGTGTTCGGTTCCGATGGCGGAGGCGTTGTCGAGAGCGGTTTTTTCGGCCGAATTCCGTATGATACGGCGCGCCCGCGGCGTCATGTCGGCGCCGGACGGCGCACTGCGACTGCCGATTCCGGAATACTCCGCGACCGCCTCGGTGAGACGTTCGCGCGTCAGTCCCTTGCCGGACAGGATTTTTGCCGCAATGCCGTTTTCGGTCGCCGCAAGACCGATCAAAAGATGCTCGCTGCCGATATAGGTGTGACCAAGCGCGGAAGCGGACTTTTCCGCTTCGAGAAGCGCCTGTTCCGCATTTTCTGTAAAACGGTTTTTCATAGTTACCTCCCCCAAAGACGTAGATACCGTATCTTTAGGATATTATATGGTTTTTATTCACTTTTCCGTCATTTTTCTGCGTAAGCAGGTAAGCGGCGTAAAGCGCTTTATGCGTGGCGTAATCCACGTTGCCGCTTTCCGTGAGGCCGTACCGATGCTGAAATTGCCGCACGGCGTTTTCCGTTTCGGAACCGTAAATCCCGTCAATACCGATATGCGGCAGAAAGGGAACGGCGTAAGATATGGCCAGCAGGAATTTCTGAATCTGTTTTACAGCGTTCCGTTTGTCGGATATATCCATTTATTCGCCACCTCCGACCGTGTAACCGGGAAATTGTCCTTCTGCGGCCTGGTTGCCGTTATAAACGTCTTCGTAGACATTGGCAATCTGGTTCCAAAGGACGTTATATATCGGCCCCCGCTGACCGGGAATGTTGAAAAGATCCATAAAAGCGGTGACGGCGGCCAGCGTTGCCGGTCCGTAAACGCCGTCGACGTTGACGCGGGGAATGGAAGTATAAGTGGTGCCGATATAGTTCAGGTATTCCTGAAGAATACGCACAATGTCGCCGCTGTCTCCCGGACGGATCACTTCGCCGGGGAACGGTACGACGACCCCTTCACGGTAATAATACGAAACCGATTCGATAAGTCCGAGGTATACATTATAGATTTTATCCCATGTGGCAAGATCGACAACGCCGGTTTCCGGCAGTCCGTAGGTCCTCTGAAAAGCAATGACCGCGTTCCGCGTGGCTTCGCCGAACGAGCCGTCAACGGGGATTGTCGGAACGGAATTCAAAAATTCGCCGATGTAGGCGAGGTAGTATTGCAGGGCAATGACGTCGCGTCCCTCGTCACCGATCGAAAGATTGCTTTTAAACTGCGTTGAAATATCTTCGAGCGAAAGTCCCTCCGACGTGATCTCGTTCAGGCGTTTGACGCCGTTGTAAATGTATTGAATTTTATACCATGTGGCAGGGCCGATGATGCCGTCGGGAGTAAGGCCGAAAATACGTTGAAATTCTTTTACGGCATTTTCGGTTTCTTCGCCGAAAAAGCCGTCTGTCGGATAGATTTTCGGAATAGCCGGATAGTTTTTGCCGATACGGTTCAGGCGGAGTTGGATAAGCTGTACCTCATTGCCGACCGAACCGCGCCGGAGGGAAACCGGCGGCTCGCTTTCGCCGATACCGGCAACCGGCGCATCGGTTACAATGTCAATATCGTTTCCGTAGTAATATTGCAGAATCTCATACGGGGTATATCCGCGTTCCGCAAGAGTGACCGTCCCCCATTGCGAAAGACCGTTGCATGTCACCTGCACCCCGTCGCAGTAAGCGGCGAAAAGCGGTTCGATATTGCCCTGTCTGCGGATATAACTGTTGAAAATATCGTCGACGATCTGGGAAATGTTTTCAAATATATCGCGTTCATACACGAAATACTGATCGTAGGCCGTTGAATTGGTGATGTCGAAATCATAGCCCTGATTGCGATAGAACTCGGTATAGATACGGTTAAGAGCAAAGGAAATCTGTGCGTAGATGTTGGCACGCAGAGCGTTTTCCGGCCATGTGGGATAAATTTCGCTTGAGGCAACGTTTTTGATATAATCGCGGAAAGGAACCCTGACATTCGGTGCGTCCGTCCCGGGGCGGCCGAGGTGTACGGTTATGTATTCCGGAATGATCGGTATTCTGGCAGGCATCAGCGCTCAGGCTCCGTTTCATCGGTGGTAAGTCCGGGATACGGGCGGTTTTCTTCGGGACGGAAAGCGCTCTTCGGGATCATATCGGCCGGCTGTACCGATGTAATCCCCGCAAAAATAGGGACGTTCAGTGAAAGATGCGTGTAGTAACCGTCCGCGTTGACTTCAATATCATAGGCCGAAAAGACGTTTTCGTTTTCGGGGGAGAAGGAAAGCGTTGCCGACGGGGCGGGCAGGTAAATCTTTTCGGTTTGACCGCTGCGGTTCGTTTTCAGAGAATAGGCAATATGTCTATTGTCTTCGTCACTGCCGGTGACGGTAACGGTGGCTTCCACCAGCGGCAGTGTGCCGCGCGCCGTCGTCACCGATACGATGAGCGTTCCGTAGCGGTCACCGGGATAACGCGGATCGTTTTTCTGCGTGTCTATAAGGCATCAGTCCTTTCTTCTGTGTTATAGTAGTATTTTATGAAGTTCCGGCATATTCGTGAAATTCTGTATGAAAAGTTCCTTTACCGGCCGTATAATCGGAGAAAGGGAAGAAATGCCGGAAAGGGAGAATTTTTCTTGACAAGCGCAGAATAATATTATATAATAACAAACGGTATATTATACATTATGATAAGGCGCGGTCTTCGCGCGGAAAGGACGACTATGCGGGTTATCGGTATTACCGGCGGCAGCGGAAGCGGCAAAAGCCTTCTTTCGCGTATTTTCGCCGAAAAAGGCATAGTGTCTTTGGACACGGACGCCGTGTATCACTATATTACGGATCATGCCGGCGCGTGCGTGGAAGAACTCACGGCCGCTTTCGGAGATAAGATTCTGAATACGGATCGCAGTCTCAACCGCCGCGTGCTCGCGGATATCGTCTTTCATAATGATGCCGGGAGGGACGGCCGCGTGCGGCTCCTCGGCGAAATCACACATAAATATGTGCGCCGGGAATGTACGGCATGGCTCCGAAATCAGGAAAAAAGCCATGCGGCGTTTGCTGTATTGGACGTACCGCTTCTTTTTGAATCCGGCTTTGACGCACTGTGCGATATAACGATTGCGGTGCTGGCGTCGCGTGAAACGCGTCTTGCCCGCATTGTTTCCCGTGACGGGATTCCGCGCGAGAGGGCGGAGGCGCGTATTTCCGCACAGCCGGACGAAGCGTTTTATCGTGCTCATGCGGACTATGTTCTGCGGAATGACGGCGATATGGCGGCTTTCCGCCGTGAAGCCGCGGCGCTTTTTTGCACGCTCGGTATTGATGCCGGATAATAATTCTGTTTACTATCGCGTAGAACGCGAAATTCAATAAATACCATATCGGAGGATATTCAAATGGAAAACACGAATCAATCTTACGAAAAAGAACTGGCCGATAAACTGCTGTATAAGAAAAAATCGGTTTACGCACAGAGCGACGATAAAAAAATCGACACGATGTTTGCTTATGCGGAGGGGTACAAAAACTTCCTCGACAACGCCAAAACCGAACGCGAAGCGGTGAAGTACGCCGTTGCGGCCGCCGAAAAGGCCGGTTTTACGCCCTATCGTCTCGGCGAGGCTCTGAAAGTCGGAGATAAGAAATATGTCAACAACCGCGGAAAAAGCATTTATCTGTTCCGCGTAGGTAAAAAAGCGCTTTCCGAGGACGGCGTCCGCATCCTTGCGGCGCACATTGATTCGCCCCGCCTCGACCTGAAGCAGGTGCCGCTTTATGAAGACAGCGGTATGAGCTTCTTCAAGACGCATTATTACGGCGGCATCAAAAAATACCAGTGGACGGCCATGCCGCTTGCGCTTCACGGCGTGATCGTCAAGAAAAACGGAGAAGAAGTGACCGTTACTCTCGGTGAAAAAGAAAACGATCCCGTGTTCTATATCAACGATCTTCTTCCTCATCTTGCACAGGAACAGGTGCAGAAGCCGCTGGGTTCGGCTATCCCCGGCGAATCCTTGAATATTCTTGTCGGCTCACGCCCCGTTTCCGCCGAAGCGGAAGAGGGCATCAAACTCAATGTCCTGCGTCTTCTGAACGAAGCATACGGTATCACCGAGGAAGATTTCCTCAGCGCCGAACTGGTTGCCGTTCCCGCGTTCCATGCGCGCGACATCGGATTTGACCGCGCTCTCGTCGGTTCGTACGGCCATGACGACCGCGTATGCGCTTATCCTGCTCTGACCGCCATTCTTGATGCGGAAAAGAGCGAGCACACGCTTCTTACGGCTCTTGTCGATAAAGAGGAAATCGGCAGCGAAGGCGTCAGCGGTATGCAGTGCGAGATTCTGTCCGATCTCATCGCCTCCATTGCCGTTGCGATGGGTGAAAATCCTGCGGCAGTGCGCGCGGCTTCGGCATGCCTTTCCGCCGACGTTAACGCGGCATATGACCCGAATTATGCGGACGTATACGAAAAGCGCAACAGCGCAATCCTTTCCTGCGGCACCACGATGTCGAAGTACACGGGTGCGCGCGGTAAATCCGGCACCAGCGACGCTTCGGCCGAATTTGTCGGTAAAGTACGCCGTATCTTTGATGAAAACGGCGTTGTCTGGCAGTCGAGCGAACTCGGCAAAGTCGACATCGGCGGCGGCGGAACCGTGGCGAAATATATTGCGAATATGAATATTGACACGGTGGATATGGGCGTTCCGGTTATCTCCATGCATGCACCGTACGAAGTCATTTCCAAAGTCGATCTTTACACCACTTACGAGGCTTTCGTCGCGTTCTGCAAATGATCGCAGACAAACTCGAAGCCATACTTGCCCGATTCCGGGAACTGGAGACCGATCTGACGGCGCCCGATGTGCTTGCCGACCGCGATAAGTATCTTGCATTGCGGAAAGAGTATAAAACGCTGTCTCCGATCGCGGAAAAATATACGGCGTTCAAGACCGCGGAAAAACGTATGAAAGAGGCCGAGGCCATGACGGCGGACAGCGATCTTGCCGAAATGGCCCGCGAGGAATACAAGAAAGAAAAGTCGGCCGCGGACGCGCTGATGGAAGATCTGAAAGTTCTTCTTCTCCCGCGCGACCCGAACGACGACAAAAATCTGATTATGGAACTTCGCGCTTGCGCCGGCGGGGAAGAAGCCGCGCTTTTTGCCTACGATCTTTTCCGCATGTATACCATGTATGCGGCAACGGCCGGTTTCCGTGTGGAAGTGCTGTCCAAAAACGAGACCGACCTCGGCGGTATGAAAGAAATTTCTTTCATGCTGTCGGGAGAGGGCGCGTATTCCCGCTTTAAATTTGAAAGCGGCGTGCATCGCGTACAGAGAATCCCCGTGACGGACAGTCAGGGGAAAATACAGACGTCGACGGTTTCGGTTGCCGTTCTTCCGGAAGCGGAAGATGTGGAAGTGACGATAAACCCCGACGATCTGGAAATCACGACCTGCAAAAGCAGCGGTGCGGGTGGACAGCATATCAATAAGACGGAATCCGCAATCCGTATTCTGCACCGGCCGAGCGGCATCGTTGTAGAGTGCCAGGAGGAGCGGAGTCAGTATAAGAACCGTGATAAAGCGATGCGTCTTTTGCGCGCAAAGCTGTACGCCATGCGCCGGAATGAGCAGGATGCCGCCATCGCTTCCGCACGAAGGTCGCAGGTCGGTACAGGTGACCGAAGCGAAAAAATACGGACATATAACTTCCCGCAAAGCCGCGTGACCGATCATCGGATCGGCATGACAGTGCATAATCTTACCGCGTTTCTTAACGGTGACATCGGCGACATGCTTCTCTCGCTCCGCCATGCGGAGATAGCGGAACTGTTGAAGGGAGAAAGACTTTGAATACCATTATTGAAAAGACGGAGGCCACGCTTTCTCCCGCAACGAGAAAGGCGCTTCTTACGGCCGCCTCCCTGATACGTGAGGGCGGACTTGTCGTTTTTCCGACCGAGACGGTTTACGGCCTCGGAGGGAACGGACTTCTTGAAAGCGCGGCCAGGAAAATTTATGAAGCGAAAGGACGCCCGTCGGATAATCCGCTTATTCTGCATGTTGCGTTCCCCGAAGACGCGGCGGAACTTGCCTACCTTTCCCCGATGTTTTACGAACTCGCGGAAAAATTTATGCCCGGCCCGCTGACGGTGATAGAAAGAGCGCGTCCCATTGTGCCGAAGACCGTGACCGCCGGACTTCCGACGGTGGCGATCCGGTGCCCGTGCGACCCTGTTGCGCACGAACTTCTGAAACTTTCGGGGGTCCCGATCGCCGCGCCGTCCGCCAACCTCAGCGGTTCGCCGTCTCCGACCTGCGGCGCCCATGTCATTGAGGATCTCCGCGGCCGCGTGGATATGATCCTTGACGGCGGAGATACCGATTTCGGTGTGGAATCCACGATCGTGAAGATTGAAGAGGACGGCGGCCTGACGCTTTTGCGTCCGGGCGGCGTGACGCTGGAGGAACTGAAAACGGTAACGGAAAACATAAAGGTTGCTCCCGCTGTTTTTTCGGCGTTGAAGGAAGGAGAGACCGTTCTTTCGCCCGGTATGAAATATAAGCATTACGCACCGAAAACACAGACATATCTTTTGCAGGGAACGCCTGCGGACGCGGTGCGTTATGTGAAGGAAAAATCCGCTTCCGAGAAGGCGGCCGTTCTCGCTTATGAAGAGGACGCAACGCTTTTTTCGGCATTTTTGCCCGAAGAACGCGTTATCGTTTTCGGAAAGCGCGCCGATACGCGCACACAGGCGCACCGTCTCTTCTATCTTTTGCGGGAGGCGGACAAGCTCGGCGCCGATGCCATTTATGCGCCGTTGCCCGATACGGACGGCATGGGAATGGCACTTTACAACCGCATGATACGTGCGGCGGCACATCGTATTATCACGGTGTAATTCTGTTGAACAGGAGTGGATAAAGTGGCAAGAAAGAAAAAACAGGTAAAAGAAGAGAAAGTGGTCGAAGCGGAAATCACGCCGCAACCGATTACCGAAACCATTGAAACAAACTACATGCCCTATGTCATGACGGTGATTGTTTCCCGCGCGCTTCCCGAAATCGACGGGTTTAAGCCCGCGCACAGGAAACTTCTTTATACCATGTATGAAATGGGGCTTCTGACGGGTCCCCGTACAAAGAGCGCGAATATCGTCGGTCAGACGATGCATCTGAATCCGCACGGCGACTCCGCCATTTACGAAACAATGGTGCGTCTGACGCGCGGTTCCGAATGTCTGCTTCATCCGTTTATTGATTCAAAGGGAAGTTTCGGTAAACAATACAGTCGCGATATGGCGTATGCCGCGTCGCGTTATACGGAGGCCAAACTTGATCCTTTCTGCAATGAACTTTTCAGCGGGATTGACAAGGACGCAGTGGACTTCGTGCCGAACTATGATAATACCACGACCGAACCGACGTTACTTCCGACGACGTTTCCGAATATTCTGGTTTCTCCGAACCTGGGAATAGCGGTCGGCATGGCCTGTTCCATATGTTCTTTCAATCTTGCCGAAGTATGCGACGGCACCATCGCTCTTCTGAAAAATCCCCATGCGTCGATCGAACGTATTATGGATATTATAAAAGCACCCGATTTTCCGGGCGGCGGTATTCTGCTTTATAATCGCGCCGATATGGAGAAAATTTACGAAACGGGCGTCGGCGGTATTCCCGTCCGCGCACGTTATCACTATGATCCGGACGAAAATGCGATCGACATTGTGGAGATCCCGTATTCCACCAGTATCGAGGCGATTATGAAGAAGATCACCGATATGATGAAGGAAGGGAAGCTCCGCGATGTTGTGGATATCCGCGACGCCATCGACCTTAACGGATTCAAGTTGACGCTTGACCTGCGCCGTGGCGCCGATCCCGAAAAACTGATGTCGCTTCTCTATAAAACCACGCCGCTTCAGGACTCTTTCGGCTGCAATTTCAACATTCTCGTGGGTGGAACGCCGAAAACGCTCGGCGTCCGGGAGATTCTGCTTGCATGGATCGACTTCCGTAAACAGTGCTATTCCCGCGAACTGCGTTTTGATCTTGGCAAGAAGCAGGATAAACTCATGCTGCTTCTCGGACTTTCGAAGATACTCCTTGACATTGACAAGGCAATCCGCATTATCCGCAATACCGTCAAAGAAGAAGACGTAACAAAGAATCTGATGGAAGGTTTCGGCCTTACGGAGCGGCAGGCGGAATATATTGCGGACATCAAACTCCGTCATCTTAACCGTGAGTATATCCTGAACCGCATAAAGGAGATTGAGGATCTTCAGAAGGCGATCGCGGACATTGAAGCGATTCTTGCAGACGACGTAAAACTCAAGGCAGAGATCGCAAAACAACTGACCGAGATCAAGAAAAAATACGGCAAGCCGCGGAAAACACAGATTCTTGACGCCTCGGAGGTCACAGACGCCGAGCCGGTGAGCGAGGTGGAGAATTATAAGGTCCGCCTGATCATGACGCATGACGGCTATTTCAAGAAGATCACGGCGCAATCCTTGCGCGGCAACGATGAACAGAAACTGAAAGAGGAAGACTACGTCGTTTATTCCGAGGACACCGATAATCTCGGCGAAATGCTTTTCTTCACAAACAAAGCACAGGTTTATAAAATGAAAGTTGCGGACTTTGAACCGACGAAGGCTTCCATGTTCGGCGACTACCTGCCCGCCCGCATCAAAATGGACGCGGAAGAGCGCCCCGTGGCCTGCAAGGTGGTTGACGGATACCGCGAAGACCGCCATTTTGTGCTGATATTTGCAAACGGAAAGGCTGTTCGTATTCCGGAAAACGCGTATGAAACCAAAAGCAACCGCCGCCGTTTGTCGCCCGGTTTTTCGTCTGTTTCTCCGCTTGTCAATATGGTTTACGAAGAGGAACCGCGTGACATTCTGATTGCCAGCAACGCCGACCGCGCCATTCTTTTGCGTTCCGATCTGATTCCCGAAAAGGTGACGCGTACGTCGGGCGGTACGACCGTTTTCACGTTGAAAAAAGGGCAGACCGTTTCGCTTGCAACGACAGACTTTGCCGATCGGCTGGAGAAGCCGGAGCGCTACCGTAAGCGCGCCGTTCCCGCCGCGGGGACTCTGCTTTCCGACAGCGATAAAGAAACTGTTTTTAAGTAAAAATATGAAATTTTACAACATTTGGAGTTGCGGAAACGCGGCTCCAAATGTATTTTTTGTTATTTGCGGAACAAAGTAAAGGCAGTAAAATCATAGGAGGAAATCATGAAAAAACTCATTTCATGTCTTATACTTTCCGCCCTGCTTGTTTCCGCGGTTACCGTTTTCGGCAGTTGCGCAAACAATAAGGACGAACTTTATTATTTGAATTTCAAGCCCGAAGTGGCCGATGTGTATAATGAAATTGCCCGTTCTTATGAAAAGGAAACGGGTAAAAAACTGCGTGTGGTGACGGCGGCGTCCGGCACGTACGAACAGACGCTGAAAAGCGAGATCGGCAAAAAAGATCCGCCGGTTCTTTTCCAGATCAACGGCCCTAAAGGTTATGCGTCGTGGAAAGACTATTGCCGCGACCTTTCCGACAGTGAAATCTATAATCATCTTACCGACAAGTCGCTTGCCATCAAAGACGGCGACGGTGTATACGGTATCCCGTATGTGGTGGAAGGCTACGGTATTATTTACAATAAAGCGCTGACGGATAAATACTTTGCCCTGACAAACCGTCAGAATACCGTGAATTCCATGGATGAGATCAAGAGTTTTACGGCGCTCAAAACCGTTGTGGAAGACATGACGGCGCATAAGGCCGACATCGGTATTTCCGGCGTTTTTGCCTCCACCTCGCTGAAATCCGGCGAAGACTGGCGTTGGCAGACGCATCTTGCCAATATCCCGGTTCACTATGAATATCAGGACAAAAATGCCAATCTCACCTCCGACGACGTGAAAACGATCGACTTCACGTATGCTTCGCAATATAAACAGATTTTTGATCTGTATATCAACAATTCCTGCACCAATAAAAAACTTCTGGGTTCAAAACAGGTGACCGACTCGATGGCCGAGTTTTCTCTCGGACAGTGCGCTATGGTGCAGAACGGCACATGGGCGTGGTCGCAGATCAAAGACATGACCGGCAATACGGTAAGGGAAGAAGACATTCATTTTCTTCCGATTTATATGGGAATCCCGAATGAAGAGAAAATGGGTCTTTGCGTCGGAACGGAAAACTTCTTTGCCGTGAACAAGACGGTTTCGGAGGAAAAACAGCAGGCGGCTCTTGATTTCCTGAAGTGGCTCTATACTTCGGATACGGGCAAGGATTATGTTATCAATAAACTGCAGTTTATCGCGCCGTTCGATACCTTTAAGAACGGTGAAACGCCCGATGATCCGCTGGCAAAAGAAACGCTTACCTTTATGAATAACGAAAATATTCAGAATGTTCCGTGGGACTTCACTATTTTCCCCAGCCAGACCTTTAAAAACGATTTCGGCGCCGCATTGCTTCAATACGCGCAGGGAACCAAGAGCTGGAACGACGTCGTGACCATTTTCAAAACACGTTGGGAGGCCGAGAACTCGTGAAACGCTCTCTGTGGAAATACGCGCCCGTGTTTCTGTTGCCGACAGGTATTGCTTTCATCATCTCCTTTGCCGTGCCGTTTTTCCTCGGACTGTATCTTTCGTTTACCGAATTTACAACGGTGACCAACGCGCGTTTTGTCGGACTCCGTAACTATATTCAGGTGTTTTCAAGCGGAAGCGACTTTCTTTCCGCCCTGTGGTTTACGGTGCGTTTTACGGTCGTTTCGGTTATCCTTATCAACCTGATCGCATTCTTCCTCGCCGTGCTTCTGACAAAAGGTCTGAAGGCGACAAATTTCTTCCGCACGATCTTTTTCATGCCGAACCTGATCGGCGGCATTGTGCTCGGATATATCTGGCAGCTGCTGATCAACGGCGTTCTTGCACGGTTCGGCGTGGATATTACTATGAATGCAAATTACGGCTTCTGGGGACTTGTCATTCTGATGAACTGGCAGATGATCGGATATATGATGATTATTTATATCGCCGGGCTTCAGAATATTCCGACAGAAATGAGAGAAGTGGCGTCCATCGACGGTGCAAACGCATGGCAGGCGCTTCGTCACGTGACGATTCCGCTTGTGGCGCCGGCCATCACGATATGCACTTTTCTTACCTTGACGAATTCTTTCAAAATGTTTGACCAGAACCTTGCCCTGACGGCGGGCGCTCCCGGAAAACAAACGGAAATGCTGGCGCTCAATATTTACAACACCTTTTACGGACGCGTGGGCAGTGAGGGTGTCGGTCAGGCAAAAGCCGTTATCTTCTTTCTTCTCACCGCGCTGATTGCCGCGCTTCAGCTTTATCTGACGCGCAGAAAGGAAACCGACGAATGACGCGTTCACGGAATATAGGCAACATTCTGACCTATCTTTTGCTCGGCATTATGACGGCCGTGTTTATTGTCCCGATCCTGATCGTATTGATGAATTCCTTTAAAGGACAGTTTCACATTGCGCTTTCTCCGTTCGTATTTCCGAATGCGACCACATTTGTCGGTTTTTCAAACTATGTGAACGGCATTGAGAAGATCGGATTCTTTTCGGCTTTCGGATATTCGCTTTTCATCACCGTTTTTTCGGTAGCGGCCATTTTGCTTTTCACATCGATGACCGCGTGGTTCCTCGTCCGGTTCCGTTCGCGGCTTTCCACGGTGCTTTATTATATTTATGTTTTCAGTATGATCGTGCCGTTTCAGATGGTGATGTTCACCATGTCGAAAGTCGCCAACACCCTGAACCTCGAAAATCCGATCGGTATTATACTGCTTTATCTCGGTTTCGGCGCGGGACTTTCCGTATTTATGTTTTGCGGATTTGTCCGCACCATTCCGATTGCGATAGAGGAGGCCGCGGAAATTGACGGTTGCAACCCGATCCAATTGTTTTTCCGTGTAATTATGCCGCTTTTAAAACCCACGGCAATCACCATCGCGGTGCTGAACGCCATGTGGATATGGAACGACTATCTTCTGCCGGCGCTCGTTATCGGATCGCGTTACCGCACGATCCCCGTGGCGGTTCAATATTTGCAGGGCGGTTACGGCTCCCGCGATATGGGCGCTCTTATGGCTATGCTCGTTTTGTCCATTATACCGATCATTGTTTTTTATGCGGCGGCGCAGAAACACATCATTCGCGGTGTGGTTGCCGGTGCAGTAAAAGGCTGATCCGTAATCAACGGAAAAAGAGAGTTTGAACAAAAACAAGTTCAAACTCTCTTTTACGGTGAAATTCACCCTTTAATCAATACAGTTTGTATTTCAAACGGAGATTGTCTGCAATCATAGCGATAAATTCGGAGTTGGTCGGCTTACCGCGGCTGTTTTGTACCGTGTAGCCGAAATAGGAATTAAGCGTTTCAATATCGCCGCGATCCCACGCTACTTCGATGGCGTGTCGTATAGCGCGTTCCACACGGGAAGTGGTAGTGGAATATTTCTTTGCGACGGAAGGGTAGAGAATCTTTGTTACGGAGTTGATGATTTCATTATCGCTGATCGTCATTAAAATGGCAGTACGCAGATACTGATAGCCCTTGATATGGGCGGGAACACCGATTTCATGTATGATTTTGGTAACCTGTGTTTCAATGTCGCCGTTCTTCTTGTCGATTGACGGCCGTTCGGCGGGAACGCTTTTCCGCATGGCGAGAAGCGATTCCACATGCGACAGGAGGCTTTCCCGGTTATAGGGTTTCATAATACAGAGGTCGGCGCCGGCGTTTGTCGCTTCAATAAAAAGGCTGGGGTTCGATATCATCGAAACCAGAAGGAATGCCGGACGGCGATCGGGCGAATAACTTGCCGCTGCCGCATTGCGGATAACACCGATACCGTCAAGCTTTGCAAGCCAGATATCGACAATGGCAAGATCGGGATGCGTGCGCATGATTTTCAATTGCGCATCCTCGCCGTCTTCGGCTTCCTGGATAAAATGGTATCCTGCTTTTTGCAGAATTTCTTTCAGATTCTTTCTCTGTTCGTGATTGCCGTCCGCAATCAGGATTTTTGCTGCGTAGTCCATTTGTTTCTCCTGATACAATATAATTGACCGAAAAAAGTGCGGTA